>Ga0070670_100001883_pt1 | contig 17132 bp, 9 predicted proteins | sample KBSS63metaG_FD_64665 | JGI IMG/M metagenome (GOLD analysis project Ga0070670, IMG submission 64665) | Switchgrass rhizosphere microbial communities from Kellogg Biological Station, Michigan, USA - KBS S6-3 metaG | ecosystem: Host-associated > Plants > Roots > Rhizosphere > Soil ... | reverse complement strand
CGACCTGGCCAAGCTGGTCTCGGCCGATCCGGCGATCGCGGCGAAGGTGCTGCAGCTGTGCAACTCGGCGTACTTCTCCAACGGCCGCACGATGTCCGACCTGCGCACCGCGGTGACCCGGCTGGGCATCGCCACCCTGCGCGACCTGGTGCTGGCCAGCGAAGTGTTCTCGGTGCAGGCGCTGTCCAACGCCGAGCGCAACGCGCTGCAGCAGCGCTCGCTGATGGCCTCGAAACTGGCCTCGAAGATGCTGCCGTCCTCCAGCGCCGAACTCGGTGCGACCGCCGCGCTGCTGGCCGATATCGGCCTGCTGCTGCCGGGCATCCGCAACGAGCGCGAGCCGGTCGTGGACGCGTCCGACGACCGCCCCGGCCACGCCGAGGCCGGCGCCTACCTGCTCGGCCTGTGGGGCCTGCCGATGCCGATCATCGAGGCGGTGGCGTTCCATCGCCAACCGCAACGCTCCAGCACCCGCAGCTTCTGGGTGACCGGCGCGGTGCACGTGGCGATGGCACTGGCCAGCGGCACCGACGTCGACGAGGACTACCTGGCCAAGACCGGCGTGCTGAATAAGCTGCCGACCTGGCGCGAACAGGCGGAAAACCTGATGGGACTGACCTCGGCGTAAGTCGACCGGCGCCACCGCGCCTGAGCGACTGACCGACCGCCCGCCGATCGTGGCGAGCGGGATGCGGGTGCTGCCGACCACGCGGCACCACCAATTCGTCCGACGACGCCGACGCGCCTGCAAGGGCGCACGGCTGGTCTGCGCCGGCTCACGCGGATGCAACGACGGCGCGCCCCCCCTCGGCGGCGCCCACTTCTCCCGCACTGCCGGGCCACGGTGCTGCAAAGACCTCCGATCACACCGGCAACGTCGCCCGAATGGCGTGACAGATCACTGGAACTAGCCTTCGCAACACGCTGCCGCACCCGTTCGTACACTCCCCGCCCCGGATCCCGCTCGTACAGCAGACCGATACGTCGCGGAAGGTTGGATGGCGACGAAACGATCGCCAGCGAAGTCATCCACTGAGCCAGGCTCCCCCCTCCTCGCCCAACCCCGCCGCATCGACCCGCGATGTTTCCAGCAAGAGTCCGAGTGGTGGAAGAAGTGACGCAATCCAATATCGGCGGGAAGCAAAAGCTGTATCCGAACGCACGCTGCCGAAGCTTGGACAGCGAAGACGCTGGGCAGCGAACACGCCCAGCCTGACATGGCGATCGACAACATGGATGTCCGGGCGTCCGGAATCCCCTGGAGACAAGTTTGAACGACTCGACCTTGCTCGACGCCCTGAATTCAGGGAGGGCAAAAGGCTACTCCGAGGAAACCAGGCCGGATGGCGTGGAGATCTTCAATCAATACGCCATCAAAAGAATCGGCGGGAAATTCCTCGCCTACACGTTTTCAATCGAGCTCTCGAAGATCGACGCGGTCGATGACTACGGCGACTTTGAACAACGCCGAGAATTCGAGGATTTCGACGCTGCCGTGGCGTTCTTGAGAGCGGCAGGAGCAGATATCGAAAGATTTGGGGCATTCAAAGGCATCAGCCCAATTTAGTCCCGCCTGAGGCAGCCCGACAATCCCCGAGCTTCAGCCATGGCGTCGACACGACCGCGCTGGCAACTGCTTTGCAGCGATCATCGCTGCTGGATCGAGCCTCCAATCGGAAACCGTCCAACCCGCGAAATACCGTGCCGACGGAGTGCCCGCCATCGCCAAGCTGGTTCGATGGGACACCAACACCGGTCGCGTACGGATAACCGACCGCTCAAGCCACCGCATGCTCCAGCGCGCTACCGAGCTGCACAAAAAAAGACGGGCCTTGCGGCCCGTCTTCCTTGTTGCTCAGACGCTACCGGATCAGAAGCGCTGGGTGTACTTCATGTACAGGAAGCGACCGATGTCGAAGCCGCCGTAGTACGAGAAGCTCGAGTTCGGCTTGCTGTACATCTGCGCGCCCTGGTGGTCGAACACGTTGTTGGCGCCCACCGCGATCGTCGCATTCCACGGCGCGGTGTAACGCACCTGCACGTCGTGGAAGGTGTTGGAACCGACTTCGCGCGACGGCTGCAGCTGGGTGTAGGCCGAGGAGAAGTTCGGCAGATTGCACTCGCTGCCGCCCTCGTACGAGCACGCTTCCTTGGTGCCGGAGTAGTAACGCACGCCCCAGTTCACGCCCAGGTTGCCGAAGCTCCAATCCAGGTTCAGATTGGAACGCACGCGGAAGTTGGAACCCCAGTCGGCGCTGGACCAGCCATTACGCTGTTCGACCGGCGTCTGCGATTCGTTGTCGCGCTTGTACGACAGGTAGTCCACGTAGGTGGTCTTCCAGTCGACGACGAAGTTGCCGAATGCCGTGTCCGGCAGGCGGTAACGCACGCCCAGGTCGTAACCCGCGGTTTCCTGGTAGCCGCCGTTGATCAGCGTACGCGTGACCGTGTCGACCTGGTTGATGTTGCGGCCTTCGGTGGCACGGGTGAAACGGTCGCAGGCCGAGGCGATGTTCTGCACGTAGCACTGGTTGAGGATGGAGGTGACCGACTCGGCGGCGATGACGTCGTCGATGCGGATCTTCCACCAATCCAGGCTCACATCCAGGCCGCTGACGTAGCTCGGGCTGTAGACCAGGCCCACGGTGTAGGTCTTGGAGGTCTCAGGCAGCAGCTGCGCATTGGAGCCGGACTCGAACGCGCTGTACGACTGCGTGCCCGGGCCGGTGGAGGTGGCGCCGCCGGAGGTCATCTGGCGGAAGTTCGCCGGCACGCCCTGCGCGCCGCACAACTGCGCGACCGACGGGTTGCGCGCGGCCGAGCCGAAGCTGGTATCGCACGGGTCGGTGTAGTTGTCGAAGGTCTGCGAGGTGCCGCCGAACAGGTCGGCCACGGTCGGCGCACGGAAGCCGGTGGCGTAGGTGCCGCGCACCAGCAGGTCGTCGATCGGCTTCCACTTCAGGCCGAACTTGCTGTTGGTGGTGTCGCCGAAGGTGTTGTAGTCCGAGTAGCGGCCAGCCACGTCGAACGACAGTTCCTTGGCGAACGGCATGTCGGCCAGCACCGGGATGTTGAACTCCAGGTACACCTCGTCCAGCGAGTAGCCGCCCTTGGTCGGCGCGCCGGCCAGGTCGGTGCTCAGGCCCGACTGCAGCAGCGCGTCCGGCTCGTACTTGGCGTTTTCGCTGCGGTGCTCGTAGCCCGCCGCCATCGCCAGGTCGCCAGCGGGCAGGCTCAGCAGGGTGCCGCTGAGGTTGGCGCTGTAGATCTTGGTGGTGGTGGTGGAGGTGTCGTGCGACGGCAGGAACAGATAGGCCTGCAGCGCCGGGTCGGCCAGCGAGCCGGCACCGGTGGCGCCGTACGGCAGCAGCGGGTTCCACGGCGTGCAGCCGGCGATCACGTTGCCGGCGGTGCCGCAGCGGGCCACGCCGTTGGCGTCGACGAACGAGGAGCCGACGGCGTTGGTCACGTTCGGGATGAACAGGTTGCCGGTGCCGGTCTTGGTGCCCTTGTTCTGGTTGTAGACGTAGCCCACGTCCCAATCCCAGTAGTTGTCGCCCAGCTGGAAGGAGCCTTCCAGGCCGCCGCTGAAGCGGAAGGTTTCCAGCTCGGAGCGGGTCTGGCGCGGCACTTCCGAGGTACGGCGGATGAAGTTGGCTTCGGTGCCCAGCGGGTTGTAGATGCTGTCGGCGGCCAGGGGGGTCGAATAGACCTCGGACTGGTACGGGTAGCCGGCGATCTGCTGCAGGGTCTCGCGACGGGTGTACAGCACGTCGGCCTTGGCGCGCAGATTGTCGGTCAGGTCGAAGCTGCCGTTGGCGAACACCGAGCGACGCTCGATCTGCGTCTGCAGGAACATTTCCTGGTTGGCGTTGGTGTAGTCGCGGTAATCGGTCGGGTGGTAGTCGCCGAGGTTGGCGGGGTTGCCGCCCTGGTTCAGGGTGTACCAGTTGTCGTCGCCATCGATCAGCACGCCGCGGTTGGTGGCGGCGCTCCAGCCGTTGACGGCGGCGTCGCTGGTCGGAACCGGGTGGTACACGCCGTTCGGCGAAGCGGTGAAGGAGCGGTCCTTGGCGTAGACCGGCTCTTCCTTGCTGTACTCGGCGCCCAGGCTCAGCGAGCCACGGTCGGTGGTGGTGCCGTAGGCGAAGCTGTAGGTCTGCTTCTGGCCGTCGCCCTGGCCGTACTGGCCGATGTAGGCGCTGGCGTCGAGGCCGTTGAAATTCTTGCGGGTGATGATGTTGATCACGCCGGCGATGGCGTCGGAACCGTAGATCGCCGAGGCGCCGTCGGTCAGCACTTCCACGCGCTCGACCATCGAGGTCGGGATCGAGGCCAGGTCGCTGTAGCCGGCCGAGCTGATGCCCATGCGCTTGCCGTCCAGCAGCACCAGGGTGCGTTCCGGGCCGAGGTTGCGCAGATCGACGTACTGGCCGCCGACTTCTTCGCCCGAGGACAGGGCGTCGGCGCGGCTGATCGCCGGCGAACCGGTCGCGGCCAGGTTCTGCACGATGTCGGCGACGCTGGTGAAGCCCTGCTTCTCGATGTCGGCGCGCTGCAGCGCGATCACCGGCTGCGCGGTCTCGGAACTGGCCTGGCGGATGCGCGAGCCGGTGACCTCGATGCGGTCGAGGTTGGTCGGGGCGCCGTCGGTGGCGGTGGACTCTTGCGCGCCGGCGATGGCCGGCGTCAACGCGATCGCGATGCTGGCGGGCAGCAAGCCCAGCCGCACTGCGGAAGTGCGAAAGTTCATCAATCTCTCCAGGGTAACGTTAGGGGCGTGTTAAGCGCCCCCGGCACGTTACGTTCCGGTGAGCGCGGCTGCTTTGCCCCTGCCGTTCGCAGACTTTGCCGATTCTGGCGGCACCGTTGCCGCTTGCCGATATTGCGAAGCGGAGACGCCGAAGCGCGCACGGAACGCGCGGGCGAAGCTGCAGCAGTTGTCGAAACCGCTGGCGGCAGCGACTTCGCCGATCATCATCGTGGTCTCGCGCAGCAGGTCCGCGGCCCGTTCCAGGCGCAGCCGCGCCGACAGCGCCTGCGGGCTTTCCTCGTACAGGCTCTGGAAGGTCTTGGACAGGTACCAACTGGAGAAGTTGGTCAGTTCGGCCAGTTCGCTGATGCGCACCACGCGGTCGCGGTGGCCGTCCAGGTACAGGTGCGCGCGCTGCATGCGCCCGAACACCTGGCGCTTGCGTACCCGCGAGCGGCCCGGGCAGCGCTGCACGCGGTGCGACAGTTCGCCCTGGATCGAGGCCAGGTGCAGCAGCACCGGGCGCATCGCCAGCACCTCGCCCGGCCGCGCCGCGGCCTGCCGCCACAGGCGCAGCGCGATGCGCGCCTCGCCGATCGAGAGCGCGCCGCGGCCGGCGTACAGGGTCGCATCGGCCATCCGCCCCAGCGCCTTCAAGGCGTCGGCGTCCAGGTTCAGGCCGATGCACAAGCCGTCGCGGTCGGCCTGCACCAGCGGCCGCGAATCGCGCTCGAACGCCAGCCACTGCCCGCGGCGCAGTTCGAAGCGGCCTTCCTTGGCGTCGATCCAGGCGCTGCCGCGCACCTGGATCCATACCGTGAACGCGGCCTGGGCGGCCTGCAGGCTGCCCAGGCGCGCCGCGCCCAGGCAGGCCGATCCGACCGGCAAGTCGTCGTTGTCCAGAATCAGTTGTTGCCCACGATCGGCCAGGAACACATGCCGCATGCGACGCACCCAGTTTGCTTGAACCGGCGCGCAGTCTTGCCGGATGTGGCGGCAGGGTCAGGACGATGTGGCGATGTTTGTCCGAAATCGGCACGACGCCGGCACGAACAACTTACGAAGGTCAATTTCCCTTGCGCAGCAACCACTTGGAGGAGATCACCGAGAACCAGCCGGCGTTCTTCGGCATGTGCATGAAGCCGATGTCGCTGCCGTCCTCCACCGCCAGCGACGCATACACGTCGCCACTGCGCGGGTCGATGCTGAAGCCATTGACCGAGCTGAGCCGGTCGCGGTCCAGGCACACGCTTTCGCCGAGCCCGCCGCCGATGCGCGCCAGCCGGCTGGCGCATTCGCCGGTCGGGAACAGATAGCGCACGTCGCCGCTCGCGCCGACCGCCCAGGTCCGGTATCGCCACAGCGACGGCACCGCCGTATCCACCACCGCCACGCTGGCCGGATCCAGGGTGGCATCGGCGCGCCACAGGCCGCTGCGCGCCAGGCGGGTGAACAGCACCTGCCCGCTGAGCGGATCCATGCGGAGCTGCGAGACGTCGTCCAGCGTGGCCAAGCGCCGCCACGGCTGGCTGCGCCGGTCGTACAGCTGCAGACGGGTGTGCCCGTTCTCGCCGAGCAATACCAGCAACTGCCCCGGATCGGCGGTGTACGCCGCCTGCAGCGGCTCTCCGGAGGGCACCGGCAGCGGCACCACGCTGCCGGACTGCGGACGCACTTCGTAGAGCACCGAGCGCCCCTGCCGATCGCGCCCGTTGACCAGCAGCGACTGGCTGTCGGCCGACCACGCCGGCGGCTGCCGGGTTTCCGGGCGCAGCCCTTCGATCTGGCGCAGCGATTGCGGCTGGGTCACGTCGCCCCACCACAGTGCATAGCTGCCGGAGCGGTCGGAGGTGAAGGCCAGTTGGCGGCCATCGGGCGCGATCACCGGCTGCCCGTCGCGCCCGGTGGAGGCGAACAGGCGTTGGCTGTCGCGCTTGCCGCGGCCGTCGCCGGCGGCGATGCGGTACAGCGCGAACTGCGGGCGCCGGTGCACGAACGCCAGGCGTCCGCCATCGCGCGACACGGTCGGCGACTGCGCGTCGCCCACGTCCAGGTCGCGCAGCCGCAGCGAGGCGGTATCCAGCCGGTACAGGCGGGTCTCGCTGTCGATGCGACGCCCGAACACGATGCCGCGGCCGTCCTCGCTCCAGTCCCAGCCGCGGATCTCGGCGAACTCGCGGGTCAGCGGCTCGGCGCGCCCGCCGGCGGCCGGCATCCGCCACAGCCCGCCCATCTGCGGATTGCGCACGAACGCGATCCACTGCCCGTCCGGGGAATAGCGCGGCATATAGTCGAAATCGCCCTCGGCGATCGGATACGCCAGCGCACGCCAGCGGCCGCTGGCCAGGTCGAGCACGCGGATGCCGCGGCTGGCCTGGCGCCCGGTCATGCTGCCGAACAGCAGCCCGCGCCCGTCCGGCGTCCAGGCGAAACTGAGCAGTTCGGTGCCGTCGCAGCGCACCGCGGTGCGCGCGGCGCTGTGGCCGTCGGCGGCGGCGATCATCACCTGGCAACGGCCCTCGGGACCAAGGCGGGCGAAGGCGATGCGCTGGCCGTCGGGCGACCAGGCCGGCAGGCGGTCGGACGCGTCCGGGCCTGGCGCCAGCAGCGGCCGCGACGGCGCACTGCCGGCCGCGCGGCCGGTCGCCTGCACCAGCAGTTGCGTGCCGCTGCGGCCGGCGATGCCGGCGGCGAACGCCACCTGCGTGCCGTCCGGCGACAGCGCCGGCTCCAGTTCGAAGCCCGGCATCGTGGTGATCAGCCGATACGGCGGCTCGGGACTGCCGACCACCCGCTCCTGCTCGCCCTGCGCCGCTTCCAGGCCGGCGCGCGGCAACCACCACAGCAGCATCGCCAGCAGCATCAGGCCCGCGCCGGCGACGGCGGCCAGCGCCACCTGCGCCCGCCGCGGGGGCGCCTGCGAGGGCGCTGGCGGCGGCGCGGCGACAGGCGCCTGCGCGGTCTCGGCCGGCGGCTCGAGCGTGGCCTGCGCCGCGACGGCCGCCGGTTCGGCGACCGCCGCAGCGGCCGGCTGCGCGATGTCCGCGGCCACGTCCGGCACTGCCTGCACGGGCGCCACCAGCCGATAGCCGGTCTTGGCCAGGGTCTCGATGTAGACCGGCGCATCGCCCTTGGCGCCGGCGGCGAAGGCCTTGCGCAACTGGGTGACGGCCTGGGTCACCACATCGTTGGTCGGCAACGTATCCGGCCACACCTGGGCCAGCAGCGTCTCGCGCTCCACCACCTGCCCGGGCTGCGCCAGCAGCACGCGCAGCACGCCCATCGCCTTGGGCGTGAGCCGCTGCGGCCGGCGCGCGCGCGGCGCATGCACTTCGCGCAGCGACAGCAGCACCAGGCAATCGCCGACCTGCATCCGATCCGGAAGCGGCGGGTTGGCGGAAGAAGGCGAGGACATGCGCGACGAGGGCAACAACGATCTGCGAGGGAGGGGAATGCGTCACGACGCGGCGCCGGATGGCGCCAACGGGCAGATTCGGCAAACCCATGCGACGAATGCTGCCAGGCGTGGCGACGCCGACAAATTCTACCCTAGTCGCTGCCGCCACCACGCGTGGCGAAGCAACTACAGGCTCTCTCTCCGCCGACGACGCTCAGATAAACGTTGCACGATTACGCGCCCTTGGCGCGTTTTTTTTAGCTGCGATTCAGGCTTTCGGTTTTCGTGTGACGCTGAGCCCGATCAGCCGCGACACCACCAGCGCGATGTACATCACCCCGGCGAACTGTTCGAGCATCACCAGCGAACGCGCCAGCGGCTGCACCGGCACCACGTCGCTCAGGCCCACGCCGGACAGCACGCTGAAACTCAGGTACAGCAGCTCCATCCAGGTGCGCGGCGACGACGCGTCCACCGCGGCGGTGAAGCTGCCGGGCAGCCACTGCTGGCACACCGAGAAGGCGAAGGCGAAGGCCCACGCCAGCAAGGTGAAGGTCGCGCCGGCCGCGTACAGTTCGTCGCGGGTGACCTCGTGGTCCTGCAGCATGTAGGCGATCAGGCTGGCCGCGGTATAGAAGTACAGCAGGCTCTCCAGCGACTGCGCGGCGATGGCCAGCGCCGCGCTGCCGAGCAGGGCCGCGGCGATCGACAGCACCACCGACGGCAGCGCCAGGCACCAGGCGATCCACAGCACCGCCGGGCTGCGGTTGACCACCCACAGCGCCAGGCCCAGCACCACGATGCCGAACGCGCCGAACAGCGCGCGCCCGGCCGCGGTGTCCTCCATCAGCGGATACAGCAACAGTCCCAGCAACTGCACGCCCAGCAGCAACGCGGATGGGTGGCGGCGCAGGGCGATCGCGTAGCGGAGCATGCGGACTTCCGGAAGTGGCGTGCGCGCATCATAGACAAGCGCACGCCACGGCGGCGACGGCGCGACGGCTACTCCTGCCGGTACACCTCGGCGCCGGCGTCGCGGAACTGCGCCGCCTTCTCGGCCATGCCGGCCTGCAGCGCGTCGGTCTCGCCGACGCCGTGCTCGGCGGCGTAGTCGCGCACGTCCTGGGTGCCCTGCGCGGACTCGCCGCGCAGGTCCTGGGAGATGCTCATCGAGCAGAAGTGCGGGCCGCACATCGAACAGAAATGCGCCAGTTTGTGCGCGTCCTTGGGCAGGGTCTCGTCGTGGAATTCCTTGGCCTTTTCCGGATCCAGGCCCAGGTGGAACTGGTCGTCCCAGCGGAACTCGAAGCGCGCCTTGGACAGCGCGTTGTCGCGCACCTGCGCGCCCGGATGGCCCTTGGCCAGGTCGGCCGCGTGCGCGGCGATCCTGTAGGCCATGATGCCGTCGCGCACGTCCTGCCGGTTGGGCAGGCCCAGGTGCTCCTTGGGCGTCACGTAGCACAGCATCGCGGTGCCGAACCAGCCGATCATCGCCGCGCCGATCGCCGAGGTGATGTGGTCGTAGCCCGGCGCGATGTCGGTGGTCAGCGGTCCCAGCGTGTAGAACGGCGCCTCGCCGCATTCGCGCAGCTGCTCGTCCATGTTCTCCTTGATCAATTGCATCGGCACGTGGCCGGGACCCTCGATCATGGTCTGCACGTCGTGCTTCCAGGCCAGCTTGGTCAGCTCGCCCAGGGTCTCCAGTTCGCCGAACTGGGCGGCGTCGTTGGCGTCGGCGATGCAGCCCGGACGCAGGCCGTCGCCGAGCGAGAAGGCCACGTCGTAGGCCTTCATGATCTCGCAGATGTCCTCGAAATGGGTGTAGAGGAAATTCTCGCGGTGGTGCGCCAGGCACCACTTGGCCAGGATCGAGCCGCCGCGCGAGACGATGCCGGTGACGCGCCTGGCGGTCAGCGGCACGTAGCGCAGCAACACCCCGGCGTGGATGGTGAAATAGTCAACGCCCTGCTCGGCCTGCTCGATCAGGGTGTCGCGGAAGATCTCCCAGGTCAGTTCCTCGGCGCGGCCATCCACCTTTTCCAGTGCCTGGTAGATCGGCACGGTGCCGATCGGCACCGGCGAATTGCGCACGATCCACTCGCGGGTCTCGTGGATGTGCTTGCCGGTGGACAGGTCCATCACCGTGTCGCCGCCCCAGCGGATCGCCCACACCAGCTTCTCCACTTCCTCGGCGATGCCGGAGCTGAGCGCGCTGTTGCCGATGTTGGCGTTGATCTTGGTCAGGAAGTTGCGGCCGATGATCATCGGCTCGCTTTCCGGATGGTTGATGTTGCACGGCAGGATGGCGCGGCCGCGGGCGATTTCGTCGCGCACGAACTCGGGCGTGATGCGCTGCTGGATGCTGGCGCCGAACGCTTCGCCGGGATGCTGCTGGCGCAGCAGCGCGTCGTGCACCGCCTCCAGCCGCTGGTTCTCGCGGATCGCGACGAATTCCATTTCCGGGGTGACGATGCCGCGCCGCGCGTAATGCATCTGGGTGACGTTGGCGCCTGCCGCCGCGCGCCGCGGCAGGCGCCTGGCCGGAAAGCGCACCGCGTCCAACCGCGCGTTGCCTTCGCGCTCGCGGCCGAAGGCGGAGCTGAGCCGGTCCAGCGCCACGCTGTCGCCACGTTCCTCGATCCAGTGCGCGCGCAGCGGCGCCAGGCCGGCGCGCAGATCGATCGCCGCGTCCGGATCGGTGTACGGGCCGGAGGTGTCGTAGACGGTGACGGGCGGATTATCCTCGCCGCCGAACAGGGTCGGGGTGCGGGTCAACGCGATCTCGCGCATCGGCACGCGCAGGTCGGCGCGCGCGCCTTGCACATGGATCTTGCGGGAACCGGGGATCGGGCGCGTCACCGATTCGGAGAGCTGCTCGGTCTGCTGGATCAGCGTGGAGGGAACTGCGTTCATGGCCTTCGTCCTGTGCGAGCCCTGGGCGGGCGGGACGAAGCGGCGGCGCATCCGCGTCCCGCGCACGGACCTCGGGCGCGGAGCATGGCTGCGAAGCTTCCCTACGGCGGTATGAGCCGCGTCAGGTTCGAAGGGACTGTCTCAACCTGCCGGCCGCATGGCCGCAGGTACCCCCGCTTCGGCGCGGATTAGAACACGAAACGCGCGGTGGCCCAATGCGCCGCCCGCGGTAGACCGAACGCAGGCGTTGCTGGAGGACGATGCGCTCGATGTCGGCAGTGTCTGCCGCGACCTCTGGGAAGGCCGCCGCCGTTGCGCCGATCTACGGGCGGCGCCCCATCGCCGCTTGACCCGCCTGGCGGAATGTGTTTCGTCCCGGACGAACGCGTTCCGCGCATCGGCGCGGTCGATTGGCTGAATCGGCGCACAACCGGCGTGGCTTCGTGTCAGCCGTGCCATGCGGCGCGCGGCGCGCGGCAAACCCCAACCATATGCCGGGCCTAGTCTGGCCGCACAAGAACCACGCACTCTCTCTCCCTGCCACCGGCGCCCGCCGGTGGCGTTTTTTTGTCCAGCACCCGCGCGGCGCTCACTCCAGCACGTAGGCCACGCGCAACCCGCCCCAGTGCCGGCCGCGCACGTACACCGGCACCGACAGGTCGAACAGGATCTGCCCGGTGTCGCGCCGGTACACCTGCAGCAGATAGGGCTGGGTATGGCGGCCGACGCTGCGCCCGACGCGGTCGGAAAAGATGCGCTTGGTGCGGTTGCCGACCAGGTCGCGGGCGCGATCGCCGCTCAGCGGTTGGCTGAAGCGCAGGTTATGGGTCGGCACGTAGCCGTCCGGATTGGCGCAGATCGCGAACACGATCCACGGATGCGCGGCCAGCAGCGGCTCCTGCAACGGCGGCAACAGTTCGTCGCACAGCGCGTCGAACGCGGTGCGGTATTTGGGCGGATCGATGCCGGCGATGGGCGTGTACTCGGTGGAGAACAGGGCGTCCTCGCCGATGCGGCCGCGCGCCACCGCCTCGGCCAGTGCCTGCCCGATGCGCCCGGCGGTCGCCGTCGCCAGCTCGCGGATGCGCGCGTGGCGCGGCTGCCGCATGGGGTCGGCCGGCAGCCGGAACAGACCCACGCAGTCGTGCAGCGTGGCGCTGCCCGCGGCCAGCGCCGCGCTGCGCTCGACCACCCGCGCCGCGTGCTCCAGATTGCTGCGGCTGAGCCCGACCACGCGCTCGACCGCGCGATCGATGCCGCCGATCTCCTCGCCCTGCGCGGCGACACGGGTGGCCACGGTCTCCATCGCCGCGCTGGCGCGGCCGAGCAGTTCGCCGATGCCGCCGAGCACCTGCTCGGTGCGCTGCGCCGAGGCGGCGCTCTCGTTCAGCGCGCTGCCGGTCTCGCCGATGATGGTGCGCACGTCGCGCGCCGCGGCGCCGGCCTGTTCGGCCAGGCGCCGGATTTCGCTGGCGACCACGGCGAAGCCGCGCCCGGCGGGGCCGGCGTGCACCGCCTCGATGCTGGCGTTGATCGACAGGATGTTGGTCTGGAACGCGACCGCGTCGATCACCGCGATGACCTCGCTGGCGCGCGCCGAGCGCCGTTCCACTTCGCGCATCGCCTGGCCCAGCGCGCGCGCCGCGTCCACGCCCTGGCGCGCGCTGTCGTCGGCGCTGGCCGCCACCGCGATCACCGCGCGCAGTTCCTGGTCCATCTCCTGCAGGCCCTGCAGCAGCCGGCGGGTGGTCGCCACCACCGTCTGCAAGGCGTCCATCTGGGTCTGCGATTGCCGCGCCAGCTCGTCGTTCTCGGCCACCACGTGCGGCACGTCGGCGGCGATCTGCAGCGACAGCGCGACCGCCTGGCGGATCGCCTCGGCAAGATTGCCGAACCCGGCCGACAGGCGCCGGCCGGCCATCGCCTCGGTCTCCTGCGGCGCCAGCGGCGTGTGCAGGCCCAGGTCCAGGTCGCAGCCGGTCAGGCGCTCGCCGACCCGCTCCAGCAAGGCCTGCGCCTGCGCGCCGGCCTGCAGTTGCTGCGCCAGCGCCTGCAGCGCCGGGCTGGTCGCGCCCTGCGCCTGGCCGGCGCCGAGCAGGGCGACGTCGCGCAGCAGCGCGGCGGTTTCCGCGTGCGGCAGCGACAGCAGCCAACCGTCGCCGTCGCGATCGCGCTGGTAGCGCACCCGCCGCGCCGGGTCGTCGTTGGACGCCAGCCAACTGCCTTCGCTGCCGACCAGCGCCGCCAGCGGCAGGCCCCAGACCGCCTCGCAGGGTTCGCCCAGCAGGGCCTCGCCCTGCAGTCCGAGCAGATCCAGCGCGGCACGATTGGCGGCGCTCACGCGCCCCTGTTGATCCAACCTGAGCAGCGCCACCGGCGCATCCGGCAAGGCCGCGGCATGCCCGGCATCGGCGCCTGGGCTGCGTGTGAACAACGCCATCGTCTTCCCCCTCCAGGAATCCTTCCGCCATGGTATCGGCCGCCGCCGCGCAAGCTGAGCGGGCAGGCGCACAACCGGGACCGGCGTCATGCCCGCCGCCTTGCGCGTTCAGGCACGACGCCTGCACAGGACGGCCCGCCTCCCGGTCCGACACCGCGGCACGGCAACACCCTGGGCACAGCCTGCGCAGCACGCCATAACGACCTCGTGACGGCGGCCCCGGTATCGTCCCCCGCCCCGCCGCATGCCCCCGCCGCCGCGCATGCACGGCGGCGACCGTGGCGCAGCGCCTGCACTTGTCGCGCCGGCACCCTCTCGCGCTTCCCGACCGGAGACCCTCCCTCCATGGTGTTCCGCATTTCCATCGCGCTGGTGGCCCTGCTGGTGCTGATCGCCGGGCTCGCCCCCGGCCCGTTCGACGCCGTGGTGCAGGCGGTCCTGGCCCAGGTCGTGCGTGGCGCCGGCTGGATGTACCTGCTGGTGGTGTTCCTGACCTTGAGCTTCATGCTGTATCTGGCCTTCGGCCGCTTCGGCCACCTGCGCATCGGCGGCGAAGACGCCGAGCCGGCGTTCTCGCGCGGCAGTTGGCTGTCGATGCTGTTCGCCGCCGGCATGGGCATCGGCCTGGTGTTCTGGGGCGCGGCCGAGCCGATCTCGCACTTCCTCAAGCCGCCGGAGGGCCTGGCGCCGCAGAGCATGGAGGCCGCGCGCGCGTCGATGCGCTACGCCTTCTTCCACTGGGGCCTGCATCCCTGGGCGATCTACGCGCTGATCGGGCTGGCGATGGCCTGGTTCCAGTACAACCGCAACGGCCGCGGGCTGGTCAGCGACATGCTGCAGCCGGTGATCGGCCGCCATCACCGCGGCGCGATCGGCAAGGCGGTGAACATCGCCGCGGTGGTGGCCACCGCGATCGGCGTGGCCACCACGCTGGGCTTCGGCACGATCCAGATCGGCGCCGGCCTGCAGCGCGTGTTCGGCGTGCAGGCGGGCGTGCCGGTGCAGATGTGCATCATCGCCGTGGCCTTCGTGCTGTACATGGCCTCCACCGCCAGCGGCGTGGAGCGCGGCATCAAGTGGCTGTCCAACGTCAACCTGGCGCTGGCCGCGCTGCTGCTGGCGGCGGTGCTGGTGCTCGGCCCGACCGGCTTCATCTTCGACACCTTCACCACCACCCTGGGCGCCTATCTCAACCAACTGGTGACGATGAGCCTGCGCATGTCGCCGTTCTCCGGCAGCAAGTGGGTGGCGGAGTGGACCATCTTCTACTGGGCCTGGTGGATCGCCTGGGCGCCGTTCGTCGGCGCGTTCATCGCGCGCGTCTCGCGCGGGCGCAGCATCCGCGAGTTCGTGGTGGGCGTGGTGCTGGCGCCGACCCTGCTGGGTTTCGTCTGGTTCTCGGTGTTCGGCGGCGCGGCGCTGTGGTCGCAACTGTTCGGCCACGTCGACATGCTGCAGGCGCTGGGCAATGGCTACGAGACGGTGCTGTTCACCCTGTTCGACAGCCTGCCCGGTTCGCTGCTGCTGTCGAGCGTGGCATTGCTGCTGTTGGTGATCTTCTTCGTCAGTTCGGCCGATTCGGCGGTGCTGGTGCTGGCCAGCATGTCCACCGACGAGGCCGGCGACCCGCCGCTGGCGCGCAAGCTGGTGTGGGGCGTGGCGGTGGCGCTGATCGCGGCGGTCCTGCTGCTGGCCGGCGGCCTGGATGCGCTGCAAGGCATGATCACCATCGCCGCGCTGCCGTTCGCGATCCTGATGGTGCTGGTGATCGTGTCGCTGTACCGCGTGCTCGATGCCGAGCACACGCGCGAACGCCGCCGCGCGCAACGCGCCCGGCACATGATCGAGGCGTGGATCGCGCGCGACGTGGCCGCGCAGGAGCAGACCCGCGGCGGAGCGGCGCGCGCGCAGGACCAGGAATGAACGGCGGGCGGCGCGCCGAACCGGACGCCACCGCCTACCACGCTGCCGCCGCCCAGCGCCCGCGTGGTGGGCGGAGCGGCCTGGCGCCGGCTCAGTAGCCGGCGGCCTGGCCGTCCTTGCGGCTTTCCGAGGCGCCGTAGTACACGCCGCTGTCCGGGTCGCGCGCGATCGCCTGGTAACCGCCGTACGGGCCGTCGGCGAAGATCACCCGGTGGCCCTTGCGCATCAGTTCGCGGATCGTGTCGTAGGCGAAGCCGGTCTCCAGGTTCAGCTCGCCGCCGTCGCGCATCGCCGTGGCCTGCCCGGTCGGCTCGGTGGAGCCGTCGTGCTGGATCCGCGGCGCATCACCGGCTTCCTGCAGGTTCATGTGGAAATCGATGAGGTTCATCAGGATCTGCACGTGGCCCTGCGGCTGCATCGCCCCGCCCATCACCCCGAAGCTCAGCCACGGCTTGCCGTCCTTGGTCACAAACGCGGGGATGATGGTCTGGAACGGCCGCTTGCCCGGCGCGTAGCCGTTGGGATGGTCCTTCTGCAGCACAAACATCTCGCCGCGGTCCTGCAGGATGAAGCCCAGCCCCGGCGGCGCCATGCCGCTGCCCATGCCGCGGTAGTTGGACTGGATCAGCGACACCATCATGCCGTCGGCATCGGCGACGGTCAGGTAGATGGTGTCGCCCTCCTCCAGTTGCTTCGGCGTGCCCGGCTGCACTTCCTTCAGCGCCTTGTCCATCGAGATCAGCGCGCGCCGCTGTGCGGCGTAGTCCTTGGAGATCAGCCGCGCCAGCGGCGCCGGCTGGAACGCCGGGTCGGCATAGAACCGCGCACGATCGGCGAACGCCAGCTTCTTGGCCTCGGTGAACAGGTGCACGTGCTCGGCCGAGCCGAACGGGATCTTGGAGAAATCGTAGCCTTCCAGGATGTTGAGCATCTGCAGCGCGGCGATGCCCTGGCTGTTGGGCGGCAGTTCCCAGACGTCGTAGCCGCGGTAGCTGGTGGACACCGGCTCGACCCATTCGCCGTGGTGGCTGGCCAGGTCCTCGTAGCGCAGGAAGCCGCCATTGGCCTTGAAGTAGGCATCGATGGTGCGCGCGATCGGCCCCTTGTAGAACGCGTCGCGGCCGCCGTCGGCGAGTTGCTGCAGGGTGTTGGCCAGGTTCGGGTTCTTCCACAACTCGCCCTTGCGCGGGGCGCGGCCGTCGAGGGTGAACTGCTCCTTGAAGCCGGGGTACTGCGACAGCCGCGGCACCGAGCGGTCCCAGTAGTAGGCGATGGTCTCGGCCACCGGATGGCCCTCGCGGGCGTAGCGGATCGCCGGCGCCAGGTTCTGCGCCATGCTGCGGCGGCCGAAGCGCTCATGCAGCGCGAACCAGCCGTCGACCGCGCCGGGCACCGACACCGGCAGCGGGCCGGTCGGCGGAATCTCCTTCAGCCCGCGGCGCTGGAACTCGGCCAGGGTCAGCGCCTTCGGCGAGCGGCCGGAGCCGTTGTAGCCGTACAGCTTCTGCGTCTTCGGATCCCAGACGATGGCGAACAGGTCGCCGCCGACGCCGTTGCCGGTCGGCTCCATCAGCCCCAGCGCGGCGTTGGCGGCGATCGCCGCATCCACCGCCGAGCCGCCCTCGCGCATCGTCTCCAGCGCGATCTGCGTGGCCAGCGGCTGCGAGGTGGCGGCCATGGCGTGCGGGGCGATCACTTCCGAGCGG
>Ga0070670_100001879_pt1 | contig 17138 bp, 19 predicted proteins | sample KBSS63metaG_FD_64665 | JGI IMG/M metagenome (GOLD analysis project Ga0070670, IMG submission 64665) | Switchgrass rhizosphere microbial communities from Kellogg Biological Station, Michigan, USA - KBS S6-3 metaG | ecosystem: Host-associated > Plants > Roots > Rhizosphere > Soil ... | reverse complement strand
CGTCAGCGCGCGATTGGCCGCGATCGTGATCCAGGGTGCCGCCGGACGCCCGGCGAGAAACCGTGAACCGTACACGACGTCGGCTTCACCGCGCAGGATTGGCGCAACGAGTGCCGACAGTTGCTGCGGATCCAGCTCGAGATCGGCATCCTGGATGGCCACAATCGTGCCGTTGGCTTCGTTGAATCCGCGGCGGATGGCCGCCCCCTTGCCGGCGTTCGGTTCGGCATGGATGATTCGGATTGCGGCTGCCGGCTGCCGGCTCCCCACCCCGGGATCCCGAACCCCCAATCCCGAATCCCGAATCCCGTCCAAGACTTCTCGCGTTCCGTCCGTCGAGCCGTCGTTGACGATGATGATCTCGCGGGCGAGGGGTAGATCGATTTCGATCAGCCGCTCGATCACGGAACGAACAGTTCGAACCTCGTTGTAGACGGGTACGACGATCGAGAGGAGTTCCGCCCGCGGCGAACTGGCGCTCACCGTCGACGAGCCGGAGTCGGCGTTCGTTTAGGCGGCGCGGGGCTATATTCGAGCATGACATTACTGACGATAGCGACCGGCTGTCCGGGCAGCATGAAGTTGTCGGGCGGGCCGTCCAGCCGTTCCACGATCAGCTTTTCCCCGAGAATGCTGACCCGCTCCTCTCCTTCAGGGATTTCAATCGAGATCGGCTCCGTGCCCGTCGGCGCCACAGCCTTGACGCCCCCCGGGCCCGCGCCCCCACCGATGCGATCGATGAGATCGCCGGCCGTACGAAATTCGCTCTGCACAACCGCCCGCGACAGCAGCGTGTTGTCCATCGTGAGCACGCCAATCGACGCGGTGTAGCGGCGGTACGCACGGTTCGATTTAATCAGCTCCTCGGAATACATGTGGCGATTATGCAGGTCGAAGCTGATTCGTGCCGGTCCGACGTGGGGTGGGACATCCACGAGAATGCCGTCTGCAGGCTCGCGACCGGTCAGCACGTCGCAGAAGATGCGCCTGGTCTGCACGCCCTCACCAAGCGGATTCGGGCACATGATCATCGGTGCCTCGGTCTTGAGTGGCGGCAGCGGCGTCGGTCGACGCGCGGGCGTACGCGCAGGCGTTCGCGGCGGCGTCCGCGTCTGGGGTGTTGATTGAGCGCCTGACCTGGGCGTTGAGCTCGTTTGCGCGGCGAGCGGCACGCACGCCGCGATCAGCGCGACGCTCAACGCACCACGGAGGAGGATATCGATCAATCGCTCACGCATGCAAGACCCGGCGAGGGCACCATCGACGTCGCGGTCAGCCCGCGTACCTTGACCAGCTCCAGGAACTCCATTCGCGTCCGCGCGTTGTCCCTGAACGCGCCCAGCATCGCGCTGGTGATCGCAAACGAATTTTGCTTCTCCACCCCACGCATCGACATACAGAGATGCGTCCCTTCGCACACGACCGCCACGCCAAGCGGATCGATCTTCTCGCGGATCGTCTCGGCGATCTGATTGGTCATCCGTTCCTGAATCTGCAGCCGCCGCGCAAAGACGTCGACGAGACGCGGAATCTTGCTCAGACCGATGACACGTTGACGAGGGATGTAGGCGACGTGGCACTTGCCGAAAAACGGGAGGAGATGATGCTCACAGAGCGAGTAGAAATCGATGTCCTTGACGATCACCATCTCGTTGTAATCGACGGTGAACAGTGCGTTGTTGAGGACATCGTCGATGTCTGCGTCGTACCCGGCCGTCAGGAATCGCAGGGCCTTTTCCACACGCGCCGGCGTGCGGACGAGCCCTTCGCGGTCGGGATTCTCACCGAGCTCGATCAGGAGGCGCCTGACGAGATCCTGCACCTCTGTATTCTACAACGTCATTTTTCACACTTCGCGGCCGGCACAGCGGCGCAATCGAACGAATAAGATAACAAGACTTGCGCGCGCTGCCGCCCGCCGTCGCTGTCCTTCGCTATCGCAATTTCCGCCTGATCTGGATCGGCCTGCTGTTGTCGTTCACCGGGTCGTTCATGCAGAACGCGGCGCTGCTGTGGAACGTGTCGTTGCTCGTACCTGCGGACCGTAAAGGGCTCGCCCTCGGGATCGTCGGGCTCGTGAGGGTCGTCCCAATCGTCATCTTCTCAATGATCAGTGGCGTCGTTGCCGATGCCTCCGATCGGCGCAAGCTGATGCTGCTGACGCAAAGCGGCTCCGCGGTCGTTGCGCTCGGTCTGGCGTGGCTTGCCTTCAGCGGCAACACCTCGGTCTGGCCGGTGTATGCGCTGGCCGCACTCAGCTCCGCCGTCGGCGCGTTCGACCTCCCCGCACGCCAATCGCTCGTGCCGACGCTGGTACCGAGGGCTGATTTACCCAATGCCATCAGCCTGAACGCCATCATGCAGCAGACCTCACAGGTGCTCGGCCCGGCCCTGGGCGGCATTGTGATCGCGTCGGCCAACGTCGGCTGGGCGTACATGATCAACGCCATTTCGTTTGCCGCCGTGATCGTCGCGCTTCTGATGATGCGTGACGTGCCCGGACGCCCCGAACAGCACGGCAACGACGCGGTGTCATGGCAGGCGGCGCTCGAAGGCTTGCGTTTCGTCTTCCGCTCCCCGCTCATCCGCTCGACGATGCTGCTCGACTTCTTCGCGACGTTCTTCTCGTCGGCGACCGCGCTGCTGCCGATATTCGCCCAGGACATTCTGAAGGTTGGGGCAACCGGCTATGGGTGGCTGTATGCCGCCCCGGCGGTGGGCGCGACGATGATGAGTGCCGCCATGGTGCTGCTCACGAGCCGCATCAATCGGCGCGGACCGGTGCTGCTGTGGGCCGTCGGCCTGTACGGACTGGCAACGGTCATCTTCGGGTTTTCGCGATCCTTCTGGATTACCTTCTCGGCGCTCGCGCTCACCGGCGTCGCCGATACCGTCAGCATGGTGATCCGCAACATCGTTCGCCAGCTCGAGACGCCCGACCGACTCCGAGGGCGGATGATCGGCGTGAACATGGTGTTCTTTGTCGGCGGTCCGCAACTCGGCGAGCTGGAAGCCGGTGCGGTCGCGAACTGGCTCGGAGCACCGTTCTCGGTCATCAGCGGAGGACTCGGATGTATGCTCGCCGTCGCCTGGCTCGCCGCGGCGACACCGGAGCTGCGCCGGTATCGAGCGGTGCCGGTGACAACGGCGAAAGCGCTCGGAACGGAACCCGTCCGGACAAGCCAGGGCGAACCGTCGGCGTCGGCGTGATGAGGAGATAGGGGATCAGGGATCCGGGATCAGGGATCCGGGATCCGGGATCCGGGTAATCGAAAATCACAAATCACAAATCGCTAATGCCGTCCCTCTTCGATGCATTTACAACGCGCGGTCTCACGCTTCCCCACCGTATCGTCGTGTCGCCGATGTGCGAATACTCGAGCATCGACGGGTTCGCGAACGACTGGCATTTGGTGCACCTCGGCTCACGAGCCGTCGGAGGCGCCGCGCTCGTGATTACCGAAGCCACGGCAGTAACGGCGGAGGGACGCATCAGCCCGAACGATCTCGGCATCTACAAAGACGCGCATGTCGAGATGCTGCAACGGATTATTCGCTTCATTCACAGCCAGGGAACTGCTGCGGGCATGCAGTTGGCGCATGCGGGACGTAAAGGGAGTACCGCGCGGCCGTGGGAGGGACACAACGCGGTTGCAGAAGCGGAAGGCGGATGGATTCCAGTGGGACCCGGCAGCGAACCGTTCTCCGACACGTACGCGGTGCCGCGCGCAATTGAAACCAATGAAATCAGCGGAATCGTCCACGCATTCCGCGACGCGGCCGTTCGGGCCCGCGACGCCGGCGTCGACGTGCTGGAACTGCACGGGGCGCATGGCTATCTGATTCACGAGTTCCTGTCGCCGATTACCAACAAGCGGACGGACCGTTATGGCGGATCCTTCGAGAATCGAATCCGATTGTGTGTGCAGGTGATCGACGCTGTCCGTGCGGTGTGGCCCGACCACTCGCCGTTGTGGCTGCGGATTTCCGCCACGGACTGGGTTCCCGGCGGATGGGACGTCGATGAAGCGGTCGAACTTTCCAGGCGCGCGCGCGAGCACGGTGTCGACCTGATCGACTGCTCGTCGGGCGGGCTGGCGCTGAACCAGCGGATTCCGCTGGCACCGGGCTATCAAGTGCCGTTCGCCGAGCGGATCCGACGTGAAGCACGCATCGCCACGGGCGCCGTGGGGCTGATTACGACCGCGCAACAGGCGAACGACATCATCAGGCAGGAAAAGGCGGATTGCGTACTGCTTGCCCGCGAGATGCTTCGCGACCCGTATTTCCCGCTACACGCCGCGCAGCAACTCGGCGTGAAGCTGCCGTGGCCGCCGCAGTATCTGCGCGTGGCACCCGCGGGCACGCCGAAACGCCAACCGCGCGGCGACTAGCATCCAGAGAAAAGCACGTCTGTCTTCGTCAGTTTCCAAGCGCGCGGACCGAAACCTTCATCGTCCCTATCTTCTCGATGGCTGCGACCAGTTCATCACCCGGCTTCAGCGGCCCGACGCCCGCAGGCGTGCCGCTGAGGAAGATGTCGCCCGGATAAAGCGTGTAGAACGAAGACGCGTACTCGATCAAACCTGGGACGTCACGAATCATCTGCCGAGTGTTTCCCTCCTGGCGCCGTTCGCCGTTCACGTCGAGCTGCAGGTCCAGGTTCCCGGGTTCCGGAATTTCGTCCGCGGTCACCAGCCAAGGGCCAAGCACCGTGTAGGTTTCGCACGACTTTCTGAGACTGCGCTCCTCCTTGCCGTGCGGGGTGATATCGAGTGCCACCGCGTAACCGCCGACGTACTTCAGGGCATCTTCGCGCGTGACATTGGCCGCCTGCTTTCCGATGACAACACCGAGCTCCACCTCGTAATCGATCTGGCGTTCCATCATCCGCAGCGCGATCCCCTCGCTGGCGCCAGCCAGCGAGCCGTTCGCCTTGAGGAACAGACCAATGGACAACGCCGCGGCCACCGCCGCCTCGTCCTGCCCGGTGCGGTAGTTCATCGGCGCCCCGATGATCTTGCTCGGGTTCGCGACCGGACTCAGCAACGGCAGCGAGTCGACCGGGGCCGGCGTCGCCCGTTCCGCGAGCTGCCGCGCGCGGGTGGTTACCCGGTCCAGGTTCCCGATCAGCATGTCGCCAGCCGGAAATGGATATCGATGCGAAGGGATCACGTCGAGGGCTTCCGTGACGTCGCGAATGCCATCTGCTTCAACGAGCCCGAGGCGGTTATTGCCGAATCGGCATAGACGCATAGACCGCCGAGTATACTCAGCCGCGTGCGGTATCTGACCTTTTCTCTACGTAACGACAGCACTCAGCGGCTCGGGGTCCTCGACGGCGATCGCATTCTCGAAGTCCCGGAGTTCCCGAGCCTGCTCGCCCTGATTGAAGCGGGGCCGGACGCGTGGCGCAGCGTCACGAAACCAGTCACCGGTGACTCGAGGCTCAAACGTCTGGCGCAGAGAATGCCAAATGACGTCCACTGGCACGCGCCGATACCGCGCCCGACAAAGAATGTCTTCTGCCTCGGACGAAATTACGCCGAACACGTGCGAGAAGCCACTGGCGCCCGGGGACAGGAGTTCAAACTGCCGGCGCACCCCATCTTCTTCACGAAGACGCCGACGACGGTCATCGGCCCGCATGACGACATCGTGTGGGATCGGAATGTCACGCAGCAGGTGGACTGGGAGGCGGAGCTCGCCGTCATCATCGGCATCGGAGGGAAGAACATCCCGCGCGATCGCGCGATGTCGCATGTGTTCGGCTATACCGTTGTCAACGACGTGACTGCGCGCGATCTCCAGAACGCGCACATGCAGTTCTTCAAAGGAAAGAGCCTGGACACCTTCTGTCCGATGGGACCTGTTGTCGTCACCCCGGATGAATTCGGCGACCCGCATCGCAAGGCGGTGAAGCTCCGGGTGAACGGCGTCGAGAAGCAGAACGGCAACACGGCCGACATGATCTTCCCGATCGATCAGACGATTGAAGTGCTCTCGCGCGGCTGCACATTAGAGCCAGGCGACATCATTTCCACGGGGACGCCTGAAGGGGTCGGCATGGGGCGGACACCGCAGGAATGGCTGAAGGTCGGCGACGTGATGGAAACGGAAGTGGAAGCGATCGGGATTCTCCGCAATCGAGTCGTCACGGCATAGGTTCTGCTAGAGGTGCCGCTGGAGGACGCCTATGCTGATGTTTCTCGTCATCCTGCTCATCGTCCTGTGGTTCCTGGGGATGATCACGTCGACCATGCTCGGCGGATGGCTGCACATCCTGCTGGTTGTGGCAATCGTATTCCTGCTCATCCGTGTGATCCGCGGACAGCCCGTTTAGGGCTAGACTTCCGGGGATGAGCACAACGTTCAAAGCCACCATCGAGCACGTCAACCACACCACGTCGCGAGCCGTCGTCCGCTCGCACTCAGCGCTCGTCGATCGCGGGATCGCGAAAGGCGGCTTCGACCTGGGGCCAGCCGGCGGTGAGTATCAGCTGGTCGCGCTCGGCGGCTGCTTCACCAGTCACCTACTTGCGGCGATCCGGGCGCGCGAGGCTGCCATGACGAACGTCAAGGTGGCGGTTACGGGCACGCTCGATGGAACGCCCGAGCGGTTTACCGGGTTTACGGTGGACGTGACAGCGGACTGTGGCGACGGCGATCTCGCTCGAAAGCTGATCACGATCGCCAGCCGCGCCTGTCAGGTGATGAACACGCTGCGGCTCGCTGCGCCGGTCGAAATTTCCTATCAGGGCGCGCCGATCGAATCGGCCGAAGCCGTCGCATAAAACGGCAGCCCTTCCCGCGAGAGCGCGACACCGACGGCCGCCAACCCGGCGGCCGCCCACGCCCACTCCTTCAGCATCTGCTTCTCGATCAGCAGTCCGCCGACAATCGGCGCCACGATCGACGCCATCGACATCAGCGACTGCGTGATGCCGAGCACGACTCCCTGCTCCTGTCGTCCCGCCTGTTGGGTGATGAGGCTTGTCAACGCCGGACGAATGACACCGTTGCCGAAGGCCGCGAGCGTGCCGGTCAGCATCAGCAGCGCAAAAGACGAGGCGATGCCGAGACCGAAATATCCCAAGACGAGGGCGATGAATCCCGCCGCCACCAGCGGCAACTCCCCAAAGCGCTTCACCAGCCGGCCGATGAGGCCGCCCTGCAGGATGATTCCGAGAAGGCCGACGTAGCCGAATATGTAGCCAATCTCGCGAGGTCCGAACGGGTGCCCCTCATACGTAAAGCGGCGTTCCGCGAAGAGCGCGAACCCGGAGATGAACAGCGAGAATGAGGTGATGAAAAAGAGGAACTGCAGCAGCCGCTCCCGAAGACCGGGGCGTCCGAAATACTTCGCGTAGGTCCTCCAGTGGAGCGCCGCTTCGCGATCATCGAAGGCATGCTGCGATTGCGGTCCGCCCTTGAGCAACGTCGCCGTGCACAGAATGCTCGTCGCCGACATGACCGCCGCCAGGTAGATCGGTGTGGTCATGCTGTATTTCGCCGACAGGTACCCGGTGAGCGACGGCCCGATGAAGAATCCCACGCCGAATGCGATCCCGATCAGCCCAAACGACTTCGCACGCTGGCTCGGCTCGGTGTGGTCGGAAATGTACGCCTGCGCGAGAGACAGGTTACCTGCCGTCGCACCGTCGAGGACACGCGCCACGTACAACATCCAGAGCGCCGCTGCGCGCGCCATCACGATGAAGCCGATGAAGGTGCCGATCTGGCTGATCAGCAGCATCCGCTTGCGGCCGACCCGGTCCGACATGTGCCCAATCACCGGACCTGATATCAGCTGGCACGCGGCAAATACCGAGACAAGCATCGTCGCCTGCAGCGGCGTCGCATGGAAGGTTTCCGCGTAGATCGCCAGCAGAGGGATGACGAGCGTCATCCCGAATACGTCCACGAGAACGATGAGAAAGACAGGAAGCAATGAAACCGGAGGCGATTTCTCCGGCACCGATGGGATCATGGCATCCATTATCATCCACCGATGGAGCTCGTCTTCGAACAGATTCGCGCCGGCGGTGACCGGAACTTCGGATACCTGCTCGGCGATCGCGATGCTCGGCAGGCTGTGCTGATCGATCCGTCGTATTCACCAGAGGTCTTCGTGGGACGCGCCGACGCGCAGCAGTTGACGGTCACTCACATCATCAATACGCACGGTCACGACGATCACGTCAACGGCAATGCGACCGCCGCATCGCTGACCTCCGCTGCGCTGGCAGCGCATCCCGCGTGTCCGGCATGTCCCGGTCTGGCGATTTCAGACGGCGACGAATTGACGCTCGGGTCGCTCCGTCTGCAGTTCATGCACGTGCCGGGTCATGCGACGGACCACATCGTCGTGTTCGAAGTCGTCCACCGAATTCTGCTGACGGGCGACTTGATTTTCGTCGGCAAGGTTGGCGGGACGCGAAACGACGAAGAGGCGCGGACCGAGTGGCTAAGCCTGCAGCGCGTGCTCGCCACGTTTCCAGACGACACCACGATCTGGCCGGGCCACGATTACGGAGCGAGGCCCAGTTCGACGATCGCGCTCGAGAAAGCCACTAACCCTTTTCTTCGATGCGACGATATCGAGGCCTTCCTCCAGCTGAAACGCGAGTGGCCCGACTACAAGAGGCGACTCGGACTTCGCTGAAGTCGTGGGGCGACTCCGTCTTCACGAAGGTCGTAGGGCGGTAAGGCGGGTGACTCTGCCACCCGCCCCGACCAGCCCTACCCGGCTTCCGGCCCCAGCGCCCTAACGAAGGCCGAACCAACGGCGCCGTGGTGCGGCGCCGTCGCGGATGTGATTGGCCATCTCCTTGATGGTATCCATCGGGATCATGGTCATGTTGTGATCTGCGCGGGCGTGTTCCTCTTCCTTCGCAAGGACCTCGTCTTCGTCTTTCCCGTAGATCACAGTGTCGCAACCGGAGAATACTTCGCTGCATTTGAGCACTTTTGCCATGCTGCACCTCCCGGTGCGGTCCTGCTAACTCATCGCATGCAAAATTCGAATGCCGGTCGCCGTCCTGTCGAGCTGGGAGAGCCTTCACCGCGTCGTGTTCGTGCCGTTCGCCTTTGTATATCGATACAACCCACCAGCCCCAGTCTTCGCGAGGTACACATTCCCATCGCGATCGACTGCGATCCCTTCCCGCCCCCCGCCGCCGGGCAGGTCCGTCCCCTCGGGATCGGGAACGAAGAACCGGAGCTTCCCGTCGCGTAATCCGCCGATACGCACTCCACGCTTGACGGTGGGGTTCATGTTTGCCGTGCCGGACTCCGAATCGGCCGCGTACAGAAGCCCGCTGCGATCGAGCGCAATGCCGCTCGGACGTCCCCACTGTTTCCACTCGGTGATGAACCTGCCTTCCTGATCGAACACCTGGACGCGGCTGTTGCCGCGATCGGCAACAAGGAGTCGTCCCTGCGGATCGAGGACGAGGCCGTGCGGCGTGTCGAACTCGCCAGGTCCGGACCCTTTCTGACCCCACGTCTTGAGGAACGTTCCTTCCTTGTCGAACTTGACGATGCGCGCGTTGCTGTCGCCGCCGTGACCGTCGGCGACGAAGATGCTGCCGTTCGGCGCGACCAGAACGTCGGACGGCCGGTTGAAGGCATCGGGACCGTCGCCGGCGACGCCCGCCTGGCCGAGCGTCATCAACACACGTCCTGTCGGACTGATCTTGAAGACCTGCTGCCCCTTGCCGTTCTTCGCCTGGCCGTCGGTCACCCAGATGTTGTCGTCGACGTCCACGAAGAGGCCATGCGGATATACGAACATGCCGGCGCCGAAGCTTGCGACGAGTCGGCCGGCGGAATCGAACTTCAGCAGCGGAGGCAGGTTCGAGCCATCGCACGTGGCCGCGCCACATCGCTCGAACACCCAGACCGACTTGCCGTCACGATCGATGTCGATACCGTAGATCTGGCCGATCTTCCGGCCACCAGGGAGCTGTCCAAAGTTTTCTATCTTGTAAGGGTTCGGGAACTCGTTTGATGCCTGACCGTATGTGCGAACTTCGTAGAAGGGGAATACGGAGATCAGCGCGGCGCCGAGCACCACCGCGTGTCGACATATCGATCGCATGGGGGGCCTCCTGACGGGCCGATTATAGGCCCGTCAGAGGTCACCGAGATTTTTCTGTCGAATCAATTTCCACAATCGAGGTCTGGCGGCTGGATCGATTTCTACGAGATACACCTCGTCGTTGTCCTGCACGATTTTCACCGTTTGTTCCGGCGTCAGGTCGAGGAGGGCGCGCAAAAGCATCTGGTTTGTAATCCGGTGCGCGACGATCAACACGTTGCCGGTGGGATGCTCCCGTTGAATCTGCGCCAGGCTTTCGCGTGCCCGCGCCAGTAGCTGATTCAACGATTCCCCGTCGTCGAGCCGATCCGTCCAGTCGTTCGAGCGGCGCAGATATTCGGGCGCTGTGTCGGAGCCACCCTGGAAGTGACCGTAGTTGCGCTCGCGCAGCCCGTCAAGGCTCTTCACGGTCATGGTCTTGGCGGCGACCGTTGTCGCGGTATCGCGGCTTCGCGACAGCGTGCTGGAGTAAATGGCGTCGAGACGGATCCCCTTCAGCGTTTCCGAGAGCTCCACAGCCTGCCGGCGTCCGGTCGCGTTGAGAGGACGATCGGTCCACCCCTGCAGCCGATGCAGCACGTTCCAGTCGGTCTCGCCGTGACGCGCGATGTAGAGCCGGAGGCTGCCGTTGGCCTGCGCCTCGGGTGCGACGCTGCCGGGCGGAACGATTAGCAGCGCGGCAACAATGACGAGAGCTTTTCTCATGGCATAACATTACCGCCAATCAGGAGAGCGCCAATGAGCATCCGTCGCATCGTTGTTCTCGCCGCCATCGCGGCGTTCGCATTCGTAAGCACACCGGTCACCGACGCGCAGCAGACGCCAGCGGTGAAGCGAACCGTACTCCTACAGCACGACACGTCTGCTCCAGGTTTTGAAGCCGTTCTGGTCGCGGTGGAGATCCCCGTCGGCGGCCGTGAAGGGCGTCACTTCCATCCCGGCACGGCGGTGATCCACGTGACCGATGGCGCGATTACGCTCGATTACGAAGGGAAGCCGACGGTCAGATACAAGGCCGGCGAGTCGTTCTTCGTGGATGCGAAAGCAGTGCACGAAGGGATTAATAAAGACAACGTCCCGGCAAAAGCGATCGCGACCTTCATCATTCCGAAGGGTCAGCCGGTGACCACGCAGGCGGCGCCTGCGACGAAGTAGCGCCTAGGCGCGGCGGGTGGGACAAGATCCCAACCCGCCTTCCCCGCCCTAACGTTCTCTAACGACCCGAGGTAGGCACCGCCCCGGCGCGGAACTCATTGCGCATAATCACGCCGTCACGGTTGTTGTCCATCTCGTCGAAGCTGCGGTGCGACCACTGCCACTCGCCGAGAGTGATGCGGTTGTCGCCGTTCACGTCAAGCGCCGCGAACGTCGCGCGGCGGCCCCGGTTCAGCTCAGCGCGAGCGATCCGATTGTCGCCGTTCTGGTCGAGGTCGTAGAAGGTGTTGAGGCTGCCATCCCATTCGTTTCGATCGATGTAGCCGTTATTGTTCAGGTCGAGATAGCTGAATCGATCGGCGGGAGACATGTTGTAGTCTTCTGCCTCCAGCGACTCCGCGGGCGGCGCCGCCCCTGTCCGTACTTCATCGCCCGACAGGACGCCGTCGTTGTTCCAGTCGTGGATCTGGAACGAACGAGGGCTTCCGCGCCATTCGCCGCGTTCGATCTGGCCATTACGGTTGCGGTCGAGATCGCGGAACCGCATCTCCGATCGATCCACGTTCGTGTTCTGGGCTGTGTTGTTGTTGCCCGAGCCGCAGAACACCATGCCGCCAGAACCCGGAACGCCCCAGTCACCGTAGGTCCGCGTGTACTCCTGCGAGTTGACGATGGCATCGACCACGGCCGGAAGGCCACGCTGGCTCGCCTGATTGGTCATCGCGTCCAAGCCGCCGGCGTCGGGCTGACGGCCCAGAATGTGCCGGTACAGCGTTGCCACCGAGTTGCGATTGGCTGTTGCGCCTTCACCCGAGTTGAAGAAGCGCGACATATGCTCCTGAGACTGGGCGATCTGCCGCACGATGTCCCGAACGGTTGTCCCATTGTTCAAACGGTCCACCCATCCTTGGCTTCCTGCGTCCGGCGAGCGCTCCAGCATGTGACGGTACAGCTCATTGACGACCTGCCGCGCATCGGTCGTGCAGGGCTGCTGGGCCATTGCGAGGTTGGGCGCAAGAGCCAACAAACCGGCGAAAACAAGTCCACGCACCATGACTCTCCTCCTGCGGACTTGTGTCGCAGTACTTGTGCCGTCTCTTTTATGTCACCACTGCAGGTTGATCGTCACGCTCTTCCGTTGCGTGTAACTGTCGAGCATCCCCTCGAGTGAATACTCGCGGCCCATTCCACTTTGCTTGTAGCCGCCGTACGACTGACCTGGAAACTGTCCAAGTCCCTGATTGATCTGGACCCAGCCGGACTCGATAGCGTGCGCCGTGTTGATTGCCTTGCTGACATCGCGCGTCCACACGTAGGCCGCGAGCCCGTAATGGCTGTCGTTGGCCATCCGGATCGCGTCGCTTTCGTCATCCCACGGGATCGCCACCATCACGGGGCCGAAGATCTCTTCGCGCGCAATGCGCCAGTCGTTGCTCACCTCGGAGAACACCGTTGGCTGGACGAAATACCCACTGGCCAACGGTCCGTCTTTGGGGGGCAACCCGCCGAGCGCCAGGCGGGCGCCTTTCTGCTGGATGCCGTCGGCGATGTAGCCGCAGACGCGGTCGAACTGCTTCCGGTTGATGATCGCTCCCATATCAGTCGCTTCATCGGTCGGATCGCCGATCTTGAGCTTCTGGAGCGTCGTCGTCAGTTTCGAGAGGAACGAGTCGAAGATGGAACGATGCAGGAATAGCCGCGACCCCGCGGTGCACGACTGACCCTGCCGCGTCACACGCATTCCCGTAATGACGCCGTCGACCGTCCGTTGTTCGTCGGCGTCTGGGAACACAACTGCTGGACTCTTCCCACCTAGCTCCAGTGAGACAGGCACGATGCGGTCGGCCGCTGCGTGCATGATCAACTTGCCGACCTCCGTCGACCCCGTAAAGGACAGCTTGCGGACAAGTGGATGACGCGCCAACGCAGCCCCTGCCTCTTCGCCGTACCCGGTTATCAGGTTCAGAACACCCGGGGGCAGGTGGTCATTGCAGATCTGCGCGATGCGAAGCAGACCGAGGGGAGCATCCTCGGCTGCTTTCAGCACCAGCGTGTTGCCCGCCGCGATGGCCATCGCGATCTTCAATGTGCCGAGGACGACCGGTGCATTCCAGGGCACGATGCCACCCACCACGCCAATCGGCTCACGGCGCGTGTAGCTCAACACATGCTCGCCGAGCGGCACCGTCTCGCCCTTGGTCTCACCGGCGAGTCCGCCGTAATAGCGGATCACCTCCGCTGTGCTCTTGATCTCTGGCCGCGCCTGCGTCCGGATCGCGTTGCCTGTTTCGAGGGCAACGGTCCGCGCGATCGATTCCGTTTCGCCCTCGACCAGATCGGCGATGCGCAGCAGCATCCGTCCGCGATCCTTCGGCGTGACGCGCTTCCACTCGAGGAATGCGGCAGCCGCGGCACGCACCGCGGCGTCGATATCCGCCTCGCCGCCGCGCGGCACCTGCGCCATCACCGCGCGCGTGGCGGGATTTTCAATGTCGATGTACCGGCCGTCCGCGCTCTCGACGGCCTTGCCGCCGATCAGCATGAGTGAGCGCGCGACGGTCTTCTCCACGTGTGATTGTGTGACGGTGGTCATAGTCGCGCAGTATACTAAGCGGCTGTCGCAGACGTTTTTTCGGCTAGAGGCTCGAGCCTCAAAACTCCGGGCTTCGCGTACCCACCGCCTTGAGCCCAGAGCCTGTTTTTTAGGGAGAACCACCATGCGCAGTTTCATCGCTTCTGCCGTGTTCGGCATGCTCGTACTGACGTCGGCTGTCGGCGCCCAGCAGGGGGCGTTGCAAACAGCAGCGGACAAGCTTGGCGTAGCGAAGATCAAAACCCTGCAGGTGACGGGCGCGGGCGCCAACTTCTCGGTAGGACAGAACTACACCAGCTCCGATCCGTGGCCGCGCGTCACGGTGAAGAACTACACGGCGCTCATCAACTACGACACCGCGAGCATGCGAATCGAACTGGTGCGCGAGTCGGGCCCCGTGATGCCGAAGGGTGGCGGTGCGCCGTTTTATGGAGAGCAGCGTCAGATCCAGGTTGTCAGCGGCAACTACGCCTGGAACGTGCCCGTGCCGCCGGCAAACGCCGCCGCGGGCGCGGCCGCGCCGATGCCACAGCCCAACCCCGACGCGGCGGCCGAGCGCATGGTCGGCGTCTGGTCGACCCCCATCGGCTTCGTCAAAGGCGCGATGGCCAACAGCGCGACGACCAGGGGCAATACTGTCTCGTTCACCGTCGGCGGCACGTACAAGTTTGAAGGAACCATCAACGGTCAGGGACAGGTGGAAAAGGTCCGCACCTGGATCGATCAGCCGATCGTCGGCGACATGCTGATCGAAACGACCTACACCGGCTACAAGGATTTCGGCGGCGTTCTGTATCCGTCGCGTATCGTCCAGACGCAGGACGGGTATCCGGCCCTCGATATCACCGTGTCGGCGGTAACCGCGAATCCGGCCGTCAACATCGACGTGCCGCAGAACGTCCGCGCCTTCCAGCCACCGCCAATCCGCGTCGAGTCGCAGAAGCTTGCCGAAGGCGTCTACTACCTGACCGGCGGCACGCATCACAGCTTTGCGATCGAGATGGCCGATCACATCGTCGTGGTCGACACGCCGAACACGCAGGCACGTGGTGAGGCAGTGCTCGCGAAAGCCAAGGAACTCATCCCGAACAAGCCGATACGCTACGTCGTGACCTCGCATCACCATTGGGACCATCTCGGCGGGATCCGCGCGGCCATCGACGAAGGCGCCACGATCGTGACGCATCAGTCGAACAAGGCGTTCCTCGAGCGCGTCGCGAAAACACCCCACACGATCGCGCCGGATCGCCAGGCCACGTCGAAGAAGGCCGTGAAGATCCAGACGGTCGGCGACGATGGACGGCTGACGGACGGCAAGCGCGTCGTCGAACTGCATCGTCTGCAGGGTTACGAGCACACCGGCGACATGCTGATCGTCTATTTGCCCGCCGAGAAGATTCTTGGCGAGCCTGACGCGTTCACGCCTCCGCCGCAGGCGGGCGCACCGCTGATACCGCCGGCAGTGGTGTACGCCAAGGCGCTCAATGACAACATCAAGCGCCTCAAGCTGGATGTGCAGACCATCGCGCCGTTCCATGGCAATCGGACGACGAACGTCGCCGAACTCGAGAAGGCAGCGGGCGGGCCGGCGACGAACTAGCCGCTCATCGTAGGGGCCGGCGTCAGCCGGCCCTACACTCGTACACACGCTTCCATAGCGATCTGGTGAAGGAGAGAGGTCGTGCAGCTCAAATCTACGTTCGTCGTCGCCGCGATCGTGGCGCTGGCACCGATATGCGCTGACGCGCAGGTTCTGATGGAGCGGAACATCTCGCTGCAGCTCGCGCTGAGCGTCGCGCAGGCGGCGATGGCTGCCTGCAAGGCGGACGGCTTTGACGTGACCGTCGCGGTCGTCGATCGCGCAGGCGACCTCAAAGTGCTGCTACGCGCCGACACCGCCAATCCTCACAATGCCGACCTGGCGCGGCGGAAGGCGTACACTTCTCGAACGTTCAAGGTGCCCTCAATGGAGGTCGCCAAACGCACCAACGGTCCAACCGACCTGTCAGGGCAGCGTTTCCTCGTCGACATCATCCCGCTTGGCGGCGGCTTGCCCATCAATATCGGCAACGACACGATTGGAGCGCTCGGGATCAGCGGCTCGCCGAATCAGGAAGGCGACGAGAAGTGCGGAACGGCCGCGCTGGCGTCGGTCGCGAACTCACTAAAATAGCGACAGGAATCCGCGTGCGCGTCAGGCTCTTCATCGCCTTCGCCGCCCTTGGCGTCTTCACCGTCACCGCGGACGCGCACCACTCCATCGCCGGCATGTACGACCAGGGCCGGCGTGTGACCCTCGACGGCGTCATTGCGCAATATCAGTTCGTCAATCCACATCCGTTCATCATGGTGGATGTGACGATGAACGGCATGACGCAGTCGTGGAAGGCGGAACTCGACAATCGGTGGGAGCTGCAGAACATCGGCATGACACCGACGACCTTCAACGCCGGCGACCGTGTCGTCGTCAGCGGCAGCCCCGGCCGCGATCGCACGCCGCTGCTCTACGTGTGGCGACTCGAGCGGGCAGCCGATGGGTTGCTCTATGAACAGATCGGCACCAGTCCGCGCGTCTCCCGCCTGCGCCGCTGACATGTGCTATATTCCGCGCCCGTAAACGATTTCTTTCCGCAACACCGGGGCGCCTCGCGCGCCGCTCTTCGAAGGGACACGAACATGTCACTGCACAAAGTCGCCTTTGGCGTCGTGATCTCCATCGCCTTCTCGCTGCTGGCACACGCGCAGGGGCCGGCGCCTGCCGCGCCGCCCAAGCCGGACTCGCCGGAAGTTCAGGCGATGCTCGAGAAGGCAAAGAAGACCGCGGGCACGCAGTGGGCGGACGAAGAGCGCTTCTTCTGCGAGGCACCGCGCGCCAATGCCGCCACAGATCCTCCAATCAAGCCGACGAAGATCTTCGATAACGTCTCGATCATCGGCAACCAGGGAACCGCTGTCTACGTCGTGCAGACCAGCGCGGGGCTGCTGATGATTGACTCGCTGCCCGCCGCAAACCTGAACAACCAGCTGCTTCCTGGTTTCATGGCGCTCGGCTTGAACCCTGCTGACGTCAAGGTCATCGTGTTGGGCCACGGGCACGCCGACCACTTCGGCAATGCGGCCTACTTTCAGGAAAAGTTCGGCACGAAGGTCTACCTGTCGGCGGCTGACTGGAACCTGATCGAGAACCCGCCCCCCGGCCGCAACGGGCAGCCGGCGGCGCCGCCGCAGGGCGCGCCCAAACGTGATCAGGTCGCCGTCGAAGGGCAGCCAATTGTCCTCGGCGACTTC
>Ga0070670_100001878_pt1 | contig 17143 bp, 18 predicted proteins | sample KBSS63metaG_FD_64665 | JGI IMG/M metagenome (GOLD analysis project Ga0070670, IMG submission 64665) | Switchgrass rhizosphere microbial communities from Kellogg Biological Station, Michigan, USA - KBS S6-3 metaG | ecosystem: Host-associated > Plants > Roots > Rhizosphere > Soil ... | reverse complement strand
GGTCGACCAGGGGCTGATCGGCAAAAAGCCGGTCGGACAGCCCGAAAAGTCGGCGAACCTCTACCTCGACTACCGGCTGCCGTGGGATGAGAGCCTGTCGATCAACCTCGGCATCCAGTACCTTGGAAAAAGGGTTGGCAGCCCAGACAATGAGCTAATCGTTCCTGGCGATATGCTGGTCAATCTCGGCGGCAGGTATCGATTCAAGCTGGACAAGGTTCCGGCGACCCTGCGTCTACAGGTCAGCAATTTGTTCGACGAATATGCTTGGAACGTGTTTGGGAGTGGCGGACTGAAGCGACGCCCGCCGCGGCGACTGGACGCCACTCTCTCGGTCGACTTTTAGGACGGGGCCAGCGCCGCCCGAACAGCCTCTTCCAGCGCCGCCGCACGGAAGGGCTTGAACAGGATTCCCGCTTTGGGCGTGACTTTTCGGATTTCGTCGGTTTCGCTGTAGCCGGACACGAACAGGATAGGCTGGTCCGGCCTGGTTGCAACGATATGTGCCGCAACCTCGGCTCCCGACAGGCCAGGCATGATATAGTCGATGATCACCAGGTCCGGACGGCTGGCTCCGAACAGCTCGATGCCTTCGACCCCATCGCCGGCCTCGACGACCTCATGACCATATTCCTCAAGGCTGGCGGCGATGAAGTGACGCACGTCCTGGTCGTCATCGATCACCAGCACCGTCGCCTGGCCCCGGCCCCGGCGCAGTTCGTCGCCGGTCTTGCCGCCGCTGGCCGGAACCTCCGCATCGCGGTCGGCCCGGCGGAAATATAGACGGACCGTCGTTCCAATGCCCGGCTCGCTTTCGATCCTTACCGCTCCGCCGGACTGGTGCGCCATGCCATAGACCATCGACAGGCCCAGCCCCGTGCCCTTGCCGACCTCCTTGGTCGTAAAGAATGGCTCGAATGCCCGGGCAATCACCTCCGGCGGCATGCCGCAGCCGGTGTCGGTGATGGCCAGCTCGACATAGGTGCCGGGCTCAAGTTCTGGATCGTCATTGATCCGGCATTTGCGGGTACTGAAGGTCAGCGTTCCGCCTTCGGGCATCGCGTCGCGCGCATTGATCGCCAGGTTCAGCACGGCCACCTCGAGCTGGGTGGGGTCGGCGAGCACCGGCGTGAGATGCGGGTCCAGGTCGAAAACCTTTTCGATGCCCGGTCCCAGCACGTTGCGCAGCAGCGGCCGCATTTCCTCGATCAGCGGCGCGACATAGGTCGGCTTGACCTCCAGCCGCTGGACCCTGCTGAATGCCAGCAGCTGCGCCGTAAGCCTGGCGCCGCGTTCCGCCGCGGCCAACGCATTGGTGGCATATTTTGACAGCCGCTCGTCGCTGATTTGCTTGGTGATGAGGTCGAGCCCGCCGACCACGACGGTGAGCAAATTATTGAAGTCGTGCGCGATGCCGCCGGTCAGCTGTCCAAGTGCTTCCATCTTCTGGCTCTGGCGAAGCTGGTCCTGCGCCTCGACCAGTTCCGCGGTTCGCTCGGCAACCTGGCGCTGCAACTCAATCTCGGCCTGCTTGGCCTCGGTAATGTCGCTGGCCGCGCCGATGAAGCCTGATAATTCCCCATCGGTCCCGAACCTAGGCTGCGAGACGGAGCGAAGCCAGCGCCACTCGCCGTCATGCCGCAAATATCGCGCTTCCAACGTGAATGGCTTGAGGCTCGCCTCTCCCGCTATGCTTGCTGCCACCAGCTGGTCCTGGTCGTCGGGGTGAATTCGCTCGCGCCAATCCAGCACCCGGGCTTCCTCGCGCGTCATGCCGGCGAATTCCGCATAGGCATCGTTGACGAAGTCGCGGGTCCGGTCGAGCCGGGTCACCCACATCATCACCGGCGCGGAATCGGCGATCCGACGGAAGCGAGCCTCGCTTTCCTTGAGGGCGCGCTCGGCCGCCCGCTGCTCGGTAATGTCCTGCACGAGCAGGATCATCCCGATGACGTTGCCGTCGGCGTCGGCCTGCGGAACATAATCAGCCTGGACCGCCAACAATCCGCGGGTCGGGTGATGGAAATCCGCCGCGAAGAATTGCCGTTCCCCGGAGAATGCGGCGGCAAGCAGCGGCTGGCGGGCGCGATAATCCTCTTCGCCCAGCATCTCGCTCATCCGCCTTCCGAGAATGTCCTTGCGGGGAAGCTCGAACCAGTCGGCCAGCGCGCGGTTGACGAAGCGATAGCGCTCGTCCCTGCCGATGAAGGCGATCATGATCGGCAGCGCGTCTGCAACGGCGAGGATCTGGGAGAAGTCCAGCGGGCCGGTAAGATTGGGCAGACCTGATGCGACCGCGGCGTTATCGACCGGATCTTCGCGCATGATGTCTGCGGCGCCGCCAACTGGCGACTCGTTTTTCCCCCGGCCCGCCATTGCACAAGGCTGACGTGATTCTCGCTCCGAGTCACGCTCCCTGTGGATAAAGTTAACTTAACCCAGTTTAGTCAAAATGCAGGCGGCGGTAGCTGCCGCGGAAGTAGAGCAGCGGGTCCAGCCCCGGCTCAAACGTCGCCTTCTTCACCTCGCCGACCAGGATGAAATGGTCGCCGCCGTCGTGAATCGCATGATGGCTGCATTCGAAAACCGACAGCGAGTCGAGCAATACCGGCACGCCATGCTCGCCCATGCTCCACGGCGTACAACCGAACCTGTCCTCGACCCTGGTCGAAAAAGTAATCGAGGCCGGCTGCTGTTCGGTCTGGAGGACATTGACCGCAAAATGGCGCGCTTCGCCGAGCGGAACCGCGCTGGCCGCCGCCTTGGCGACGCAGACCAGCAGCAAGGGCGGGTCGAGGCTGAGCGACGTGAAACTGTTGGCGGTCAGCCCGACCGGCCGTCCCTCACCGTCCAGGCAGGTCACCACCGTCACGCCGGTCGCGAAGCAACCCAGTGCATCGCGCAGGGTGCGTGGATCGGAGCCGGTGCGATACTCGCGTGAAACAGGCGCTTCGGTCATGCTGGAGCCGCCATAGCGGCCTGCCCCCGCCGATGTCACGCAACCAGCCGTTTCAGCCCCGCAAGATCCAGTGCTTCCAGTGCAGCCGCACTCGTCTCGAGCGAATCCGACACGAAATAGAGCGGCTGGAAGGCGTCGCTGCGGTAGGCGGTCGCGGCGGCGTCCTTGAGCGTGAAGCGCGGGCGCGGGACATCGGCCTCGATCGCGAAATGGGCCTCGCCGAAGCTGGACGCGAGGCCGGCGCCGAGGATCTTCACTTCGCCTTCTTCGCGGGCCAGGCCGAATTCGACCGTGTGCCAGTAGAGCCGCGAGATGATCTCGCCCATGTCTTCCGCAATCGCTGCCACTCCCAATCGCCCCATCGCATGCATCAGCCGGGCACCCGGCTCATGCGCCAGCAGCGGCACATGACCGAAAATGTCATGGAAACAGTCCGGCTCCTCCAGATAGTCGAGGCTGTCCGCCGAACGAATGAAATTGCCGATCGGGAAGCGCCGCTCGGCCAGCATGGCGAAAAAGGCGTCGTCCGGCACCAGCCCCGGCACCGACACGCAGCGCCAGCCGGTCAGCTGCTCCAACCTCTCGTTGAGCCGGTCGAGGTCGGGAATCCCAGGTTCGTCCAGCCCTAGCTTGGGGATGCCCGCGAGAAAGGGCGCAACAATCCGCGAGCCAAGATAAGGCACCTGCCGCGCGAACAAAGTATCCCACACGCAATGTTCCTCGGCGGTGAAGTGCTGCCAGTCCTGCGGCACGAGGTAGTCGCGCCAGGTCGCAGGCTGGCGGCCGTCTATCTCGGTGAAATCGGGCTGGAACATTGAAAAACTCCTGGGTGGCGAGGGCAATAAAGAACCCCGCCGAAGCGAGGCTTGGCGGGGCGGTGGTCCGGTGCCGAGGGCGTATGAAGCCTCAGCCGGTCTCCACCGCAAATCGATAATAAAGGACCGCAGCCGACGGCGCGGTCGGCAAAAGGATGGCAAAGGCGGCAGTCGCGGTCATTACGGCTCCCTTATCCAACTAATTGCCTGAACGAAAGATGGCCCATGTTGGTTGCGGGCCACGGCGAGGCCCCTTAGTCGATGCGCCATGGCCAGAACCTCCGCCAGCCAGGACCCCGCGCTGCTCCGCCGGCTGCTGCGCGCCAAGGACCGGATGGACGCCGCCAGCCATGAGGATTGGCCGGTGCGGCGGCTGGCCGGCGTCAGCGGAGTGTCCGAGGCGCATTTCGCACGATCGTTCAAACAGGCCTTCGGCCTCCCGCCGCACCGCTACCTCCTGACGCGCCGGATCGAGAAGGCGACCGCGCTGCTGCGCGACACCGACCTCCCCATCACCGACATCGCCTTCGAAACCGGCTGGTCGAGCCTCGGAACGTTCGGCCGCATTTTTCGCGACATCACCGGCAAGGCCCCTGCCGAATTTCGCGAGCACGACCAGTCCATCGCCCATGAGCTGGAACTGGTGCCGCATTGCTTCGTCAGCGCCGCGCGCCGCCCGAACCTCAACATAGCAGTTTCGGAGAAGCGGCGGCGGGAGGCGGACGATATAGGCAGCTCCGACAAATAAGGAGGTCTTATGAGCCAGGGTGTCGAAGTTGCCGGTCTTTACGTCCGCGATCAGGACGAGGCGCTGGATTTCTATGTCGGGAAGCTGGGCTTCAAGCTCCATACCGACGCCCGCAACGGCGACTATCGCTGGCTGACGGTGCAGTATCCGCAGCAGGACGGTTTCCAGCTTGGCCTGTTCCGTCCCCAGGCGCCGCTGGTCGACGAGGCAACGGCGCAGGCGCTCAACGAGGCAGTGGCCAAAGGAGCGATGCCGCCGCTGGTGCTGGTGGTCGACGATTGCCGGGCGGCCTATCAGGACCTCAGCGCCCGCGGCGTCGAATTCACCCAGGAGCCGGTCGCGCGTTTCGGCAGCGTCGACGCCAGCTTCCGCGACCCGTCCGGCAACTCCTGGAAGATGATCGAGGCGCGGTCGTGACCTGGGCCGGTCAATTCAGGCAGCGGCCCGACAAGGAGCTGGGAATGAACAGGAGCAAATGGATCAGGCAGGTGCATCGCTGGCTGGCGATCCTCTTCACGTTGACCGTCATCGCCAATTTCGCCGCCATGACGCAGGGAACGCCGCCGGCATTCATCACCTATTCGCCGCTGCCGCCGCTGTTCCTGCTGATGTTCACCGGCCTCTACATGTTTTCGCTGCCCTATGTCGCAGCATGGAAAGCCAAGCGGAGGCAAGCATGACCGACTCTGAAACGATCGACGCCAAGATCGCTTCCCTGCCCGACTGGCGCGGCAAAGCGCTCGCCAAGGTTCGGCAGCTGATCAAGCAGTCCGATCCACGGGTGGTCGAGGAAGTGAAGTGGCGCAAGGCATCGAACCCGCTTGGAGTACCGACCTGGTCGCACGACGGCATCATCTGCACGGGCGAAACCTATAAGGACAAGATCAAGCTGACCTTCGCCAGGGGAGCTTCGATCGACGACCCCGCCGGCCTGTTCAACGCCAGCCTGGACGGGGGCACCCGCCGCGCGATCGACATCCGCGAAGGCGAGAAGATCGATGAGGCGGCGCTTACGGCGCTGATCCGCAGGGCGGTGGATTTCAACCGGTCGGCATAGATTCGGACCCGCTCCTGGGCGGGGTCGTCTCGTCCATCGTCAGGAACAGGGGCAGCACCGCCAGCGCGACGATCCCGATCATCGCGCCCGGCACGCTCGGCCATTGGGTCAGGTCGAGCAGCTGCTGCGCCAGATAGGGCGTTAGCCCGCCGAAAATGGCCGTGGCGAAGGTCGCTCCCAGCGCAAGGCCGCTCAGCCTCCCCTCGCCGCCGAACTGCTCGGCGGTCGCGACGGCGCCGACCGCACTGACGCCGCCCGCGACCATCGCCAGGATGACCGCGCCGGCCAAGGCCTCGGCCTGCGATCCGCCGGCCATCAGCGAGAACATCGCCATCGGCAGTAGCGCGCTGGCAAGGCACAGCAAGGCGAGGACCGGCTTGCGGCCGAAGCGATCCGACAGTGCGCCGACGAATGGCGTCACGGCAATCACCATCACCGCCGCCAGCGTCGACAGCCACAGCGAGTCCCGTTCGGTCATCTTTCCCGCGGTGGTGAGGAAGGCCGGAACGTAGGTGATGCCGACATAATAAGTGATCGAACCGAGCGACGAGATGGCGAATGCGCGCAAAATGCCTCCGCGATGCCGGGTCAGCGAGTGATGGATGGGATTGGCCGGCACGGTGCCGTCCACGCGCTGGCGCTCGAATTCGGGCGATTCCGCCATGGCATGCCGCGCAATCCAGACGCTTCCCGCCAGAAACGCGCCGAACAGGAACGGGATTCGCCAGCCCCAGCTATCGAGCTCCGCTGCGCTCATCAGGCTGACGGTCACGGCGGAAATGCCGACCGCCAGAAGGGCTCCGACCTCGCTTGCGGCGGCGGCAAAGGAGGTGACCAGCCCGCGCTTTTCGTCACGGGCGCCCTCGAGCAAATAGGCGACGACGCCTGTATATTCGCCGCCGACCGCAAACCCCATCACGCAGCGGAGCAGGATAAGCAGCCATCCCGCGGCCGGCCCGATTGCGGCCCTTGTCGGCAGCAAGGCGATGGCCAGCATCGCCGCGGTCATTACCGCTACCGACAGCAGCAGGGTGCGCTTTCTGCCGTAACGATCGCCGATATGACCGAAGAACAAGGCGCCCAGCGGCCGCATCAGATAGGCAACGGCGAAGCCGGCCAGCGTGACGATCAGCGATTGGGCACCGCCGCCGAAGAACACGCGCGACAGCACCGTGGCAAAGTAGAGATAGAGGGTGAAATCATACCATTCGACGATGGTCGAAAAGGCCGCGATGGCCTTCGATCCGCGGGAGACTTCAATCGTGGCCGGCTCAGCCACCCGCCAGCCCGTTGATCGCTTCTGCAAGCTTGATGTCCCGTTCGGTCACGCCGCCCGTGTCATGAGTGGTCAGTCGGAAATCGACCTTGTTCCACACATTGGTGAATTCCGGATGGTGGTCGACCTTCTCGGCATGCATGGCGACCCGGGCCAGGAAGCCGAACGCTTCCGAGAAATCCTTGAAACGAAAACTACGCTCAAGGGCCTTGCCGTCGTCACTCAATGACCAGCCATTGGGAATATCCATCGGCATCCCTTATCATCGCCTTCCAATTATTTCCTGTCCTATCCGGCCCGCCGGAGTTAGTGGGGCGGCGACATGACCTGCAAGCCGTTGCTACTGTCGCAAGCCATCACCCACGGAGTTTGACTCGCGCGCGTACGTGCGCGCGTCCGTAGGGGTGCGACTTTTTGTGACTTTTGACGGTCTGAAGAGTGGAGAAAATGACCATGGCTACCGCCACCGCCGCCACCGAGCTCGGCCCGCTGGGCCTCGAGAATCCGATGGGCACCGACGGCTTCGAGTTCGTCGAATACGCCGCCCCCGATCCCGAACTGCTGCGCTCGCTGTTCGCCAGGATGGGCTTTCCGGCCGTCGCTAGGCACAAGCGCAAAAATGTCACGCTGCACCGGCAGGGCGACATCAACTTCATCATCAACGCGGAACCCAATAGCTTCGCCGAGCAATTCGCCAAGGATCATGGCCCCTGCGCCTGCGCCATGGCCTTCCGGGTCAAGGACGCCAAGGCGGCGCATGCTCGGGCGCTGAGCCTGGGCGCGACCGACGTCAAGAGCGACGTCGCCGAGGGCGAGCTCGACATTCCCTGTATCGAGGGCATCGGCGGGTCGCGGCTCTATTTCGTCGACCGCTACGGCCATAAAGGCACCATCTATGACGTCGATTTCGACTTCTTCGACGATGCCGCCGAGCAGGAAGCGAGCCACGCCTCCCACCTCACCTACCTCGACCACCTCACCCACAATGTGAACCGCGGCCGGATGAATCATTGGGCCGAATTTTACGAGCGGCTCTTCAACTTCCGCGAGATCCGTTACTTCGACATCGAAGGCAAGGTCACCGGGCTCTTCTCCAAGGCGATGACCTCGCCCTGCGGCAAGATCCGCATTCCGCTAAACGAGAGCCAGGACGACAAGAGCCAGATCGAGGAGTTCCTGCGCGAGTATAAGGGCGAGGGCATCCAGCACATCGCGCTGGGCAGTGACGACATCTACCAGACCGTCGACATCCTCCGCTCGCGCGGCATTCCCTTCCAGGACACGCCCGACACCTACTACGAATTGGTCGACGAGCGGGTGAAGGACCATGGCGAGCCCACCGCCGAGCTCGAGAAGCGCCGCATCCTAGTCGATGGCGCGCCGACCGAGGGACAGGGCCTGCTGCTGCAGATCTTCACCCAGAATGTGATCGGCCCAATCTTTTTCGAGATCATCCAGCGCAAGGGCAACGAAGGCTTCGGCGAGGGCAATTTCAAGGCACTGTTCGAGAGCATCGAGCTTGATCAGATCCGGCGCGGGGTCATCGACGCCGAATGAGCGACAATGACGCCGACGCGCTTGCGGGGCGCGTGGCCTTCGCCATGCTGGCCAATGAAGGTACCGGCAAGGCCTGGGGCATCCAGATCGAGGATGCGCGCGAAGGCTATTCGCGCATCCGCATGAGGCTGACCGCCGATATGCTCAACGGCCATGGCAAGGCGCATGGCGGCATGGTCTACGCACTGGCCGACACCGCCTTCGCCTATGCCTGCAACAGCCGCAACGTCCGGACCGTCGGCGCGCAGGCGACGATGGTGTTCCTCGATGGCGCGGAAGAAGGCGAAGTGCTGGTCGCCGAGGCGCAGGAGCAGGCCCTTGTCGTTCGGTCGGGCGTCTACAATGTCAGTGTGAAGACAGACGGCGGCCGCCCGATCGCCGAGTTCCAGGGATTTTCGCGATCGATCGGCGGGCCCTATATCGAGACCGGAGACGAGGATTGACCGAAGCCTTCATCTGCGACGCCGTTAGGACGCCGATCGGCCGTTATGGCGGTGCATTGAGCCCGGTCCGCGCCGACGACCTCGCAGCCATTCCGATCCGCGCCCTCAAGGAGCGCAACCACCAGGTCGACTGGACGGCCCTTGACGACATCATCCTCGGCTGCGCCAACCAGGCGGGCGAAGACAATCGCAACCTGGCGCGGATGGCCGGACTGCTTGCAGGCCTGCCCGACAGTTCGGGTGGCGTCACTCTCAACCGGCTGTGCGGGTCGGGGCTGGATGCGGTTGCGATGGCGGCCCGAACGATCCGCGGCGGCGACGCCGAGCTGATCATCGCCGGCGGCAGCGAAAGCATGAGCCGGGCACCGTTCGTCCTCCCGAAAGCGACCAGCGCGTTCGACCGCAATGCCGAGATTTACGACACCACCATCGGCTGGCGCTTCGTCAATCCGAAGATGCGCGACGCCTATGGCGACGACACCATGCCGGGCACCGGCGAGAATGTCGCCGATGAATATCAGATCAGCCGCGAGGACCAGGACAAGTTCGCGCTAAGGAGCCAGAGCAAGGCGGCCAAGGCGCAGGCCAGCGGCCGGCTGGCGAAGGAGATCGTCGCGGTCACCATTCCCCAGCGCAAGGGCGATCCGATCATCGTCGACACCGACGAGCATCCGCGCATGACCAGCCTCGAGGCGCTGGCCAGGCTGAAGCCGATCGTCCGCAGCGACGGCACCGTTACCGCCGGCAATGCCTCGGGCGTCAATGACGGCGCTGCGGCGCTGATCATCGCGAGCGAGGAAGCCGCCAAGCGCCACGGCCTCACCCCCCGCGCCCGCATCCTCGGCGCCGCCGTGGCCGGCGTGCCGCCGCGGATCATGGGCATCGGCCCGGCTCCGGCGACTGAAAAACTATTGGCTCGCCTCAGCCTCAATATAGGCGATCTCGATGTCATCGAACTGAACGAGGCGTTCGCCGCGCAGGGGCTGGCGGTCCTCCGCCAACTGGAACTTGAGGATGAAGACCCGCGCGTGAACCCCAACGGCGGCGCGATCGCGCTCGGCCATCCGCTCGGAATGTCGGGAGCGCGGCTGGCGCTGACCGCAGCCGAGGAATTGCAGGGCGGCGTCGACCGCTATGCGCTGTGCACCATGTGCATCGGCGTCGGCCAGGGCATCGCCCTGGCCCTCGAGCGAGTCTGATGGACCGGATTACCTCCATCGAGGCGGTGCTCGCCACCGTTCCGGACCCGGAAATCCCGGCGGTGTCGGTGATGGACCTCGGGATAGTCCGCAAGGTGGCGGCCAATAAGGTCACCATCACGCCGACCTACTCGGGCTGTCCGGCGACTGACTTCATTGAACGCAATATCCGCGAGGCGCTGGATGCTGGCGGTTACCGGGACGTTGCGATCGAGACCGTCCTTTCACCGCCCTGGTCAACCGACTGGATCAGCGACGAGGGCAAGGAGAAACTGCGCGCCTACGGCATTGCCCCGCCCGAGCTCGCCAAGTCGGCGACCTGCCCGCGCTGCGGCTCGGCCAATACCGAGGAAGTCAGCCGCTTCGGCTCGACGCCCTGCAAGGCCCAGTGGCGATGCAAAGACTGCCTGGAGCCGTTCGATCGGTTCAAATGCCACTGATTAGCCGCGGGGCTTATCCGCACTGGCCTCGATGCAGCAGCTTGTGGTCGGCCAGCACCAGCGCGACCATCGCTTCGACCACCGGCGCGCCGCGGATCCCCACACAGGGATCATGGCGGCCCTTGCCGCCGATACTTGAGGTCGGCTTGAAGGCAACCCGGACGTCGATCGCCTTGCCACTCGAAATGCCGCCGTCGATCCCGCTGGCCTGGTTGGCCGCCATGCTTTCGCTGCCGCGGGCCCGGCCGGCCGCAAATCCCTCGCCGATCTCGACGCCCTTGGCCGCATTGATGCCCATGCAGGCCGCGGCCAGCTCGGCATCGAGCTTGGCGTATATCGGCGCTCCCCACCCTGCCGGAACGCCGGTCGCGATGCATTCGACGATCGCCCCAAGGCTGTCGCCGCTGGCTCGCGCCTCGTCGAGCATCGCTTCCCAGCGGCTCTCGTCGCACTCGCCGCCAATCTCGACGACGCTGGCGGCAATGTTCACTTCCGGGATCACCAGGCGGGCCACTGCACCGCCTGCAACACGCATCGCCGTTTCGCGGGCCGAGGCCCGGCCGCCGCCACGGGGATCGCGGAAGCCATATTTTGCGTCATAGGCTGCGTCTGCATGACCTGGCCGGTTAGGAATGTTGGCATAGTCAGCGGGCCGCGCATCGGTATTCTCGATCAACATCGCGATCGGTGTGCCGGTTGTGCTGCCGTCATAGACTCCCGAAAGAATGCGGATCCTGTCGGGTTCCTGCCGCGGCGAGACGTTCCTCGACGTTCCCGGGCGGCGCAGGTCAAGGAACTGCTGGACCCAGCTCTCGCTCAGTTCCAGGCCTGGCGGGCAGCCATCGACGACGCAGCCGATCGCCGGACCATGGCTTTCACCCCAAGTGGTCAGCCGGAGAAGATGGCCGAAGCTGTTGACGCTCATTGCAGGTCCGCTCCCAGCGATTGCATCACCTCGACAAATCCGGGGAAGCTGGTGGCGATCATTTCCGCGTCGTCAACCTCGACCGGCCGCTCGGACGCCAGGCCCAGGGTCAGGAAGGCCATGGCTATCCTGTGGTCACCTTGTGTTGCAACGCTCGCGCCGCCGCGAACCGATCCCCGGCCGAAAATGCGCAGGCTGTCGCCGTCCGCAACGGCGCTAACGCCACATGCGGCCAACCCTGCAACGATAGCCCCCAGCCGATCACTTTCCTTGACGCGCAGCTCGCCCAGTCCGTCGATCACGCTCTCGCCGTCGGCAAAGGCGCAGGCGACGGCCAAAGCCGGAATTTCGTCGATCATAGACGGAATTTGTTCGGCCGTAACTTGGCAAGGGCGCAGCGACGAATTGCGGACCTGCACGTCGGCGACGATCTCGCCAGACTGGATTCGCTCGCCGGAAACCTCGATGTCGCCGCCCATTTGCTCCAGCACTTCGATAAGGCCGGTGCGCAGCGGATTAACCAGCATCCCCCTAACTGACACGTCGGACCCCGGCATAATCGCTGCCGCGATCAGCGGGAACGCCGCCGAGGAAGGGTCGGCGGCAATGCGGATTTCGCATCCCGCCAGTGAGCGGCTCTTTCCAAGCGACACGGCCCAGCCTTGTGGCGTGTCGTCGACCGACACGCGGCAGCCGAATTGGCCGAGCATGATCTCGCTATGATCGCGGCTTGGAACTGGCTCGATCACCTGGATTGGTGCATCCGATCCCAGCCCCGCCAAAAGGATGGCCGACTTGACCTGCGCAGAGGCCGGAACGTTGCGATGTTCGATGCCGCCGAGCACAGCGCCCTCAATCGTCAACGGCAGCCGATCGCCGCCCTGCATCTTTGTCCCCATCCGCAAAAGCGGATGCGTCACCCGTTGCATCGGCCGCGTGGAAAGCGACACATCTCCAGTGAACAGCACGCGCACTCCGGGCATGCCTGCCACAGCTCCCATCAGCAGCCGGGCAGTGGTGCCACTATTGCCGCACTCAACGGCCGAAGGCGACTGCCAGGGGCCTCCTCGCACCAGCCATGCGTCGCCATCCCGATTAACGTCGGCCCCAAGATTCCTGATTGCGTTCAATGTCGCCAAAACGTCCTCGCTCTCGAGCAGGCCGGTAATCCGGGTGACGCCTTCGGCCATCGCGCCGATGATGAGAGCGCGGTGGGAGCAACTCTTATCACCGGGAATGCTCGCTACGCCGGAGAGTGGCCCGCTGCGCCTGGCAACCAGCTTCACGCCAGAATAGCCGCAACATGCACGGCGAGATCGATCGCCTGGGCGCGGTTCAAGCGCGGGTCGCAGGCGGTCAGCCAATTCTTTTCAAGCTCGTCGATCGATGCCGGCCCCCTGCCGCCAATACATTCGGTAACATCCAGCGCGCTCATTTCCAGATGCAAGCCGCCGGCATGCACGCCCTCGGCCTTGGCGATACCGAAAAACGCATCAATTTCTGCCAGTATGTCCGGCAGCCGCCGAACCTTGCGCTTGCCGCTCATGCTGGTGTTGCCGTGCATTGGATCGATTGCCCACAGGACCGGCCGATTTTGGGTAGCCCGCAACAGGGTCGGGAGCACATCGCCAATTCTCTTCGCGCCGAAGCGCCCGATCAGAATCAGCTTGCCGGGGCGCTCAAGCGGATCGAGCCGATCTATAAGCCTGAGCAATTCATCGGCTGTTATGGTCGGGCCGCATTTCACACCGACTACATTTTCTATCCCGCTCAGATATTCCACATGGGCGCTGTCGACCTGGCGGGTACGATCGCCCAGCCAAAGCATATGACCGGACGTCGCCCACCAGCGCCCCGCGCCATCACGGCGGGTAAGCGGCTCCTCATAGGGCAGCAGCAACGCTTCATGGCTGGTGAAAATCGACGATCCGGATTCCCGCGCCGCAGCCAGGCTGGCGGCCGTTCCGACCGATTGCATATGGGCCCGGATCATCCGTTGCGGGTCGGGTTGGCGGGCGGCCGCCTCGAACTCAATGCCGTTGATGATGTCGCCGCGATAAGCCTGGAGGGTCAGGCCTTCATGTGTCTCGTCATTCGCGCTCCGGGGCTTAGCGAACTGGCCGGCGATCCTGGCGATCTCCACCAACTGCCCATCAACCTTCGCTCGAAGGCGGTCGGTCATTGCATCGAACAGCCCGACGATCCCGGCCACCTGCTCGGCGACCGGATCATCAAAGCTCTCCGCACAGTCACCACCCTGCAGCAGGAATCCTCGGCCCGCCGCCAACCCGGCGGTCAGTTCACGCAGCCTCGCGGCGTCTTCAATCCGGATGACCGGCGCTGCCACTTCCAACCTCGCTTCAATGGAGCGCAAGGCGCCCTCGTCGGCGTAAGATGGCATCTGGCGGGCCGGATGGCCGCGCCAACTGGCAGGATACCAGCCCAGGTTCGATACAAGCGTGGCACTCATTGCCGCGGCCCTAGCGCAACCCGTGTCGCTTGCCAAAACGTTGAGACCGGTGGCGATCTATTGTGCAATTGCGAAATAACAACGCAACCCGGACCGATTCCAATCGTTGAGAATATGGAACGCGGCGGTCGCCGCGGCTCCTCTCCTGTCACGTAAAGCCGAGGCGCAATGCTCGAATCAATCAACCGTTCCACCACCGAAGAAGAGCAAAGCGACGCTCAGCAATCGGGCGCGCCCTTTTCCCACATCGCGCTAGTAGGCAATGCCTTGCCGCGGCGGTGCGGGCTGGCGACCTACACCAGCCACGTCTCGGACGCCCTGCGGCAACGCTATCCGGCGATGAAGGTCGACCATTATGCAATGGATGACGGGTCGGGCATCGAGTATCCGCCGGGCGTTCAAACCATCGCTGATGAGGACAAGGCCGCTTATCGGGCCGCCGCCGAACGCATCGAGGCCAGCGGCGCACAAGCTATTTGGCTCCAACACGAATATGGCATTTTTGGCGGCCCGGCGGGCTCCGACGTCCTGGAACTGACCGGGGCCACCAGCTTACCGCTGATCCTGACGCTCCACACCGTGCTGGAGGAGCCCAGCGATGAGCAGGAAGCAGTCCTCAACCGCCTGCTCGCCCGCGCCGACCGAACGATCGTTATGGCGGCGACGGCGGCCGAGATCCTGAAGCGTCGCTATCAGGTGCCGGTCGACCGAATCAGCGTCATTCCACATGGGGTTTCAGACCGCCCGTTCCGCGATCCGGATGAGCTGAAACCCGACTTCGGCTGGGAAGGGCGCAGGGTGTTGATGACCTTTGGCCTTATCGCGCCGAGCAAGGGCATTCGCCACATGATCGAGGCAATGCCGGCAATCGTCCGCGCGGAGCCAAGTGTCCTTTACGAGATCGTCGGCGCGACTCATCCCAACCTGATTCGAAACGAAGGCGAATGTCATCGCACTATGCTGCTCGAACTCGCGCGCTCGCTAGGAGTCGAGGACCACGTTCGCTTCGTCGACCGATTCGTTGGAGAGGATGAGCTGCTCGACATGCTCCAGGCGGCCGACGTTTATGTGACGCCGTACCTCAATATGGCCCAGGTCACCTCAGGAACGCTGGCTTATGCCGTATCCGTCGGAAAGCCGGTCATTTCGACCCCCTATGTCCATGCTCGCGAAATATTGGCCGATGGCCACGGGGTGATCGTTCCGCCAGCCGATCCTGGCGCATTAGGCGAGGCCGCAATCGACCTCTTGTCGAATGATTCGAAGCGCGAAGCGATTGCTCGCGCGGCTTATCGCCGGGGCCGGGAAATGCTCTGGCCGAGGGTGGTCGAAAGGTCGCTGGCGCCATTGCCGGGCAGGAATAAGCCAAGCATCCCGCGGCCTGCCCGGCGGCCATCGATCCTGCCCCTAAAAGCCGTCCTCAGGATGACGGACGATGTCGGAATGTTGCAGCATGCCGTCTGTTCGGTTCCGAACCGCGAGCATGGCTATTGCATCGACGACAATGCGAGGGCTCTAATGCTTGCGGTACGGCGCGACGATCAGCAGTCGGAAGATCTCGCAGCCGTCTACGCGGCCTTTCTCCAGCACGGTTGGAACCCGGCCATGCGCCGTTTCCGCAACTTCATGGGATATGACCGGAATTGGCTTGAACCCTGTGGATCGGAAGACAGCAATGGCCGCACGCTGTGGGCGCTGGGCATGGCAGCGGCCCGATCATCGGCACCCGGAATAAGGGATTGGGCGCTGAAGATGTTTGAGGAAGCGGCGCCTTTTGCCGACGAGCTGGGCGCCCCTCGCGCGAAGTGTTTTGCGGCAATGGGTGGTCTCGAACTGCTCAGTGCGCGGCCCGATCATGACCTGGCCGGTTGGTTGATCGAACAATCGGCTAGCCAATTAATGCATCTCCATCATCGCTATTCCCGGGACGGCTGGGATTGGTTCGAGCCCGAACTGGCCTATGACAACGCCCGGCTGCCTGAACTGCTCATCCGGGCGGGCCTGGCGCTAGGCGAGCCGGTGATGGTCGACCGCGGCGTTGCTACCCTTCGCTGGCTGACGCGTCATCAGACCAGCCCGCGCGGCATGTTCCGGCCGATCGGTTGCCATGGATTCTGCCGCCCCTATGCACCCCCCTTGGCATTCGACCAGCAGCCGATCGAAGCGGCGGCCACGGTCGACGCAGCCGTGGCGGCTTATCAAGCAACCGGTCAGGACGAATGGCGCCGCGCGGCTCACGACGCCTTCGCCTGGTTCTTTGGTGATAATGATGCCGGCATGCCGCTGGCCGACGTCCGCGACGGCGGCTGCTTCGATGGACTGATGGCGACTGGAATCAATCGCAATCAGGGCGCCGAATCGATCCTTTCGCTGCATCTCGCCGCGCTAACCATGCGGGAGGTCTTTGGTGCTCGCAAATGGGCTGGACAGGATGACGGCATCGCCGCAGAAGCGGGGTCCTTCGCCGCCGCCTAGAGGCCCATGATTCAATCTCAACTCCATCCGCTTCGGCTCAAGGCGGATCCTTCGCGGGTCGTTGTCCGGCCCTTCCACCTTGCCTGGCAGGGCGCGGCCGATCACAGCCGGGCACGCCGACTCGTTGACGCGGTCCTCAAGCTCGACGATCGCGAACTGGGACGCCAGCTGAAGACGGTCATGCATGATTTCGAGCAGCGCCACTGGCAGACTCGCAAGGTCTTCCTGAAGCGCTTCAAAGAAATCTGCACCATGCTCGACCTGCCGCTCAACGGTATCGGCGACAAGCGGCAGCAGATGATCGGCGCCTATTTCTGCCACGAATACAGTTACGCCGCTGCCGCGCTGATGAACCCCAGCATCGTGCCTCACCCCGACCAGAGCGGCCTCGATCGGCATACAGTTCGAATCCTGATGTCACTTCGCGCCGTCGGCGAAGGGCACATCAGCTCGATCGCGTTCCGTGAGGGGCTGGTGTCTGCAAAGGGAGGGCTTCAGCTCGCTCCTGAGCCGCCCTTTGCGACCGCGGCAGACGCGCCTGGGCTTGATACGAAGGTCGACGGCCCGGTGCGGGTGTTCCGCAACGAGGACACCAATCTTTCAGGCATGGTGATCTTTCCGGTCACGGCGGCCCAGGCCAATGGTCTCGAGGACCTGCGCCTTACGCATTTTACACATGAGGACGGCACCCAGGAATACTTCGGCACCTACACGGCATTTTCCGGCAAGGGCATCCGCTCGGAGCTTCTCAGGACGAGCAATTTCCGCGAGATCGACCT
>Ga0070670_100001876_pt1 | contig 17144 bp, 20 predicted proteins | sample KBSS63metaG_FD_64665 | JGI IMG/M metagenome (GOLD analysis project Ga0070670, IMG submission 64665) | Switchgrass rhizosphere microbial communities from Kellogg Biological Station, Michigan, USA - KBS S6-3 metaG | ecosystem: Host-associated > Plants > Roots > Rhizosphere > Soil ... | reverse complement strand
GAGTTCCTCACGGAGGAGTGGGGAGGCCGCCCTTTCCGGTCGCCCTCCGCCTCTACCTCATCGCGGCGGAACGGTGGCCGGAAGTCGACGCCGCGTACGCCAGCATTGACTTGATCCACCAGCCCCCGCATCGGCTGATGAACCTGGTTTACGGCTGGTGCGTGGAGCGGATCGACCCGGAGAAGCGAGAGGAGTGGGACGCCTTGCTGAACGACCCGCTCCCGAACCAGGTTGTCCAGAGGGCAGCCCCGACACCGTTCCAGGCTGAGGACGAGGGTGCCTCGTTCATGGCCACGCTGGCGATGCACCAGCGCGTAGCAGCGGGAGCCTGACATGGCTCTCGGTGGCGAGACGATCGGCCGGGCCTATATCAAGGTCCTGGCCGACGGCAGCGAGTTCGAGGCCGAACTCGGGCACGTGTTTAAGCGAGCCGAGTCGGTGGCCAAGAAGGGCGGCGAGGACACCGGCAAGGCTCACAACAAGGGATTCGAGAAGGAGCACGAGAGGGGGCTCCGAGCCAGCCTGGCAAGGACGCGGGCCTGGGTAGGACTCCAGAGCAAGGAGATGTCCAAACTTGGAGACAGGTTCGGCAGGGTCCTTGGTAAGGGATCGCGCAACGATTTTCTCAACCTAGTCGGCAGCATCAGTGCCGGTATCGCCAAGGCCCTCCCCTCTCTAGGGGAGTGGGCTAGCGGTATCAACAAGGCGGGCAGCGCCTCCTCCGAGGCAGCAAAGAAGATGCAGGAGGCCGGGGGTGGAGTATCAGGCCTAGGTAAGGCCTTCGGCATCATCGGCCAAGTCGTTGCGGCGGCCGGGATGCTGAAGTTGATGACCAGCGCTATCGGGGTACTCGGGGCAGCGGCCTCGATGACCACCGGGCTGGTGCTGGCCCTAGCAGGGTCGATCGGCTTCGCTCTGGTGGGCGGACTCGCGGCTGTCGCCGGGGCCATGGTCCCCTTCGCGGCAGCCATCGGGGTCGGCGCGCTGGCAATGGCTGGGCTGCAGAAGATGGCCAAGACCGACGCCTTCAAGGACCTGAAGAAGGACTGGGAGGGCCTGCAGAAGGCCACTGCCAAGGAGATTTTCGGCGACAAGGGCGAGGGGCTGCGGACCCTGCAGGGCCTGCTCAAGACCGTCCGTCCTCTGATTCTGGCCATCGCCGACACCCTTGGCGACCTGTTCGACCAGTTCGCCAAGTTCTCAAAGACCACCGGCTTCGCCGACATGATCGCTCACCTGACCGACGTACTCCCGGACATGATTGGCAAGATCGGCTCCATCGGCGGCACCTTCCTGGTCGGGATCGGCCGGGCCTTCATCGCCGCCGAACCCATCATCAACAAGTTCCTGGGCTGGCTGCAGGGCGTAGCCGACGCCTTCGCCAACCTGGGCAAGGGGGGCGACAAGTCAACCCTGGCAGGGATCTTCGACCAGGGAGCAAGATCAGCAGAGATCCTGTGGGACCTGATCTCGAACGTGGGCGGAATCCTCACCAAGTTGTTCTCCGCCGGGGCCGCTCAGGGCGACTCCATCCTGGAGGGGCTGGTTGGGGCTGCCGAGGATCTGAACAAGTGGCTGTCCGACCCGGCCAACCAGGACACCATCAACAAGTGGTTCATCGACGCCGGTCTGTTCGCCGGGAAACTCGGCGAGATCATCAAGTCAGTGATCAAGTTCGTAGATGCCCTGGACACCGAGCAGAGTCGAGCCCAGTTAATGCTGGTGCTCGATGCCATCAAGTGGATCATCGACTCTCTCACCTGGCTGATCACCAAGTGGAGCGAGTTGAAGATCGCCGCAGCCGGGGCGATCGGTGACGTGGTAGCGACCATCACCGGCAAATGGAACGAGTTCGTCCGAGTCTGGCTGGAGGGCTGGGGTCAGATTGTCGCCGGTATCCAGGGCTTCCTCGCTCCGATCGGGGCCTGGTTCGCCGGGGTCTGGACCGCCATCCTCGGCGGCATCTCCGGATTCGTGTCCAGCGGCCTGGCGATGTTCTCCCAGATGGGTGTCGGGATCTCGACGGCCTGGGGTGCTGCGGTCACCTTCATCACCTCGACTCTGCCTGGCTTCGTCACCAGCGTCATCTCCTGGTTCGCTCAGATCCCGGGTCGCATCTCGGCTGTGCTGGGTGATCTGGCCGGTCGCTTCCAAATCTGGCTGGCCGGGGTGCCGCAGAAGATCCAGTCCTCGGTCGGGCTGGTGGTCGGGGCCTTTGGTGGGCTCGCCGGGAAGGCCATCGCCCGGGCGGGCAACATCGTGTCCGGCTTCACCAAGTGGGTGGCCGGGCTACCCGGCAAGGCCAGGGCCATCGCCACCTCGGTCGCCGCTGGCTTCACCAACCTGGCAGGCAAGATCATCTCGAAGGCCGGGTCGTTGGCGTCGCGGTTCGCCTCCTGGGTGTCCTCGCTGGCGGGCAAGGCCAGGTCGACCGCCGTCTCGATCATCAACGGCTTCTCCGGCCTGGCGGGGAAGATCATCTCCAAGGCTGGCAGCATCGCCTCCAAGTTCGGCTCCTGGGTGGCTGGTCTGCCGGGCAAGGCGAAGACCATCGCAGGTAACATCGCCAGCGCCTTCTCCGGGCTGGCAGGCAAGATCATCAGCCGAGCCGGGGACATCGCCTCCAAGTTCGCCTCCTGGGGGTCGAAGGCGGTGGCCAGCGCGGGGCGGGTCGCCAGCAACATCGTGAACAAGTTCTCCGGCCTGGCCAGCAAGATCGTCAACGCCATCGGCAACATCGTGCCCAAGATCAAGATGCCGAACATCCCCCGGCCCACCGTGCAGGCCATCGTCAAGGTGATCAAGCCGAAGACGGCGGAGGGCGGCATCTTCTCGGGGGCTCAGACCCGGATCATCGGTGAGGCAGGTCCTGAGGCAGTGGTGCCGCTGAACCGGGCGCTGAACCGGGTGGACCCAGCGGTGCGTGCCCTGTCCGCCTACGCCCAAGGACTGTCGAACACCGGATCTACCGCACCCTCGATCGGTCGTCAGATCGACGTGGGTGGCATCACCATCAACACTCCCACCACCGACCCGAGGGCGGTGGCCTCGGAAGTGGTCAACCGGATGACCTTCGCGGCCTACATCTGAGCGTTTAGGCAACCTAAGAGGAGGGGCGATGGCCTGGTCTGGATACTTCATGTTCGGTGGCACCGAGTTGATCAACGCCACCCGCACCGAGGAGTACGCGAAGCACTTTGGCGTGCAGTGGTTCCGGCCCGTCTACAACGAGATCGGGCTGCCCTGGCTGCTGGACGAGCCGCGCTACACCACCCCGCTGCAGGACGACGCGCCCTGGACCGACCCCGACAACCTGGACTCCTACGACTTCTACGGGGTGTACCCGTTGGAGATCACCGGGATCGAGGACTCCACCACCGACGCCTCCCCCACCGAGTCGGTGATCGACGGCGGCTACATCGGGCGGGTGCGCAAGAAGACCCGCACCATCGTCTTCTCGGCGGTACTTACCGGGGCCAGCGAGTGCGCGGTCGAGTACGGGATGCGCTGGTTGCGTGGTGTGCTCACCGGAGGTCCGTGCTTCAACCAGGACTACGGCTCCTGCGGTGGTGCGGACCTGTGCTACCTGGCCTGCCCGCCGATCATGGACGACATCGAGGGCACCGAGGACGCCCAGACCTGCTACAACCGCGTCGGTCGCTCCCTGCACGAGGTGACCACCACGGTCGGCCCGACTGTCACCCAGAAACTGGAGATGATCAACGGCGGTGCGGTCTGGCGGGTCACCTGGACCATGGTCGCGGCGAACCCGGCCGAGTTCGGGGTGCCGAAGCAGTTGATCGTCGGCTTCCTCGACCCGGCGGTGGGGGTGCCCTACTACGGCGGGGAGATGCCACCCGGTGGGGACTACGACGAGAACGGCCACGTGCAGACCGACACCCCGTGTGCGGCACCGGTGTTCCGGCCCGTTTATGACCCGCTGTGCGCCCTGCTGGCCCCACCCCCGGAGGTGCCCAGCGTGATGCCGATGTGCTTCTCGTTCCCGGTCAACTACCTGCGGACCTTCTTCACCATTCCCCGAACTGAGATCCCGCTGTGGACCACCGTCACCCCGGTGATCCAGATGAGCACCAAGACCGTCGAGGCCCGCTCGGTGCGGGTGCGCTTCTATGCCGACATGTTCGACACCGGCGACCCCAGCCAGGACCCGTGCAACTACTGCGGCGACGTGGTGTTCTCCTACATCCCCCCGTCCAGCACCATCGTGCTCGACTGCGCCGACCGCGAGGTCTACATCGACCAGCCGGGCGTTGGCCGGCGGCGGGCGGACTCCCTGATCACCAACTCCAAGGGTGAGCCGTTCGAGTGGCCCGAGTTCTCCTGTGGCTACGGCTACGTGGTCACCGTGGACATGCCCCAGCAGATGAGTGAGCGTCCGGTCGTTGACCTGTCCCTGGTTCCCCGGATGGTCTGATGCCCACCTCGAACTACACCGCTCTCGCGTGGTCGATCTACACCGTCCCGAACCGGGTCACCAGCCTCACGGTGACCTTGGACGGGGCGGGCTCCGGCTCGCGTCCGGGTGGTCGGGTGAGCGGGAAACTGGCCGTCAAGGCGGGCCAGAAGTTGTACATCTACTGCGGCACCGCAGGCAAGGCGAACTCGGGTGCCACCGGGGGTGCCAACGCGAACGGCGGCGGTGCGGCGGGCGGCTCCGGGCGCAACGCCGCAGGCGGCTACTCCGGCGGTGGGTTCTCCGAGATCCGGCTGGGGTCGACCACCGGCTCGATCAAGGCGGTCGCGGGCGGCGCGGGCGGCAACTCCGGTGACGGTGGTCTGGGTGGTGCGGGCGGCGGCACCACCGGTGCCTCGGGGTCGAAGGCAGGAACCACCAACCAGACCGGGATCGCCACCGGCGGCACCCAGGTCCAGGGTGGCAACGGCGGTACGTCCACCTACGGTGCCGGATGGAACGGTGCCAACGCCGCTGACACTCAGGTCACCTGGGGCGGCAAGGGTGGCACCCCACCCTCGGGTACCGGCTACGGCGGCGGTGGTGGCGGTGGTGGCTTCCACTCCGGCGGCGGTGGTCAGGCGTCCACCCAGGGCTACGCCCCCGGTGGCGGCGGTGGTGGCGGCTCCTCCTACACCGGGGGGCTGACCGGGGCGACCAACACCCAGGGCGGCGGCGGCGCTGGCAACGGCTCGGTGTCCATCTCCTGGGTCACCCCACCTCCCGGCAACATCCCGCCGACGGTTCCCAGCGGTCCCAAGGTCAACAACGTCGACGCGCAGGCGGGGATGCTGACCAAGGCCACCACCAAGGTCAGGATCACAGCGAACGTCTTCGACCCGGACAAGCAGAAGGTCCGGATGCTGGTGCGCTGGTCGACCTCGTCCAACTTCTCCAGCAAGAAGGACGGCTTCTCAGCCTGGGTGACGTGGGACAAGGAAGGCAAGATCGCCACCTACGACATCGCCGGGCTGGCCCAGAACACGCACTACTACGTCCGGCTGTACGCCCAGGACGCCAAGGGAATGTACTCGACCGGGTACAACAGCATCGACTTCTGGACCAACAAGGCCCCGCTGCCGCCGACCGACCAGCGGATCAACGGACAGTCCGAGGGGATGATGCTGCCGGTCCTGTCGTCGGCGGTGTTCGGCTGGACGCACAACGACTCCGACTACGCCGACTACCAGTCCGGGTTCCAGATCGCGTACCGCACCTCGGCCACCTCCTCGGTCGCGGCCAGTTCCTGGACCTACGTCACCCAGTACCCCAACACCCTCACCAACCTGGCCCCCAAGGTGGCCGGACCCCCGTCGTCCTCGCACAACGAGTGGGTCTTCAACCCGGGCACCTTCAAGGGCAACGCCTTCTACGAGTGGATGGTCAAGACCCGGGACGGCAGCAGCCTGTGGGGTGCCTGGTCAACGCTGTTCACCTTCTACTCCGAGTCGACCAGCACCCCTCCGACCCTGGTCTCACCCATCAACAAGTCCCCGGTGCCGATCGACACGCCGACCACGTTCGTCTGGAAGTTCATCGACCCCGACGCCGGGGCCAAGCAGGCGAAGGCCGACATTCGTTGGCGGGCACTGGGCCACACCAAGGAAGTGACGGCGGGGATTGCGCCCCCGGTGTCCGACGACGCCTGGATCATGCTGCTGGGAGCGGTCGCCCCCGGAGTTCCCGGTGCGGCCACGTCCTGGGTGGTACAGGACCACACCTTCGTCCCTGGCTATGACTACGAGTGGCAGGTCCGCACCTACGACAACGCGGCTTCCATCGCCTCGGACTGGTCGAACTCGTTCACGTTCCACGCCATCGACCCTCCGGGCAAGGAAGCGGGCACGCTGCCGTCCGCCGGGGTCGGCAGACCGCAGGGATCGCTGGGCTGCGGTGAGTACCGGGTGTTCCTGTACCAGCAGGGCGGGCAGAAACTGCTCGGCGAGATCACTCCGGCCACCAAACTCAACTTCAGCCGGGTCAGAGACGACATTTCCTCCTGCACGGTGTTCACCAACGGCTACTCGTTCGACTGTGGGTCGCTCTACGCCTCCATCCGGTCGTGGATGCACGAGATCGTGGTCTACCGGGACGGGGTGCGGGTCTGGGAGGGCCCGATCACCCGGATCGCGTACACCTCCGACAGTGTGGAGTTCGAGGCCAAGGACGTGATGGCCTACGTCTACCGCCGGATCATGCGCGCGGGCTACAACGACGCCTACCGGCTGATCAAGAAGGGCTCCGGCAGCACTCCGGACACCTATTTAGGTCTCCTAAGCGTGGTTCGGCGGGCTGCGCTGCTGATCACCCAGGCGCTGGCCCCGTTCGACCCGAATGTGCTGCCGTATCTGACCGCTTTGGAGTTCGCCAACGACGCCAAGGAGTCCAGGATCGTCGCGGACTGGTCCAGGTCGTGCTGGGAGGAGGTGGACGACCTCGCGGCGACCGGAGGGCTCGACTACTGCACCGTGGGGCGCCGAATCATCCTGTGGGACACCCACCGGCCGATCGGACGACTGCCGGAGATGCGCGACGGCGATTTCAGCGACTCTCCGATCGTCACCGAGTACGGAATGCAGTTGGCGACCTTCTTCGCGGTCACCAACGGCTCCGGAGTGGTCGGTTGGACCTCCGAGGCGAAGGGAATGGTCCCGTACGGCCCGATTGAGCAGTTGGCGTCGTCCTACAGCGACTCTGAGGGTGCTGGGGGTGAGGTGATGACCCCGGAGGCCAAGGCGGCGGCTGAGGCGGCTCTGGTGGCTCAGGCGAAGCGCAATATCAGCGGTCGGTGGCCCGCTCCGTTGATTGTGCGCATTCCCGACAACACCACCCTGTCCCCGACGGCCAACATCGGCTTCCAGCAGTTGATCCCGGGCGTGTGGCTGCCGCTACGCAGTGTCAACACGCCCCGTCAGGTGTCGCAGTGGCAGAAGTTGGACTCGGTGGCGGTGGAGTCCGACGAGTCCGGTGAGAAGGTGCACGTGGTCTTCTCCCCGGCTCCCAACGGCGGCAACGACCCAGACAGCGACATGGCAGCAGAGGCGGACTGAGATGGGTGGCGCGAACTCCTGGCGGGCTCCGCAGGATGCGGCGGACTGGATGCGCGAGATCGAGAAGCGCGTCCTGCACGAGGAACGACGACCGAGCGTCCGCACCGCCTCCGACCTGATGGGTCCGGGGCTGTCCCCGTACAGCATCCTGATCAATGACTGGAATGCTGCCGAGACCAACTTCAACGGCTTCTTCCACAGTGACCCCGGGGCGCTGTACACCCCCGACAACACCCGCTACTGGATGGGCACCAGCCAGGCAACCCCGGATGGCTACGGGCTGCAGCGGGTGACTGAGTACCAGGGTGGGCGCACCGACGCGACCTGGCCGAGGCTGACGTACATCCGGAAGTTCTTCACCCTCCCGGCGACGCAGCGGCAGTTCTCGGCCTGGCGGCTGGACGACGGCACCCCACCGGGGATCATCACCGAGTACGGCGGAGCCAGCGTCGCTCCGGTCGCGGAGGCGAAGTACAGCACCTCCAACGACAACGACGCCTGGGTCGCCGCCTCAGGCTTCCGACTCGACCGGCAGGAGACCCGCCGGGTCGGTGAGAACCTCATCGCCTGCGACGTGGAGTGGACGATGACCCGCGCCGCCCTGCCCCTGTCCTCCTCCGGTGACACCACCAACGTCCTGGTCGCCGTCCTGAGCAGTGCCTACACCTTGATCCAGGGGCAGACCGCGTTGGCGTCGGGTCAGGAGGGCCGGGTGTCGCACTACAACATCTACGCCTCCAACCGGCAGTTGGCGATCACGTCGTTCGGCGGCACCGTGGACTACGCCAGCGGGGCAACGGGCTCGTTCGGTGGGCTGATCCCGGTGGCTGCGATCGCCCAGCCGTCCCAGCCCTCGCCCACGGCGGCAGCCCCGAGCGGCTGGTTCTACTGCAACGGCGCGGTGAAGAACCGCACCGACTACCCCGAGTTGTTCGTCGCCATCGGCACCCGCTGGAACACCTCCGGGGAGTCCGGCACCCAGTTCCGACTGCCCAATCTCCCCGGGAAGGTCATCAAGGCATGACAATGCACACAACGAGAGGTGGACTCTGATGCCCAGTGGATGCTGCGGTGGGAACACCTGCTCCTGCCAGATGATCGGTCAGGGCGGGATCGTGATCGAAGGCTCCGGCCTTCCCTCCGACCCGTTCATCATTGACGCTGCGACCTACCACACCGACAGCAACAACGGTCAGTTCCTGACCACCGCTGTCGGTGTCGGCAGCGCGGCGGACCCGTACGCGATCGAGGTCGACTACGCCCCACAGGCCCGGCTGGACGACATCCCCAACGTCGACACCCCGAGCCCGCAGAACGGGCAGGTGCTGACCTGGGACACCCCGACCAACACCTGGAAGGCATCACCTCCGGCGGTCGCCCCGGTGGGTGCCATCTCCCATGACACTTCGCTGCTGGGTGACGGCTCGGCGGCGACACCGCTGGGGGTGGTGGCTCACCAGGCCCGCTACCTGGGGGTGTCCGCCTCCGGTGTCGGGCTGAACGACAACGGCATGGCGTCGGTGGTGCACCACTTCGCCAACGACGCAGCCCGGTTTGCGTCGCTGCCGTTCCCGACCCTCAACATGCTGTCGATGCTGGAGACCGGGCCGGGGATCGTCGAGTTCTGGGACGGCCTGAAGTGGACCCGGCCACCGAACCAGACCGGCTGGGTGGCCAGCGAGGCGCTGCTGGAACTGTCCGGTCCCTACACCCAGGGGCTGCCGATCACCATGGGTGTGTACCAGGTGGACACCACCACCGACGCGGAGGGCAACTTCGACGTGCTCGACCTGGCAGACCTGGCTGGCCGGTCGGGGGTGCTGTCGGTGATGGTGCAGGAGACCGGCGACGTGGCCTGGAAGGCGATGGTCTTCGACAACGTCGACCGGATCTCGGCGACGGCCTACCGGCTGACCGACGGCACCACGATGGCTGGCACCCCGGTGACCGCCACAGCGAACGCGGTCATGTACTGAGTGGCCGTTTAGGCAACCTAAAACAGCGGGTCCTGCTGCAGAGCCGGCGCGTTCTTGACCTCGATGAACGCCGCCATCTCGTCGGCCATCTGACGCCAGAGAGCCCGGTCCTCCGTGGGGTTGTCCTCGTTGACAGCCTGCTCGGAGAACCAGGCCCACTGGGTGTTCAGTGACGGGTTCCGGGTGCCCAGGTGGGTGCGGATGCGCTCGATCTCAGCCAGGTGTGAGTAGTACCAGGTGTCGACATCGGCACGACTGCCGACCGGCGACTTCTGCTTGCATGAGCAGCGGGCTTGGAGATGAGGGTCCAGGCCCGCGTAGTGAACGCGATGGTTAGACACGTTCGACCGTAAGCCCCACCCGGCCAGCGCCACCAGAGAGGACGCCATCATGGCCGGACTTGTCATGCTGGCCAGCCGTAGCCGACCAGCCGGGACCGAGTGGGGACGTCATCGGATGGGCCGCACATCCAACTTCTCGTAGGGGGTGCGGTCGTAGGAGACGTGACCGCCACCGATCTTGACCCACTTCACGGTGTACGCACCGGTCGATCCCTCGATCCCCTTCAGTGCAGCCTTCGCCTCGTCCTTCAGCCGACGGGCCCGGCGCTCCAACTCCATCGCCTCGCGCTGCATCTCGACAGCGGCCAGCAGGTCGGGGTCCTCGATCAGCCCCTGCGGACCACCACGGCCCGCACGACAGTCCAGGAAGAAGCCGCAGGCCTTCTCGCACATCTGGATGGGAGGCTCTTTGCGGGCTTCCTCTCCGTGCTGGAAGGCGTAGACGACATCGTCGAGCCAGGCCGTGGCAGCCTCGACAACTCGCTCGTCGTACGGTTCTTCGTGGACATACGGCTCACGGTCATCCCCCGCTCGGTCGAACCAGATGTTGCTCACCCGCACATCGGCGAGAGAGACATTGTCGGCGAACAGACCGGCTGCGTGCGAGGCCTTCGCGTACAGGTGCCGCTGGAACTGCTGCTGCTGGGAGGGTCCGGTCTTGCGCACCCGGTTCAGTCCCCGAGTGGTCTTCACGTCGATGAGTTTCCCGCTGGGCTCGATCAGGTCCGGGTGTCCCATCAGCACGTAGGTGCCGGTGTCGCCGTACAGGGTGACGCTGACCTCGGCCTGCCTGACCAGATTCGGGTAGAGAGCAGTCATCGCTGCCTCGATGTGGTCTCCTAACGCGGTGCCGATGAAGGCTGCGGTCTTGTCGGTCGGGGGCTCGGGCTGCCCGAGCAGGTGCCGCCGGACCCGCTCGGAGCAGTGCCCCAGGTCGGAGACGCCGACCCGGTGGCCACTTGCCTGGATGCTGCGGGCCGAGGTGTTGGTCGCCCCTTGCACGGCGGCGTAGAAGTCGTCCGACATCTTCTGCTCATCGGCGGTCATGGGACGAGTCGGCATCTGGTCGAGCATCTGAAGGTCCACGGCGCGCCTCCCTTCCGTGGTTGTCGGCCCAGCAGCAGCACACCACCGGCTTGCCGCCGATCGCGGTCCAGGCGGTGGTGTCGCACAGGGCGCACAGGCCGTCGTCGCACTCGCGGCACCTCGCAGTCTCCCCGCCCACGCAGACACTCACTGTGCGGCCATCGCGTGCGGGTCAGCCTCAGTGGTGGACGGGTCGATCTCGACTGCACCCAGAGACGCCGACAGGGTGGCCCTCTGCTCGTCGGTCAGCACAGGATTGTTGGGGGGTGGAGTCTGGCCCGGCACATACAACGGGGAGTCGTGGTCGGTGGTCTGCAGGGTGCCCTTGATGAGCGGCCCGAGTTGACCGTCGCGGTACAGGTGCAGGCCGAACGTGTCGCCCAGGTTGATGCAGGCCCGGCGCAAGGCGTAGGACTCGACAGAGGTCAGGGCAAGGGCGTGGGCTTCACCACGGGAGGGCTGGGGAGCGGACTCCTCGGCGTGCCACTCGGTGAACTCGCACAGCGGGGCACCTTCGTAGTCACGGATGCTGAGGGTGCAGGCGCAGCGGTAGCAGACCTTCCAGTAGGTGCCGTTCTCGCGCACGTCCTCGGACTCATAGATCAGGGTCATGTCGTGGATGCGGGAGTCCCAGTTGCCGAAGCCGAACACCCGGCTCAGTTCGGCGCGTACCTCGAACTGGGGGACGTAGGACTGGCCGCGCACCTTCTCGATGCGGTCGGGCCGGACGGGGGTGAGCAGTCTCTTGATCTGTTCCGGGGTCAGTGGCATACGCCTATCTTACTGAGAAAGGTACAGTAAGTCATATGACCACGACCCAGCCGAGCCTGCGCATCGACTTCTCCGAAGCACCCCACGACCCGGTCGAGCGACTGCTCTGGCTGAGCGGGGCGAAGGAGGCGTTCGACGCCCAGGTGGCCACCATGTGGCAGGTCGCCTACTTCGACGCCAGGCTGTCGGGGAGGTTCGTCGCCGCGCTGGACCTCAACCTGCACAGCAGGAAGAAGGCGCTGGCGTTCACCCGGGCTGAGAACGAGCGGCGGGGTCGACCGATGCGGTGGGGCGACGGGTTCTGAGTTCGGTCACGATGTCGTCCCAGTCCTCGGGGTACCAGAGCCGGTGGGTGGCACCGAGGGCCTGAGCCCAGGAGACCTGGTCGGGCCGGGGTCGTCCTCCGCCGACCTTCAACTCGGCGTGGATCACCTCTCCGGCCCGGGCCATCACCAGGTCGACGAAGCCGGAGTCACCGGACAGGGCGGTACGCCAGCCCTTCTCGGTTCTGGCCGGGCGGAAGTGCGTCACCAGCCAGCCGTACAACTTCGCGGTGTCGATCACTCGCTGGGTGAACTGGGCCTCGGTCATCTTTAGGTGCCTAAGCGTCACAGTTCCGACCTCCAGCCACCGTCGCAGTCAGGGGTCCGCCAGTCCAGCGGATGCTTGAACGGGACCTTCCACGGCATGTCGCAGGAACGGTCCAGGATGAAGCCCTTGGCGCGGGCGTCCGTGGGGTTGTGATGAGCCCATCGGTGGCAGGTACTACACAACCAGACCCCATTGCAGGGACAGTGGGTATGGCTGTCGCGCACCGAACGCGACCGACGGTGGTGCCAATGACCTGTCGGTGCAGGGACTGCGCACCTAGCACACCGGTAGCGATCCCGGGACCTTACGAGGTCCCGGGATCGCTGCGGTATGGGTGTTGCTTTCACTTGTTGTGTTCCAGTAGGTAGACCAGCAGCGCACCGATGACTCCACCGGTGGCTGCAGTGATGAGCACCTGCCACCACTCGCTCACGTGCGAGCCTCCTCCAGTTCGACCAGCATCCACAGCCAGGACACGGCCTGGTCTGGGGTGATGGACCTCAGGCTGAGCAGGATCAGCACGTCACTGACCAGGACTTCCCAGTCGCTCATTCGTCGTCCCGGCGCTCCTCGACGCCCTTCAGCCGACCGTCCTGCTTCTCGATCTCGACCGCGTGCTGCTGGCCGAGACCACCTTCCAGCCCCTTGCCCAGACCTGCCGTGAGGTTGGTCAGGATCTCAGGGTTGGCGTCGATGGTGTCCATCACCCGGTTGACGATGTGCACCACGTTGTCCAGCCGGACCTTCAGCATGGCCTGGACCCGCACGTTCTCGATGTCGACGGCCACCCTGTCGATGGACACGTCGGCACCTACGTGCAGTTCCAGTAGATCCAGCACCTTGGCCCGCAGATCCACATGTGCCCGGAGGTTGTCGACCTCGATGCCGATGTGGTCGACACCCAGGTTGGGCACAGACAGCAGCACGTCGGGGTCGTTGTTGGATCCGAGCCACTGCTCGGCGGTGGCGTGCTGGAGAGGTTCCAGCGTGGCCGTCGTGTCAGTCCGCCCGGCGTCGTCCTGCCGCTGGTACCAGCCCGCGATGTCACGGGCTGGCTTGCCGTCACTCTCCTCTCGGCGCGCGAGGCTGCCTCGGCTTCCTTGGTCCTCGGTCTGGTCCTCGGCTTCGTCGGCGCTGCTCGGGCTCTGGCTCGTCCTCGGGCTCCTCGGTGTCTTCGGGCTCTCCGGGCTCTCCGGCATCTCGGGGGCCATCATCTACCGCCCCCTCCGGCTCGACTTCGCCTTCGTCTTCGCCCTCCGGCCCACGTTCTTCGCCTTCGTCACCGGCTTCGGGCTGTTCTTGTGGGCCTTCCTGCTCGCCCACGCCTGACGAATCCTCTCCGTCCACTTCATCTTCTGGTTGCTCCTCATCCTGGGTCTGGTCCTGCATCATCACGTAGCGACCGAAGTGCTTCACGTCCAGCCGGGCACGGCGTCCGACTGTGCGCCATCTGTTCCCCCACCACTCGAAGAAGCCCTTCGGGCGGTACTCCAGGGTGTAGATCATCAGGGTCGCATTGTCCCCGACCGGCGTGAACGAGATCGCGCCGTCGATGGTCCCCTTGGCCGCTTCCGTACTCCACCTGATGCGGCTGTTCTCCACGTCCTCCTCGACCGTGGCCTTCCACGACCGTCGGTTGAGGAAAATCTTCGCCGTCCACTGGTGGGTCTCTTTGACGTTCCCCTCGTCGTCCTCCTCGGTGTCGACCTTCACCGACTCGGGGCCCTTCATGAACTCAGGGAACTTGCTGTACTCGGTCCAGTTGGCGTACGCCTGCTCGACCGGCACACCGATGAACACCTGCTCGTAGATGTTGGTCGGCCGCTTGGCCGACCCCCCGGTCTTGAACAGTCCCTTCAGCGCACCCTTGATGCCGCCCCAGACCTTGGACTTGCCCTCGCCCATGGCCTCGCCAGCGCCTTCCATCGCGCCGCCTTTGACCTGATCGGACTTGCTGGCCGAGTCCTCCCCCCCGACCCGGCCAGCCGCCTTGGTGGCCAGGTTTCCCACCTGCGCGCTGGCGAAACCGCCGAACGCACCGAGCAGGTCCTTGGTGGCCGGGTCCTCCCGCAACTTGGTGAAGAACGAGTCAGCCATTGGTCGTCCTCGTCCGGGTCCGACGTGGCTTCGGCTTCGGCTCGGGCTCAGGCTCCTCCTCGGGCTCCTCGTCCTCACCCTCGTCCTCACCCTCGCCCTGGTCGTCGTCCTCGGGCTCCTCGTCAGGCTCGTCCTCGTTGTCGGGGTCGTCCTCGTCCCCGATCGACTCCTTGGGCTCCGGCTCGGGCTCCTTGTCGTCGTTGCCGTGACCCTGGTCGTGGTCGTCCTCGGATTCCTCCGGCTTTCCCTTCTTGCCACGCAACTTGCCTGCCAACTTGCTCACTGGGCCGGTCGCCTTCTCGGCGGTATCGGAGACGGTGTCGGTAGTCTCGTCGGCAACCTCAGCCGTTGACTCGACAACCTCGTTAGCCGCATCGGTCAGCCGCTGGGTCCGGGCGGTCAGGCCCTGGGTGATGGAGACCATCCGGGCCTGTACCGCTGCCATCGCGGCCTGCTGGATGGCCTCCTGCAGCGGCCCTCGTACCTGGTCGGTGATCTGCTTGGCCTCCTGGCTGGCCAGGATCTGGCTGGCCAGGTTGCGGCCCTTGCCGACCACCTGCTGGGCGTTCTGGTTGCCGCCCAGGAACATGGCGAACCGCAGTGCGGTGCCACCCTTCTTGGTCCTACCGAGGATGTAGCCGCCGACGACGGCTGCACCCAACTTGGCGTTCTCGTTCATGACTGTCCTTCTGATTGGTTTGATTGGTTGCTCTGTGCTGGGTTTAGGTTGCCTAAGCCCGGCGGGCCTCGGGGTCTTGCTGTCGTGCTCATCGTGGCACCCAGGTGACCGGGCTGCGCGGCTTCATCACGAGCCCACCCATCGTGGAGATGATGTCGTCGAAGTGCTCGGTCACGTCGATGTACTCGTCCTTCCCGTTGAGGAAGATCCGGGTCACCCTGTCCAGCGGCACCATGAAGGCGATGCTGGCGATCGGCAGTATCAGTGGTCCCCCGACCTCGGCGGCACTGGTCAGCAGCAGGATGTGCGGGGTCACGACTCCTCCCCGAACAGTCGCTGCTGCTGCTCAGGCGTCAGCACCATCAGCACCCGCCCCAACTCGGCAGCGAGGATGCGACGGTCCCGGAAGGCCTGGTCGGAGTCGGTGCCGGAGGTGCGGGTGTTCCAGCGCTCGTTGGCCCGCTCCAGTGCCTCAGCCAGATCCTTCGCCCGTTCGATGCGGTTCATGCGGTCACCAACTGCTGCATCAGCACCGGGATGTCACCGGTCGAGGAGATCGAGTCGACCTGCTTCGGCTCGTCCCACTCGATGCTGTCCTCGCTGCGGACATAGCGCTGCTGGATGTCGTAGCCCGGCCCGTCCGGGGCCACGCAGATCGCACACAGCGCCTCGTAGGCGTTCGGGTCCCCGGCCTTGAACGCCTTCGTGGCATCCCCCCGGGCAGCGTCGGTGTCGGTGGTCAGCCGCACGTAGGTGTCGAACGCGATGGCCACCCAGTCGATGCTGGGGATCTTGTCGGCCAGCCGCAGGTGCAGGACCTCGTGCAGCGCCTCCACCGGGTGGATGTTCAGCAGCGGCACCATCCCAGACTCCGGCCCGAGACCGAGGCAGACGACACCGATGGCGTCGCCGGTCTCCTCGATCATCACCTTCATCATGCCGAGGAAGAAGTCGGCCCCGGGCGGTGGCCCGCCGTAGGGGTGGATGATCAGCGCCCCGGCGTCGTCGGCGTCAGCCAGCGCGGTGATCAGAGCCGCCCGGCTGGCCATCTCGTTCAGCATGTCCTCGTTCATCGGTACGCCCCTTCCAGCAGTCCGACGACCAGGTCGTGGGCGACCTGGGCCTGCTCGGCGGTCATGTCCACGAAGTCGACTCCCTCGGGGGTCATGCCTTCGGCCATCACCAGCACGTCACCCCGCAGGGTGTAGTCGGGCACCGGGTAGAGCGGCCAGGCCCGCTGGTTGGGTGGCTGGCCGTTGTACTGGCCGTCCTCGTCGCAGATGCCGACCAGGTAGTGGGCCGGGGTGAGCGGGCAGCGGAACCGCTCGATGTAGCGGCAGGGTCCACCGATGGCGGCGGCGAGGGACTCGAAGCCGTACTCGACGGAGACGATCTCGATCGGGTCGGCGGGGTTGACGGGTACGCGGATTGCTCTCATTGGTTGCTCCTTGCTTTCAGTCGTCGTCGGTCAGGTCGTTGATGACACGGGTCAGGTGGGCCACCTCTTGCTCGGCTTCGGTCTGCGCGTCCTGGGTGTTGCGCAGTTCGTCGCGCAGCAGGTCGATGTACTCGGCCAGCACCAGCCGGTCCAGGTACGCCTGCTCGTTCTCGACGTGGCTGTTGTGGACCCACTCCTTGTGCCGGCGGGCCAGGGCGAGGTTCACGGTGACCACGCTTAGGTCACCTAAGAGGTCAGGCATTATGCGATGCTCCTTCTCATGCGGTTCTGTAGTTCGTAGATCAAGCAGGGGTAGCAGGTCTGTGGTCGGCAGTTGTACCGCTCCCCATCCCCGAGTGAGCATGGCCGCTCGGGCAGTTCCATCGCCAGTTCCAGCACCGGCTGCAGCACGAACAGCCGGGCACTGTCGGTGCGCCACTTCCAGACCTGGAACACCGGGTCCTGGTCGTCGATGGTGATGGCGACTCTGGTCATGTCACTCCTCCGGGTACGGGTTGTGGGTGACGGTGCCGTGCCGTCCGTCGTCGTGTCCGGCGACGTAGCCCTCGTCCCACGCCTGGTGGCGGTTGTCGATGCGGGACGAGTTGGGCTTGAACGGCGCGACCTCCCGCTCCCCCACG
>Ga0070670_100001875_pt1 | contig 17144 bp, 18 predicted proteins | sample KBSS63metaG_FD_64665 | JGI IMG/M metagenome (GOLD analysis project Ga0070670, IMG submission 64665) | Switchgrass rhizosphere microbial communities from Kellogg Biological Station, Michigan, USA - KBS S6-3 metaG | ecosystem: Host-associated > Plants > Roots > Rhizosphere > Soil ... | reverse complement strand
CTCGACGATCGTCTCGCGATACTGCAGCCGACCGTCGCGCACCCACTCGGCGGCCTCGCGCGCGAACTCGCCGAAGCGGTCGAAGTGGTCGGTGATGATGTACCCCTGCATCCGCAGGCGCTTGGTCACGACCATGAACATGTTCCGCGGCCCCGGCGCCGGCGCGGCGTCGTTGTACCGCGAGATCGATCCGCACGCGACGATCCTTCCGTAGGTCCTGAGCGCACCGATCGCAGCCTCGAGGTGCTCGCCCCCCACGTTGTCGAAGTACACGTCGATGCCCTCCGGCGCGAGCGCCGCGAGGGCGGCATGCGGATGCTGCTCGCGGTAGTCGAAGACGTCGTCGAACCCGAGCTCCCGCAGCCACTCGAGCTTCTCCGGCGAGCCCGCGCTGCCGACCACGCGACAACCTGCGATACGGGCCATCTGTCCGGCGGCGCTCCCGACCGCACCGGCCGCGCCGGAGACGAACACCGTCTCGCCCTCCTTCGGCTCGCCGAGGACGAAGAGGCCGTACCACGCGGTGAGACCCGGCATGCCGAGAACTCCGAGCGCCGTCGAGACCGGCGCCGCCGACGGATCGAGCCTCCGCACGGCCGCCCCGTCCGACAGCGCCCACTCCCGCCAGCCGAGCTGGTGCACCACCCACTCCCCCTCTTCGTACCGCGCGTTCCGCGAGGCGGCGACCTGGCCCACCGCCCCACCCGTCATCGCCTCGCCGAGCGTGAACGGCGCGACGTAGGAGCGCACGTCGTTCATGCGCGGACGCATGTAGGGGTCGACCGAGAAGTACGCGTTACGGATGAGCACCTGACCCTCGGCGGGGTCGGGAATGGGCGTCTCGGCAACCTCGAAGAGGTCCTCGCCCACGAAGCCCTGAGGCCTCGCCACGAGACGGATTTCGCGCCCCACGCCCGCCATGCGGCGATGATACGACCGTGGAGTCGCTGCGAGGGCATCTCCTCATCGCGGGACCGAGCCTCCTCGACCCGAACTTCTGGCGCACGGTCGTGCTCGTCGGCGAGCACACGGAAGAAGGCGCGCTCGGTGTCGTCCTGAACCGCTCGTCGGAGACCACCGTCGACGAGGCGCTTCCCGAGCTCGCGCTGCTTGCGGAGGAGATGGGCACGGTGCACGTCGGTGGGCCGGTACAGCCCTCGGCGGTCGTCGTGCTCGCCGACTTCGCAGAGGCCGCCGACGCCGAGTCGCTCGTCGTGGAGTCCGTGGGCTTCCTCCCGGCGGAGATCGAGCCCGACACGCTCGGCGAGCTCCGGCGGGCTCGTGTCTACGTCGGGTACGCCGGCTGGGGGCCGGGCCAGCTGGACGTCGAGCTCGAGGAAGGCTCGTGGATCGTCGAGCCGGCACAGCCGGACGACGTCTTCACGGACGATCCGGAGGGACTGTGGAGCGACGTGCTCCGGCGCAAGGGCGGCCCGTTCACCCTGCTGGCGGCGATGCCGCCCGATCCCAGCCAGAACTGAGGCGCGACCGCGGTAGGCTCGGCGCGCTTGGCCGACGTTCGCGCAACCGTCTCGGCGCTCCCGCGATCCGCGATCCTGCACGCGGCCGACAACGCGCGCCTGCAGCGCATCGTCCAGGGCCACGGGAAGCGCGTCGGCGCTGCTCGGTTCGTCGCGGGCGAGACACTCGACTCGTGCGTGGCGGTGCTCCGGAAGCTCAACGACGCCGGCCTCTACGCCAACACGACGCTGCTCGGCGAGGCGATTCCCGACTCGGAAGGAGCTGCCGCCGTCACCGCCGAGTACGAGGCCATCATCGAGCGCCTGGTCGCCGAGCGGCTCAAGGCGAACGTCGCGCTGAAGCTGACCCACCTCGGTCTCTCGTTCGACGAGGAGCTCGCTTACGCGAACGTCGAGCGACTCGTCTCCCGCGCGGAGGCGCTCGGAACGTTCCTGCGTATCGACATGGAGCAGTCGGACTACGTGGAGGTGACGCTGCGGATCTACGAGCGCCTCCGCGATGCCGGTCACGATGCCGTGGGGACGGTGCTCCAGTCGTACCTCTACCGCACGCTGGACGACCTCGAGCTCCTGCTCCCCAGGTCGCCGAACCTCCGCATCGTGAAGGGTGCGTACCTCGAGCCCGAGTCGATCGCATATCCCGACAAGGCGGACGTCGATCAGGCGTACGTCGAGCTCGTCGAACGCGGGCTTCTCGGTGGCGCGTACATCGCCGTCGCGACGCACGACGAGGCGATCATCCGTCGCGTGCAGGCGTTCGCGGCGCGCGAGGAGATCCCGCGTGACCGCTTCGAGTTCCAGATGCTGTACGGCGTGCGCCCGGGGTTGCAGCGCTCGATCGCAGCGGAGGGCTACAAGGTCCTCGTCGCCACGCCGTTCGGCCCGGACTGGTACCCGTACCTCATGCGCCGTCTCGCCGAGCGTCCGGCGAACCTCGGGTTCTTCCTCAAGAACCTCGTGCGCCGGTGAGCGCTATTCCGACGTCCGCCGACGTCGTGGTCGTCGGTGGCGGCGTCATCGGGACGAGCATCGCCTTCCACCTCGCGGAGGCCGACGTCGACGTCTGCCTCCTCGAGCGCGATCAGCTCGCGGGCGGATCGACCAGCCGTGCGGCGGGCGGCATCCGCGCACAGTTCTCCGACCCGCTCAACATCGCGATCGGGCGCCGCAGCATCGATGCGTTCGAACGCTTCGGCGAGCGGCCGGGTGCCGAGATCGACCTGCACCAGGTCGGATACCTGTTCCTGCTCGACCGGCCCGAGGACGTCGCCGCGTTCGAGGCGAGCGTCGCGCTCCAGAACGAGCTCGGCGTCCCGAGCCGCTTCGTCTCGCTCGAGGAGATCGAAAAACTCTCTCCGCTCGCGGGGCTCGACGGCGTCCTGTCAGCGACCTTCTGCCCGCTCGACGGGCATGCGAGCCCCGAGGCGGTCACGCAGGGATACGCGGCGGGCATCCGTGCGCACGGCGGAGCCGTCGTAACGGGCTGTGCCGTGAATGGCGTCGAACTCGACGGTGACGCCGTCGCCGGCGTCGAGACGATCCTCGGGCACATGGCGACGAAGGCGGTCGTCTGTGCCGCGGGCGTGTGGTCTCCGGAGTTCGCGCGGACCGTCGGGGTCGAGCTCCCCGTCCAGCCCTACCTGCGCGAGGTCGGGTTCACCGGGCCGACCGCGGACCTCCCGAGCCGTTTCCCCCTCACGATCGACTTCTCGACGGGCTTCTACTTCCACCGCGAAGGCCCTGGGCTCCTCTTCGGGATGGCCGACCGGGAGCAGCCCGCGGGGTTCGACGCGGCCACGGACCCCGACTGGCTCCAGCAGGTCATGGACGTGGCGGAGCGGCGCTGCCCGGCGCTTCTGGACATGGGAATCGCGGGCGGTTGGAAGGGTTACTACGAGATCACGCCCGACCACAACGCCCTCGTCGGGGAGGCCGTCGCGCCGCGCCGCTTCCTCTACGCCACGGGGTTCTCGGGGCACGGCTTCCTGCAGGGTCCGGCCGTCGGAGAGATCGTGCGCGACCTCGTCCTCGGACGCGAGCCGTTCGTGGACGTCGCAGCGCTCTCGGCGGAGCGGTTCGCGCGAGCCGAGACGCGACCCGAGCGAAACGTGATCTGAGGGTCTCCGGCTCGACTACTCTCGAGCGATGCCGTCCGACACACTCGTCTTCGTCCCCGCCTGGAACGAGGAAGCCAATCTTCCGGCCGTCCTCGACGAGCTGCGGGCCGGCTTACCGGAAGCCGACGTCCTCGTCGTCGACGACGGCTCCACCGACGGGACGGCGTCCGTCGCCCGCGCCCACGGCGCCGATGTCCTCTCGTTCGGCGAGAACCGCGGGCTCCGTGAGGGAATCGCCGCCGGGTACGCACACGCCGAGTCACACGGCTACGCGTTCACCGGCCGGGTCGACGCCGACGGTCAGCATCCCGTCGACGAGCTCGCCCGCCTGCTCGCGATCGTCCGCGCCGACGGCGCCGACGTCGCGGTCGGCTCGCGCTTCGCGACCGGTGACGGATACGAGGCCTACCGCTACGAGCCGTCGCCGAGCCGGAGGCTCGGGACGTCCGTCCTTCGTCGAGCGATGAAGGCGGCGCTCGGTCGCCCGTTCCACGACGCGACGAGCGGGATGTACGCGGCCAACCGGAGGGCCCTCCCCGCGCTCGGCGTCCCCTACTCGAGCGGTGCGCCCGAGGTCGAGTCACTCCTGCGTCTCCGCGAAGCCGGTCTGCGCGTCGTCGAGGTGCCGGTGCACATGCGAGAGCGGGCGAGCGGCGACTCGAAGCTCCGAGGCGGGAAGGCCGTCCGGCTCGTGCTCACCGTGGTCGGAACCCTCTTCCTCTACGGCGTCTGGCGCCGACTTCGGCGCTCCCGATGACGCGGCTCGTCGCCGTGCTCGGCTACTCCGATGGCAGAGCCGCGCCGCCGGTGCTCCACCCCGTCTGCCTGGCGCGGGTGACCCGGGCGGAGGAGCAGACGGCCGCCGGTGACGTCGTCCTCTTCTCGGGCTGGGCACGGCGAGGACGACCTTCGAGCGAGGCGGAGCTCATGGCCGCGACCTGGTCCGGGGCGACACGGCGGCACCTCGTCGACCGCAGCGCACGGACGACGCTGGGGAACGCGATCGCGGTAGGCCGCGCCGCGCGGCGAATCGACGCCACCGAGGTGCTCCTCGTCACGTCGAGCTGGCATGCGCCGCGCGCGAGCGTGCTCGTTCGCGCCGCTCTCCACGGGTCCGGCGCGAAGCTGCGCGTCGTGGCGACGGACGAGACAGCAACTCCTGCTCGAGGAGTACGCGAGCTGGCTGCATGGACCGTCGTGCCACTGCTCGCGCTCGTCGCTGCGCGGACCCGCTAGGTTCAGACCGTGCGCCGGTTCTGCATCGCAGCGATTCTCGCCCTCGCACTCGCGGGCGTAGCTGCCGGTTGCGGCGGCGACGACGAGAGCGAGAGCGATCCCACGGCGGTCTGGGCGGACGGGTTCTGCAGCGCCGTGACCGACTGGACGGACGACCTGCAGACGATCACGTCGCAGTTCTCGGACACGTCGAACCTGTCGGAGGACGGGCTCCGGTCGGCCGCCACTGACGTGCAATCGGCAACGCAGACGCTCGTCGACGAGCTCCGTGACCTCGGTGCGCCCGAGACGGACTCGGGCGAGGAGGTCAAGAACGCGCTCGACACCCTCTCGACGACGCTCGAGGACGAGTCGTCGGCGATCGAGGACACCGCGAACGGTGTCTCGAGCATCACCGAGCTCCCGAGCGCGATCACGAAGATCTCGTCGTCGCTGAGCGCCCTCGGAACGGCGTTCTCGCAGACGCTCCAGACGATCGAGAACGCCGACGCCAGCGGCGAGCTCCGGTCGGCACTCGAGGACTCCCCCGAGTGCGCGGACATCAGCTCGAGCTGACCGCGGACTAACCTCGGACGCTCTCGCGGTGCGATGCCTCGTCGAGGTAGTGGTGGACGTGCTGGATGACGACGGAGCCCTCGCCGACCGACGACGCGACGCGCTTCACCGAGCCTGAGCGGACGTCGCCGATCGCGAAGACCCCGGGTGCGCTCGTCGCGTAGTCGTCCTTCGTGTTCACGAACCCGCGCTCGTCGCGCTCGATCTCCGGCGGGAGCCACTCGGTGCGCGGCTCGGCGCCGATGAGGATGAAGAGCCCGTCCGCAGGCACCGTCTCGACGCCGCCCCGCGCGCGCAGAGTCAGCGTTTCGAGCCCGTCCTCGCCGCCCGCGTCGACGACCTCGGCGCCGTCCAGCACGTGGATGTTCGCCTTTCCGTCGATCTCGTCGATGAGGTACCGAGACATGCTCTTCTCGATCGCGCTTCGGCAGAGGAGCGTGACGCTCCTGGCGTACCGGGAGAGGTGCACCGCCGCCTGGCCGGCCGAGTTCGCGCCCCCCACCACGTAGACGCTCTTGCCTGTGAACTGCCGGGCCTCGGACGGTGAGGACCCGTAGTACACGCCTCTGCCTTCCAGGGCGGATAGCGCCGGAACGTCGAGGCGCCGATACGAGACTCCCACGGCCAGGATGACGCTTCGGGCCTCGACGCTCGGACCGCCCGTGATCGAGACGACGTGCGTCGGGTCGCCGAGCGTGACCTCCGACACCTCACGGGTGAGGAGGAACGTTGCGCCGAAGACCCAGGCCTGCTGATACGCGCGCTGCGCGAGCTCGGCGCCGGAGAGGCCGCGCGAGAAGCCGAGGTAATTGCGGATCCGTGTGCTCGACCCCGCCTGGCCCCCGATCGACTCCCGCTCGACCACCAGGGCGTTCAGACCCTCCGACGAGGCGTAGACGGCTGCTGCGAGCCCCGCCGGGCCGGCTCCGACGATCACGACGTCGAAGGTTCCCGGCGCGTCGAGCTCGGTTCGCATCCCCGTGCCGTGCTGCGCGAGATCCTCCGCCTTGGGATCGACGAGAGCCGAGCCGTCGGGAAGGATCACGACCGGCACGTCGGCGCCCTCCTGGCCGCAGGAGCGCAGAAGCTCGGCACCTTCGGTCGAGTCGCACGTGTGGAACGCATGCGGCACGCCGTTGCGCGCGAGGAGGTTTCGCAGCTCGTACCCGCGCGACGACCACGGATCCGCGACGACGGTGAGCTCCCGCCGGCCGGGCGCGTTCTGGCGCCGCCACTCCTGCAGGAACTCCGAGATGAGCCGGTGGAACAGCTCGTCCGGCGTGCTCCACGGCTTCAGTGCGTAGTAGTCGATGTGGCCGAGAGCCATCGCCGTGCGAATGGCGTCGGCCGTCTCCTCGTCGGCCCACCCTCCCCACGGAATCAGGAGCGCCCGCTTCGCGTGCGGGTGGAGGTTGTGGACGCGCTCGAGGAGCTCCTCACCCTTGAGCTCTTGCGTTCCCCGAGCTGCGAGCACTACGGCGACCGCGGCGTCGTGCTCGCGCAGCGCCTCGAGCTGCGCGAGCGCAGCCTCGGTCGAGGGCCCACAGATGACCTTGTAGTCGCGTGCGTAGCGCTGGAGCTCGGCGGTGATCCGGTGCAGCGCCTCGGCGTCCTCGTCGACGGCCAGGATGAGGGGAAGGTCGCTCATTACTCCGGAATGTATGCGGAAAGACGCCACTCACCGTCGAGGCCCTTGAGCTCACGCACCCCGCGGTCGTCGAAGCGGAGACCACTCGTCTCGGCGATCGTGCGGGTGAGCTCGGACACGAGGATCTCGTCCGCTTCCGCGGCGTCCATGATGCGGGAGGCCTCGTGCACGGTAACGCCCCGGACGTCGGCATCGACGAGCTCCACCTCGCCGATGTGGACGCCGGCGCGCATCCGCAGGCCGTCGCGGTGCGTGAGGTTTCGAATCGCGGCAGCGCACCGAAGCGCCTGCCCGGGACTGTCGAAGGTCGCGAACAGGCCGTCGCCGGTCGTGGTCACCTCGCGCCCCCGGTACCGCTCGAGCTCTGCCCGCGCTCCCACGAAGTGGTCGGAGAGGAGCGTTCGCCACCGTGCGTCCCCGAGCTCCGATGCCATGGCTGTCGAGCCCACGAGGTCCGTGAACAGGAGCGTCGCAAGAACCCGGTTACCACTTCCGATGAGAAAGCTGTCGAAGAACGGGCGGTTGCCGGCGAACATGATCTGCACGCACGGTTCGTCACCGACCGTGTACCCGTCGTGTCCGGGCGGGATCTCGAACGCGTCGTCCGGCCCGTACACGATCTCGGTTCCATCGGGATAGAGAATCCCCAGGCGTCCCGAGAGCACGAATCCCATGTGGCGAACCTGGCACCAGTCCCCCCCGACGCTCGGGCGGATGTGCTCCGACCAGCGCCACCCCGGCTCGCTCACCAGCTTGCTGAGCGTCACCTCGCCGAGCTCCACGAGCTGAGCGGTCATCTTCGGGAGCCGGAGCAGGTCATCCGGGGTGGCGAAGTTCTTGATGGTTCGGTCCGCCATGCCTACCGAGCGCTCACCGTGTCCCCGACGTCGGCGATGGCGCGCATCGCCTGGGAGAGCGCGATCGGGATCGTCGCGAGGAAGATCGCGACCGGGAGCCCGATGCAGAGGACGCCCAGCGTCTGCCAGAAGCCGTCCACCTCGAATGCCCAGACGATCGATCCGATGAATGCGGCGATCATCCCGAACACCCCCACGAGCATTGCGATGAATGCCCATGCGCGCAACGTGCCGTAGTGCGTCATGTCCCACCTCCCAGCGGGTCGATTGCATCGAGCGCGAGACTACTGCGCACGTGCGTGAATCGCCCGTACGGTGTCGATCGTGTCGGCTTCTGCCGGCGACTTGTCGGGCCGGTAGCCCTTGACGCGCGCGAAGCGGAGCGCGACCCCGCCGGGATAGCGCGAGCTCGCCTGCACACCGTCGAACGCGATCTCGACCACGAGCTCGGGTCGAACGTGCACGACGTGACCGTCCGTGTGCGTCTCGAGCCCGAGCAGGTGCTCCGTCTGCCAGGCGAGCATCTCGTCGGTCATCCCCTTGAACGTCTTTCCGAGCATCACGAACGCTCCGCCTTCCGGGTCGCGAGCGCCGAGGTGCAGGTTCGAGAGCTTTCCCTGCCGGCGGCCGTGCCCCCACTCCGCCGCGAGGACGACGAGGTCGAGGGTGTGCGCCGGCTTGACCTTCAGCCATCCGGCGCCGCGTCGCCCCGCCTCGTAGGGCGCGTCGAGCGACTTCGCCATCACGCCCTCGTGGCCGCGGGCCAGCGTCGCGTCGAGGAACTCCTGAGCGACCGCCGGGTCGTCCGTCTCCACGCGCGGCACGAGGAGCTCGTCGGGCACGGCGTTCGCGAGCGCAGCGAGCCGCTCGGCCGCGGGTGAGTCGACGAGATCCGTGCCATCGAGGTGCAGGCAGTCGAAGAAGAAGGCGCTGAGAGACGTGCCGTTCGCCGCGAAACGAGTGCCGAAGCGGCTCATCGTCACCTGGAACGGCTCGGGACGGCCGTCCTCGCGGAGCGCGATCGCTTCGCCGTCGAGCACGACGGCGTCGAGATCCAACGAGCGGATCGCAGCTTCGATCTCGGGAACACGGCTCGTGATGTCCGCGAGGTTGCGCGTGAAGATCCGCACCTCCCCGCCCGCACGATGGGCCTGGATGCGGGCACCGTCGAGCTTCCATTCGATACTCGCACGGCCGAGCCGCTCGAGCGCGCTCGCGACGTCGTCGGCGGTCTGGGCGAGCATCGGTGTGATGGGCTGCAACGGCGTGAGCCGGAACGGCTCGAGACCCGAGGCGCCGTCGCGGATCGCCGCCGCGGCAACCGCCCGGAGGTCGCCCGCGAGCATTGCCGCCCGGCGAACGTCCGCGACCGGCACGCTCGCCGCCTTGGCGACGGCGTCGGTCATGACGCCCTCGAGCGCTCCCTGGCGGAGCTCGCCGAGAAAGAGCCCGACGAGCAGCCGCTGCTCCGGCTCCGTCGCCCGCGAGAAGAGCCGGACGAGCAACTCGCGCCGCGTCGCCTGCGAGCCTTTGCCCGAGATCGCCTGCAGCTCGGTCACGACGGCATCGACTTCGAGCAACTCGAGCGTCGGGGCTTCGGCCGCGGTCGGCCGCTCCTTGAGCGCGGCCCAGCCGACGCCGACCGTCCCTTGCGGGAGCTCGCCCGAGAGGTAGGCGACGGCGATGGCGATCTCCTCGGGGGTCGCATCGGCGAGACACTCGGCGAGAAGGCCGACCTTCTTCAGCCGCGAGGACGTTGCCGCGACGTCAGCCGACGTCTGCGCGATCCGTGCCAGGAGCATCGGGCCCATTCAACCTCGTCGGCAGAGCGATCCACACGTCGGCACCCCCACCCCCGAGGTTCGCGGCGTGCGCGCTGCCGTCGTGCGCGCGGGCGATTGCGTCGACGATCGCGAGGCCGAGTCCCGTCCCGCCCCGCTCGCGCGCGTCGTCCGCCCGCGCGAACCGTTCGAAGGCGACGGGGAGGAAGTTCTGATCGAAGCCGGAGCCTTCGTCGGTCACGTGGAGCTCGACGCGGCCGTCGGCTCCCTCCGCACGCAGGCGCACCGGCCCTGCGCCGTAGCGGAGCGCGTTCTCCACGAGATTCGCGAGTGCCCGATCGGCATGCGTGCGGTCGACCTCGACGACGAGATCGGGCTCGCCGGCGACCTCGATCACTCGCCCCGCAGAGCTCGCGCGTGCCGCGAAGCGTGCCGCCGTAGCGTCGAGCAGCTCGTCCGCGGAAACGGCTACGGGCCTGAGCTCGAGCTCGCCCTGATCCGACCTCGCCACGAGGAGGAGGTCTTCGGCGAGCCGGACGAGGCGATCCGTCTCCTCGGCTGCAGAGCGGATCGCGAACTCGAGTTCGTCCCCGGACCGTGGCTGCCGGAGCGCGACCTCGAGCTCGGTCTTGAGGATCGCGAGCGGCGTCCGCAGCTCGTGGCTCGCGTCGGCGACGAACCGCCGCTCCCGCTCGAGCCCCGCGTCGAGCCGGCCGAGCATCTCGTTGAGCGTTTCACCGAGGCGGTACACCTCGTCCTGGGCCGCGGGCAGCGGCAGGCGCTGCGACGAGGTCGACGCCGAGATCTCACTTGCCTGCCGACGCATCGCGTCCACCGGGCGAAGCGCGCCGCCGGCGACGAGATACCCGATGGCCGACGAAGCAAGTAGCGCCAGCGGCAGGGCGACGAGGAGCTGAGTCAGGAGCGCTGAGAGCGCTTCGTCACGATCGTCGAGCGACTCGCCCACCACGACGATGCTGTCGCCGACCGGCTCGGCGCGCAGGTAGAACCCTCCCCGCTCGAACGCCAGGGATGCGTTGCGCGCGCGTTCGACTTCCTCGTCCGTCAGCACCGGGTCTCCCGACGGGAACAGGCTCGCACCGTCGGGGCCGATCACCTGTGCGACACCCTCCTCGCTCCGGAACAGGGATGGCTCGAGGCCCGAGGCCGTGCCCGTCCGCACCGCGTCGGCGAGCGCCGCGCTTCGGCTCTCGAGCTCGTCCGCGATGCGCTCGTCGAGGCTGTGCTGGAGGCGCGCGTAGAGGAACACGCCGAGCCCCGCGAGGACGACGGCCATGACGACGGCGAAGACGAGCGTCAGCCGCAACCTGATCGGAAGCCGACTCATGCGCTCTCCCGGCGGAGGCGATACCCGGCACCGCGAACCGTCTCGAGCGAGCCACGTCCGAACGGGCGGTCGACCTTCTCGCGGAGATAGCGCACGTACACGTCGACGACGTTCGACCGGTTCTCGTAGGCGTAGTCCCAGGCGTGCTCGAGGAGGTAGAGACGCGAGAGGACGTCGCCTGGCCGCCGCATGAACGCCTCGAGGAGAGCGAACTCCTTGCTCGACAGTGCGACCTCGGTGCCTCCGCGCCAGACCTGGCGCGTCGCGGGGTCGAGTCGGAGGTCGTCGACCTCGAGGACGAGCGGTCGCTCAGGCGCACCGCGACGCGCGAGCGCGCGCAGGCGCGCGAGGAGCTCGGCGAAGGAGAACGGCTTCGTCAGATAGTCGTCCGCGCCCGCATCGAGACCCGCAACCCGGTCGTCCACCGCATCGCGGGCCGTCAGCACGAGGACCGGAGCCCACACACCGTTCTCGCGCCAGCGGCGGCAGACACCGAATCCGTCGAGACCGGGAAGCATGAGGTCGAGGACGATGGCGTCGTACTCGACCGCCTGTGCCATCCATACGCCGTCGTCACCCGTGCGCGCGACGTCCACCGCGTGCCCCTCCTCGGAGAGACCTCGGTGGAGCAGGGCTGCCATCTTGAGCTCGTCCTCGACGACGAGGATGCGCATGCCCACATTGTCCGCCGTTGGATGAGAACCGGATGAGAGCGGCCGGACGGAGGATCCCGCCGCTCTCTCCGTGTGTCAGCTGCCGGTGTCGTCCGACTCCGAGCCGGAGTCGTCGTCCGCGGCCGTGCCGACCGGCTGGAACTGCCCGTTCAGGTGCACTTCGAGCTGCGAGCCGTCCGGACGCCTCACCTCGACCTCGTACACACCTGCGCCGTCGCCGTCCTGGTACTCGACCTCGACTGCCTTCCCGCCGCCCGCGGCCTTGACGGCTGCAGCGGCCGCCTTCCCTGCCGCCGGCGCAGTCACCTGCTCGTCGGCGCCTCCAACCGTGCGCGCGATGCCCGCGCCGGCCCCGATCGCGAGCACGACGGCCGCGACGACGGCTACGACGAGTGTCCGCTTTCGTCTCATCTGGACCTCCTCACCTGCCCTTGACGTAGCGCACGAGCTCCTCACGGTCCGCCGTTCCGGACACACCGATGGCAAGCACCGGCCCGATGCCTCGTGCGTAGAACTTGTACTCGAGCACCTTCGGCTCGAGTGGATTGAGCTCACGGGTCATGAGAACCGCGCCGCGCCGGAAGTGCCCGAACGGAACTTCGACCTGCTCGCGCAGGCTGACCACCTCTGCGCGGTCTTCGGCCTGGCCCTTCGAGTACTCCTGGCGGTACCGCATGCCGGCCTTCGGATGCGCGGGCATGATCACGCCCGCCTGCGCACCGCCGACGCCGGCCTCGAACGATCCGTGGGTCGAGACCGGCTTCCCGTTCTCGTACTCGGTCGTCGCCTCACCGAGGTACCAGACGTTGCCGCACCGATCCTGCGCGTACCAGTCGTCCGTCACCTCGACGGGCGTCCCGTCCTCGGTGGCGACGTCGTGGACGACCCGTGCCGTTACTCCGTTGGCGATCAGCTTCGTCTTTGCGAGCACGGTCACGACGTCCCGCTGCAACGTCCCATCGGGTGCGGTCTCGCGGTAGACCCACTTCGATCCGACCCGCAAGGGCCACCACGGGTTCGTGATGCGCGTCGTGAAGTCGGATGGGTCGAGGCGCACCAGCTCGCGCCCCTGAGGGAGCTCACACCGCGCCGCACCTCCCGCTCGATTGGCAGTCGCACCCGCTGCGAGCACAGCGAGTGCGACACACAGCACGATCGTCCTGTTCATGCCCCGGTTGTACGCAGGGCGGATGAAACGGCGATGAGAGCCCGGAGCTCCGGCCTCTAGAGATGTGCGAGCGCGTCGAGCTCGTCGCGGTCGAGACGCCACGCAGCCGCGGCCGCGGCGTTCGCGCGAACCTGCTCGGGCTTCGTCGCCCCGGCGATGATCGACCCGACGCCCGGTGTCGACGCGAGCGCGCAGATCGCGAGCTCGTGGAGCGAATACCCGCGCTCCTCGGCGAACGCCGTGCACGCCTCGACACTTTCGAACTGCTCGTCCTCGATCTCGCGACCCGCGAGCCGCGTGCCGTCCGGCGCGGGCTTACCTCGGTGGTACTTCCCGGTGAGCAGTCCACTCGCGAGCGGGAAGTACGGGATGTACGAGACGCCGAGCTCGCGGCAGAGCGGAAGCACGTCCTCGTCGTCGCCTCGTCTGATGACGCTGTAGTGGTTCTGGAGGACCGTGAACGGCGTGAGGCCCTCTTCCCGGGCAACGGTGTCCGCCTCCGAAAGCTGCTCCGCCGAGACGTTCGAGCACCCGATGGCGCGGACCGTACCCGCGCGGACGAGCTCGTCGAGCGCGCGGAGCGTCTCCGCGATGGGCGTCGTGGGGTCGGGCTTGTGCAGGTAGTAGAGGTCGACGTAGTCGGTGCGGAGCCGCTCCAGAGACTCGTCGAGCGATCGCCGGGCCGCCTCCGGCGAGCCGTCCCCACGCTCCTGGCCCCACCCGAACTTCGTCGCGAGCACCACCGTGTCGCGACGGCTCTCGAGGATCTCTCCGAGAAAGCGCTCGCTGTCGCCTCCGTTCCCGTAGACCGCGGCCGTATCGAAGAACGTGACGCCGGCTTCGAGCGCAGCGTCGACGACGGCGCGCGTCGCGTCGAAGTCGATCCGCCCGCCGAAGTTGTTGCAGCCGAGGCCGACGCGCGAGACGCGCAGGCCGCTTCCCCCGAGATCGACGAGCTCCACGGCGGTCGCCCTCAGACGTCGCCGAGGTCGAGGCGCTGCGGAAGCACACCCTCGAGCTCGAGGAGTCGGCGCTTGAGATCGAGCCCGCCGCCGTATCCGCCCAGTCCGTCTGATGCGACCACGCGATGGCAGGGGACGACCAGCGGCAAGGGGTTCGTGGCCATCATCACCCCGACGTCGCGGGGATCGTCGACTCCGGCCCGAGCACCGAGCTCGCCGTACGTCACCGTCGTGCTGTAGGGGGCGATCTCGCAGAGCGTCTCGAGGACGCGCCGATGCCCGGGCTCGACGCCCGACCAGTCGAGGGTCAGCTCGAACTCCTCCCGTTCGCCGCGCACGTACTCCTCGAGCTGAGCCGCTGCCGACGCGGCAATGTCGGCCGCGGCGCCGCCGCCTGCGCGCTCCAACTCGTCGCCTCCGGGGAGCCGTACGCGCCGGATCCCGTCGTCCGTCGCCTCGACGCCGAGCAGCCCGATCGGCGTGTCGACGCTCGTGCTCGCGGTCATGCGATCCAGCCTACCCGCCCGTTGTCTGCCGACTCGCGGGCCGCGACGGCAGTGCGGCAACGGACCCGACCAGCAGCGCAGAGAACCCCACGAGGAGCCAGAGCGATGCCGTGAAGCTCCCCGTCAGGTCGCGCACGGCGCCAAGGACGACAGGGCTGATCGCACCGATGGTGTAGCCGAGCCCGAGCATCATCCCCACTAGCGCCCCGACCCGACCCGGCTCGTCCTCGAGGTCGAGCGGCACCGTCAGGACGAGCGCGAACATGCCTCCGCTTGCGATGCCCAGCCCGACGACCCACGCGTACGCCGCCGCGGGAACGAGCACGACGCCTGCCACCCCGACGACGAAGGTCGTCGCCATGCCGACCAGCCACGCACGCCGGGTGCCGAAGCGATCCGAGAGCCACGGCACGACGAACGAGGCCGGAATCGCGACGAAGTTGAGGACGGCAAGCAGGCTCCCGGCCGCGGCGGTGCTCCAGCCGCGCTCCGCGTACGAGTCGGGCAGCCACGCGTTGATGCCGTAGTAGGTCGAGGCCATCAATGCGAACAGGACGACGAGGAGCCAGGCGACGCGGCTCCGCCAGGGAAGGCGCGGCGGGCGCCCGCTGGGGCGCTCGTGAGCCGGGTCGTTCCGCGTGAGGACGAGCCAGACGGCCGTCAGGACGAGCGTCGCGAGCGAGAAGACGGCGAGCGACGCACGCCATCCGCCGTACCAGGCTGCAAGCGGCACCGCCACGGCGGCCGATACGGCGGAGCCGACCTGGATGCCGGTCGTATAGAGACCGGTCGGCCCGGCGGGACGAACGGGGAAGTGCTCCTTGACCGCGACCGGCACCAGTGCGCCGGCGAGACCCATGCCGGCGCCGACCGGCCACGTGAGGAGAACGACGAGCGCGGCGCTCGGGACGACGGCGCGGCCGAGGCCGAAGACGCCGATGAGCACAAGCGACCAGGTGATCGCCGCTCGGGTCCCAACCCGCGCTCCGAGAAAGGCGGCCGGCGGCGCGAACAGACCCATGCACAGGACGGGGATCGTTCCGAGCAGGCCGACGACTGCGTGCGTCGTGTCCAGATCGTCCTGCATCTCGGGCAGGAGCGGCCCGATGCCGACGATCTGCGGCCGCAGGGTCAGTGCTACGAGGAAGAGCCCGGCCAGTATCGAGGCCGGGCGCATGTGTCCATCTTCCCATTCGCGGCGCGGTGTCCGCTGCGAGCAGCGCACAGACGGATCCGGGCGCTACCGTCTCGGCCATGTTCACGAATCGTTCCGCGCCGCCCGCCACGGTCACTCCGGTGCTCTTCTATCCGGACGTGCGGGCAGCCGTCGCCTGGTTGGAATCCGCGTTCGGGTTCGAGGAACGGGTTCGCATCGGTGACGGGCACCGCGCTCAGTTACGAGTTGGCGCCGACGGTGCGGTCGTCGTCGCTGAGACGGGCAGCGGGCGCTCTGCGCCGATCGATAGCGGCGTGACGCAGGTCGTGAAGGTGCGCGTGCGCGACGTCGACCTGGCATTCGCTCGCGCCACTGAGTTCGGGGCGCGCTTCGTGGAGGAGCTGACGACGTGGGAGTACGGTGAGCGCTCAGGCGTCGTCGAGGACCTCGCCGGACATCACTGGGAGCTGACCCAGACGGTGCGCGACGTCGCACCCGAGGAATGGGGCGGGATCACAATCGCGCCCTGGTGACAGTGATCCCTGGACTCGCCCACTCCGAGTCCACGGATCACGTCCACGCATGCGACGTCGGGCGCTAGGCCGCTTCTCGGATCGTCCCGAGCTCAGGCTCCGGCACTGCGGCGACCGGTGCCGGCTGAGGCCTCACGAAGCCTCCGGCAATGACGGCCCCGAGCACGAGAAGGCCCGTCAGCACGTAGAGCCCGGTCTGGAACCCATGGTCGAGGGCGGCCGTGCTCGACGACGTCACGTCGTGAGCGTCGGCGTACGCACTCGTCGAGGCGGCTGCGATCGCGCTCACGGCGGCCAGTCCGATCGCGCCGCCGATCTGCCGGCTGGTGTTCACGAGCCCGGACGCGACTCCGGCCTCCGCCCGACCGACGCCCGAGAGGCTCGCGATGGTCACCGGGACGAAGGAGAAGCCCATCCCCGCTCCCCCGAGAACGAACGCAGGGAAGAGATCCGTGAAGTACTGCCCGTCGACGGGCAGCCGCGTGAGCCATGCCACGGAGACGGCCGAGGCGAGAAGCCCGGCCGTGAGCGTGCGCGACACTCCGATCCGGCCGACGACGACCTGGGCGACGTTCGAGGCGACGACCACCGTGAGCGCGAAGGCCGCGAACGCGACGCCCGTCTGCACCGCGGAGTACTCGAGCACGTCCTGCATGTACAGCGTGAGGAGGAAGAACTCGGAGAACGCCACTGCGCCCACGAGCGTCATGGTCGCGTTCGCCGCCGTCAGCGTCCGAAGGCGAAAGATGCGCATCGGCAGCAGCGGCGCGGCCGACCGAAGCTCGATGACGACGAAGGCGAGCACGAGCGCGACCGAGGCGGTAAGCAGTGCGATCGTCGACGCCGTCGCCCATCCGTCGGTCGTCGCGCGCGTCAGCGCGTAGACGAGGAGCATCAGGCCGGCGGTCACCGAGAACGCCCCGGCGAAGTCGAAGTGGCGATGAGGCAGCTCGGCACGACTCTCCCGCAGAAGCCGCGGCGCGAGAGCAATTGCGGCAATCCCTACCGGCACGTTGATGAAGAAGATGGAGGGCCAGCTGAAGTACGAGGTCAGCACGCCGCCGAGGAGGACACCTGCTGCAGCGCCGCTCCCCGCCGCTGCGCCGTAGACGCCGAGCGCGA
>Ga0070670_100001872_pt1 | contig 17148 bp, 10 predicted proteins | sample KBSS63metaG_FD_64665 | JGI IMG/M metagenome (GOLD analysis project Ga0070670, IMG submission 64665) | Switchgrass rhizosphere microbial communities from Kellogg Biological Station, Michigan, USA - KBS S6-3 metaG | ecosystem: Host-associated > Plants > Roots > Rhizosphere > Soil ... | reverse complement strand
TCGCGCATGACGTTCTGCGCCTTGATGTCTCGGTGCAGCAGGCCGGCCGAATGGAGTGCCGCGAGCGCCCGGCACAAATCGACGCCAATCCCGCCGACTTCGCGAGCGCTCAGCGGTCCATTCTCGCGGACCATCCGCGCAAGCGTCTGACCGTCGATGTACTCCATCCAGATGCCGGCCTCTTCGCCGTCGCGATCGGCGCCGTAAACGGTGACGACATTCGAATGGCGTACGCGTGCGAGATGCCGGCCTTCCTCGAGCGGCGAGCTGATTCCTCCTCCGTTCGACCGGAACAGCTTGATCGCCACTTCGCGGTCGAGCGTCGGATCCCATCCGCGATAGACGGTCCCGAACGCACCGGATCCAATGCTTTCGAAGAGAACGATATGCCGCCAGTTGCGGGCGGGTGCCGGCGTCGGAACAGATGATTCGTCCGGATCCTTCAGCGCGTCCGATCGATGCGCGTCGACGATGCGCGCGATGCCGCGCATTTGCTGGAGAACACGCCGCGCGTGCTCCGTCGTCGCGCGTTGTTCCAGTTCCTGCCAGTCGACGGCCGCGCCGTCGGACACGGCTGATCCGAGCGCGATCAGCCAGGCATCCTCAGGACTGTCGTTCAACACCCATCTCCGTGGCGAGACGCAGGAGGGCACGGCTGACCGCGACACGCGCGGCCGGGATCGAGGGCTTGTCGAGGAGCCCGGCGATCTCGGCGTAATCGAGGCCAAGCTCCACCCGCGCGACGACCAGCTCGCGATCGGGTTCGCGCAGCCGCTGCAACGCCGCGTCGTAGCGGCCGAGCATCTGCACGCCGACAGCCTGTTCGAGCGGAGAGGGATCGGCGGCGGGTGCTTCCAGCGAAAGCGGCTGTCCGGCCGGCCGCACCATCGCACGACGCACGGCGTCCCGCAGCCTGTTGCGCAGCGCCTGGCTGACGTAGGCGCAGAACGCGCGTTCATGCTGCGGGGTGAAGGCCGGCAGCTGCTTCACCGACTGCATCAGCGTATCCTGGACGATGTCCTCGGTGTCGAGATGCTGGCGGGCCCAGTCAGGCAGCCGGCCGTGTGCCCACCGGCGCAGGCGCGGCAGGTATCGCGCGCACAACTCGTTGCACGCGTCCTGGTCACCGTTGCGCGCGCGTTGCAGTAACGCGAACGACGAGTGGAGGTCCGACGAATCCTCCGGCGACACCTCCGCGTCGCCTGGCAGAGTCTGGTCCCGCAGCATGGACTGGGTTGGAGCGCGAATGATAAACGACAGGACCGGGTTTTTCAAAATCAGCCGAGGCAACCCTCCCGGGGGGGCCGGCCGTCCAAGTACACATTCGTAACTTCGAGGAGACCTGCGATGCCCCGTTGGCGCCCTGCCGAACACTTCCTTCAGGACATCCGATTTGCCGTCAGACAGTTAAGGAAAACCCCAATTTTCGGGGTGACGGCGGTCGTCATTCTGGCCCTTGGCCTGGCGGCGGCCATCGCTATCTTCGCGTTTGTCGATGCTGCACTCATTCGCCCGCTGCCCTATCGATCCCCGGCAGGCCTGGTCGGGGTCTACGAGCGGGTCCAGGTTTTTCCCCGTTCGAACCTTTCCTACGCCGATTATCTCGACTGGAAACGCCTGAATACCGTGTTTGCGCCGCTCTCGGCTTATCAGGGAAGCGGCGTGACATTGACGACAGCCGACGGCGTCGAGCGCGTCCCGGCGGCGCGTGTCAGCGACGACTTTTTCCGTACGCTCGGCGTGGATCCCATCCTCGGCCGTGATTTCAGACCTGGAGAGGATCTGCCGTCCGCGCCGCGGGCGGTGCTGTTGAGTTACGCCGCGTGGCAGAAGCGTTACGGCGGTAGCGCCGCCGTGCTTGGCCGAACGGTCACGCTGAACGACGAGCCGAACGTGATCGTCGGGGTGCTGCCGCGTGGATTCCACTTCGCTCCCGCCGAGCCCGCGGACTTCTGGCTGTCGATGCACGCCAACAACCCGTGCGATTTGAGACGCAGCTGCCACAACATGTACGGCGTCGCCCGGTTGCGCGACGGCGTATCGATTGACGCGGCGGCGGCGAACATCGCCGCGATTGCCAGCCAGCTCGAGCAACAGTATCCGGATTCGAATCGCGGACAGGGATCGGCGATCGTGCCGCTCGCCGAGGTGATCGCCGGAACGATCCGGCCGATTCTACTTCTGCTGATCTCGGGTGCAGGGTTGTTGTTGCTTCTCGCCGCGGTGAACGTGGCCAGTCTGCTGCTGGTGCGATCAGAAGGACGTCGGCGGGAGCTTGCCGTACGCACAGCGCTCGGCGCCTCGTCGGCGCGAATCATTGCCCAGTTCGTCACCGAAGGCTGTGTGCTCGTGGCCGCGGCAACCGCGATTGCCGTCGTGGCCGCGTACTGGACGATCCACTTCCTGACGGGGCTCATTCCCGCCACCATTGCTGCGCGGATGCCATTCCTGCTCGATCTCGGGCTCACCCCACGTGTTCTTCTGTTTGCAGCGGCTGTCGCGTGCATCGCCGTGGTCCTCTTCGCGATCACTCCGGCGCTCGGACTGGCTCTGTCCGGCACGCGACTGGGATTGACCGAGGCTAGTCGAGGGTCCAGCGGTTTGACCTGGCACCGCCTCGCCTCCAGGCTCGTCGTCGTCGAAATCGCGGCGGCGATTGTCCTGCTCGTTGGCGCCGGCCTGCTCGGGAAGAGCCTCTATCGCCTGCTTCACGTCGATATCGGGCTGCAGGCGGAGCATCTCGCAACCGTCACCGTCACCGCGCCGAACGTCAAGTACGTGACCAACGAGCAGACGGTCGCTCTCGTTCGCCAAATCGAGGAACGTGTCCGTGCGCTGCCAGGCGTGCAATCGGTTGGCATCTCGAGCAAGCGTCCGCTGGTCGGCGGCAACACGATGTGGATCAGGGTCGGCGGCCGGCCGTACAACGGCGAGCACAACGACGTGCACTATCGTGAGGTCACGGCATCGTACTTCTCGACGCTGCAGGCACGGCTGCTTCGCGGCCGTTACTTCCGAGAGGACGAGGATGCGTCGAAGCCTCCGGTCGTCATCATCAACCAGACGCTCGCGCGTCAGTACTTTCCGGGTGAGGACCCGCTGAATCAGACGCTGATGTACGCGCCGCCGTCGACGCAGCCTGCGATGGAGATTGTCGGAATCGTCGACGACCTGAAGGAAGCGCCGCTGGACTCCGAGACGCCAGCCACCATTTACGTACCGTTCGCCCAGGATCCGACCACCGGATTCAGCGTGTTCATTCGGACCGCACAGCCGGAAACCTCGGTGCTGCCGGCGTTGACCGCTGCGATTCACGAGATCGACCCGGCGGTGCCGACCTTTGGCGGATCCGCGATGCGCGATCTCGTCAACGAGTCGCAGTCAGCGTACCTGCGGCGGTCCTCAGCTTCGCTGGTGAGCGGATTTGCCGCGCTGGCGTGGCTGCTCGGCATCGTCGGCCTCTACGGCGTCGTTGCGTATTCAGTGAGCCAGCGCACGCGGGAGATTGGAGTCCGCATGGCGCTTGGCGCTCAGCCGGGCGCAATCTATCGGCTGGTCCTGCGCGAGGCTGGCTGGCTCACGGCGATCGGAGTGGTGATCGGCCTTGGATCCGCCGTCGCGGCCGCCGCGCTCATGCGGGATCTCCTGTTTGGTGTGCATCCCTGGGATCTGTCGACCTTGTCGATCGTTGCTGCCGTGCTGGGCCTCTCCGCGCTTGCCGCCAGCTACGTGCCGGCGCGTCGCGCGGCATTGGTCAGCCCCGTGGAGGCCTTGCGGACTGACCAATGAATCACTGATCACTGATCACTAATCGTGAATCCCTAATCCTCGAATCCCTAATCCTCGACTCCCTAATCCTCGAATCTCCTAATCCTCGAATCTCCGAATCTTGAAATCGTTGAATCCCGACAGCGTAGACCCATGCGTAAATCCTGGATCCCTTGACGCCTAAATCGATACGATATCTGTTCGAGATTCGACGATCCGAGGATCCCGGATTCGAGGATCCAGCGATTCGACGATTCGGGATGCAAGGATTAGCGACGCAAGGATCAGCGACTCAAGGATCAGTGATTCAGGGATCAGTGATTCACGATTAGTGATCAGTGATCAGTGATTCAGAGGAGAGAGGCAGTATGGAACAGCGGCGGTTCGGCAATTCCGGTTTGAGCATGTCGGTGCTCAGCTTCGGCACGATGACGATCGGCGGCCATGACAGATTCGCGAAGATGGGCAATCTCGGCGTCAAGGAGACGATGCGCATCCTCGATATCTGCCGCGACGCCGGCGTGACCGTGATCGACACCGCCGATGTGTACTCGTTCGGCGCGTCCGAAGAGATCATCGGGCAGGCGCTCGAGGGCCGGCGCGACGAATTCGTGCTGGTGACGAAGTCGTTCATGCGGCTCGGCACCACCGGCCCGCACGACGTCGGGCTGTCGCGCAAGTATCTGATCAAGGCATGCGAAGCCAGCCTGCGCCGCCTGCGCACCGACTACATCGATCTCTACATCGGACATGAGCCGGACAGTTTCGTGTCCCTCGACGAGACGATGCAGGCCTACGACGACCTGGTTCGGGCGGGAAAGGTGCGTTACGTCGGTTGTTCCAACAACTCAGCGTGGCAGGTGATGAAGGCGCTGGCGGTGTCGGACCGGCGCGGCTACGTCCGCTATGTGTGTCAGCAGGTGAACTACAACCTGGTGGCGCGCGACGTCGAACACGAGATCATTCCACTCGGCCTCGATCAGTCGGTTGGTCTCATGGCGTGGAGCCCGCTTCATGCCGGCCTGCTGTCGGGCAAGTTCCGACGCGGCGCGCCGCGCCCGTCCGTCAGCCGGCTCAACGAGCTCGACGTTCCCGGCACCGTCGACTTCGATCGCCTGTATCGCATCGTCGACAAGCTCGACGAAATTGGAAAGGCACGGAGCGTGACGCCCGCGCAGGTCGCGTTGAACTGGGTCATGAACAAACCGGGAGTGGACACGGTGATCATCGGTGCGCGCGACGAGGCGCAGCTCAAGGACAACCTTGCCGCGGCGAGCTGGCGACTGACCGCCGAGGAGATGCTCGCGCTGGACGAGGTGAGCGCGCTGCCGGAGCCGTACCCGATGTGGCACCAGCACAAGTTCGGCATCGAGCGGAATCCGCGGTTACCGAGCATGCGAGCCTAAATGTAGACAGCGACAGCAAGCGCCTGCGGCCCGAGCGAGAGCGCGTGGGGGTGGGGCCCCACGCGCAGTGAGTAAAGCAGACTGGATGCTCGAATCGAAGAGATGCAGAATGTAAGCTCGCGTTGCCGGTCGATCTACGATCCCGCCTGATTAATCGTGAACTGTTGACCACGAATTGTGATCGTGCCGGAGCGCGGCAGGCCTGTCGTGTTGGCCTCGAACGTGAACTGGACGGTGCCGTTGCCGCTTCCGCTGGCGCCTGACGTGATCGTGATCCACGCCGCACCGCTGACGGCGGTCCACTCGCAGCCGCCGGGCGCGGTCACGCCGACCATGCCCGTTCCGCTCGCCGCGGATGCCGGCTGCGAGGTCGGGGTGAGCGTGATCTGGCAGTTTTCCTGATTCACGGTCACGACGTGCCCGGCAATCGTCGCCGTTCCGCTTCGCGCCGGCCCGGTGTTCGACTGGATATCGAGCGGGATCGTGGCGTTGCCGGACCCGTTGGCGTTCGTCGACGCAATCACGATCCACGGCGTGTTGCTCGCCGCCGTCCAGGCGCATTCGGCCGCGGTGGTGATGCTCACGTTCTGTGGGCCGCCGACTGCCGGCGCCGCGATGGTGTCAGGCGCGACCGCAGCGGAGCAGCCTGACTCCTGGGTCACGGTGAAGGTCTGACCATCCACGCTGACAGTGCCGGTGCGGGCCGTTGACGTATTCGCCGCCACGGTGAACTGCACGGTGCCGCTACCGTTTCCGTTCGCACCGGACATGATCCCGATCCATGGCGCATTCGGGACCGCGGTCCACGCGCAAGCCCCGGTCGTGGTCACGCCGAAAGATCCTGATCCGCCGGCGGCTGGCACCGCTTGACCGGACGCCGAGAGCGAGATGCTGCAGCCGTTCGATTGCGTGATGGTAAAGGTCTGGCCTGCCGCTGAAATGGTGCCGGTCCGGTCCGGTCCAGCGTTTCCGGCGACGGTGTAGCGGACCGTTCCGTTGCCGCTGCCGGTTGCGCCTCCGGTGATGCTGAGCCAGCTGACATTGCTGGTTGTCGACCACCCGCATCCGTCCCCTGTCCGCACGTCGAACGTGCCGGTCCCGCCCGCGGAACCAGCGGTCGCCGACGTCGCCGACAGCGAGAACGCACATCCCTGGCCCTGATTCACGGTGAAAGTCTTTCCCGCGATCGTCAGCGTGCCCGATCGGGCGGCCCCGTTCGTTGAGGCGACGCTGAAAGCGACGGTGCCATTTCCGCTTCCACTGCCGCCGGACGTGATCGAGATCCACGACACATTGCTTTTCGCGCTCCAGCCGCAGCCTGACGGGGCGGTGACGGCAACCGACCCCGAACCACCGGACGAAGCGACCGACTGCGAATCCGGCGAGATCGCGAATGCGCACCCGTTGCCCTGCGAGACGGTGACCGTCTGTCCCGCGATGGTGAGCGTTCCTGAACGTGCCGGTCCGTCGGCAGCGGCGACGTTGAGGGTCACCGTTCCGGCGCCGCTTCCGCCGTTGCCCGAGGCGATCGTGATCCACGACGCATTGCTCGAAGCGCTCCAGCCACAGCCGCTGCTGGTATTTACATTCACGGTTTGATTTCCGCCGCTCGCGTCGACCGACAGCGCGAGAGGGCCCACGTCATAGCTGCACCCCTGGGATTGCGTGACCGAGAACATCTGCCCCGCTATCGTGAGTGAGCCGGTGCGCGACGGGCCCGTCGTCGGAGCGACGTTCACCCCCACACTTCCGGAACCGCTCCCGGCTGACGACGTCAGCGTGAGCCATTCGGCGTTGCTCGAAGCGGTCCACGGGCAGCCGGTGCTGGTCGTTACCGTGACGACTTGCGATCCGCCTGACGGCGTGGCGGCGAACGTCGAGGGAGAAATCGTGTAGGCGCAACCCTCCGACTGGGTGATGCTGAAGTGGAAGCCCGCGATTGTCAGCGTCCCAGCGCGCGGCGGCCCGGTCGTCGATGCCACCGAGAATCCGACCGGCAGCGATCCCTTTCCGCTCGCATTGGAGCTGATCGAGACCCAGTCGACGTCGGACGTCGCCGTCCAGGTGCACAGTGGGCTCGAGGCACGGACGTCCACGCTTCCCGTCCCGCCCGCCTTCGAAAATGATGTCGCGTTGCTCGACAACTCGAGCTTGCATTCACCGGCGGCCTGGGTCACCTGGGCGCGTTGACCATTCACCATGACGTCGCCGGTCCTCGTGGCTGGGTCTGCATTGGCTGCCACGGTGAACTGAACCGTTCCAGATCCCTGGCCGGACGAGCCTGACGTAATGCTGACCCAGGTCACGTCCGGTTGGGCGGTCCACTGGCATTCCCGCTCGGTGCGGACGTCGAGGGAACCTGAACCGCCTGAAGACGGAAGGGGATTGCCCGGCGCGTCCACGCTAACGGCACACTTTGAGAGCGTCGACGGCGACGTGGCGGTGTTTCCCGAAGACCCGCACGACGCCAGCGCCAGCGCGGCCGCGAAAAGCGCCGCGTTTATTGCGAGAATCGCCGGTCTCCTGCTGACTCGTCGGTCGCGCATGGTCTCCGGAACGGCTGTGGTGGCCGATCCTGAAGAGGTCAACCTTTCAAGATACGCGCCGTGGAAAAGTGGAAGAAATTGGAAGGATTGGCGCCCCGCTGAGGTATGTCTGTTCCATTTTCCCTGGCTCTGCTAATCTGCATGGTTCACGGGAACGCCTCGTCTTGTCGCAACGCCGAACGCGATCAGCTTCGGCGTCGTCCTTATCCCCGGCGGCCTGGCGCACGGGAACCTGGAACCGGTTCAGGGGTCGAATCGAGCAGGCTGTAAGTACCGGTGCGAGCGCAGCGAATAATTAGTGCCTAGGAAGTTGCCAGCGCCAACCCCTTCGCCAGTCGAGGCGTCTGATAACGGGGAGTTCGATTGACGGGGAAGTCTTTTCTGACGCGCGCGCTCGGCTTGTCTGCCGCCGTCCTGATTCTTGGAGGAGCGGCAGCACTTCTCCATGCCCGCCAGGCTTCTGACGCGAGCAAGCCGGCCACGGGGCGTCGCGACAACACGTTCAAGGTCGTGCGCTGCGATTTCGTGCGCTCGGTGCGCCTGTCCGGAACCGTTGAAGCCGTGCAATCGACCACGATTTCGGCACCCCGGCTCACCGGCCCCAATACCAACTCGCTCGTCCTGACCCACCTCGTTCAGGCCGGCAGCACCGTGTCTCCAGGCGATCTGATTGTCGAATTCGATCGGCAGGAGCAGATCAAGAACTCGCTCGACCGGCGGGCGGAGCTGCAGGATCTCGATCAGCAGATTGCGAAACGCGAGGCCCAGGAGCGCGCCGCGCGGGCGCACGACGACAGCGAGCTCTCGCTTGCCGAGAGCGCGATTGGCCGGGCGCAGCTCGAGATGGGGAAGAACGAGCTGCTGCCCAAGATCAACGTCGAAAAGAACAAGCTCGCGCTCGAGCAGGCGGAAGCTACGCTCAAGCAGCTCAAAGCCACGTACGATCTCAAGCGGCGTGCCGCCGAGGCCGACATTCGCATACTCAAGATCCGTCGCGACCGATCCGCCAATGCCGAGCGTCAGGCCGCCAGCAACGCCGACCGCATGTCGATTCACGCGCCGATTGGCGGGATGGCGGTGGTGAAGACGACCTGGAAGGGCAACAACATGGCGGACATCCAGGAAGGCGAAGAGGTCCGCGCCGGGGTCCCGATCGTCGACATCGTGAATCCCAACGCGATGCGGGTGCGCGCTCGCGTCAATCAGGCCGACGTCAACGAGCTGCGAGTCGGTCAGACGGTTCGCGTCGGTCTGGACGCGTATCCGGCGCTGTCGTTCGACGGACGCGTCGCGCAGATCTCACCGCTCGGCGTGACGTCCGTTCTTTCCGCGAAGGTCCGGACTTTTATCGTCCTCGTTGACGTCAACGGCTCGCACCCCAACCTGATGCCCGACCTGTCGGCGTCGCTCGACGTGACGCTGGCGCGCACTGAAGCGGCGATCGTCGTTCCGCGTGACGCGCTGCACCAGAATGGCGATCGCACAATGGTCCGCGTCCAGCGCGGCAGCGGCTTCGAGGATCGCGCGGTTACCATTGCGGCGCTCAGCGCCCACGAAGCGATGATTGGATCCGGGCTCGACGAAGGCGCGGTCATTGCCCGAAACGTTTCTGCCCCGGCCAGGCGACACGAGTAACCTCCGTCATGCGCAGGTTTTTCACACGTCCCCGTAACGCGTTCGCCGCGATTGTCGTGCTCGCTCTCGCCGCGGCGGGTGCGGTCGCCGCCTCCCGTCGCGCTTCCGTGCCCGATGTTCCCACCGTGCGCGTCACCCGCGGTGAGTTCGTCGACACGCTCGAGATTCGCGGGGAGATCAAGCCGCTCAAGTCGATCGTGCTCTCGTCACCGATGCAATCTGGCGAGCTGCAGATTCTGAAGCTTGCCAAGAGCGGAACGATGGTCAAGCCGGGCGATGTGGTGGTGCAGTTCGATCCGTCGACACTGGAACGGACGATCCAGGAAAAGCAGTCCGAGGTGAAACAGGCTGACGCGGAGATCGAACAGGCGCAGGCGCAGACGCGAATCGCGCAGGAGCAGAACGCGACCGCGCTGGTGAAGGCCGGATACGACATCGAACGCGCGAAGCTCGACGCAGCCAAGGGAGATACGGTTTCCCGCCTCGAGATCGAGCAGGCGAAGCTTGCCGTCGTCGACGCCCAGCAACGTGAGCGGGAGCTGAAGGAGAAGGTCAAGTCGGATCAGACGTCCGCGGAGGCAGACGTCTCGGCCAAGCGGCACAAGCGCGAGAAGGCGCTCTTCGATCTGCGCCGGGCCGAACAGGGCCTGAAGAACCTCGAGCTTCGAGCCCCGGCGTCGGGAATGGTTAACGTCCTTCCCAACTTCCGTTCGGGATCGATGTTTGGCGGGCAGCAGGAGTTCCAGACCGGCGATCGCGGCTGGCCTGGCGCGGCCATCGTCGAACTGCCCGATCTGTCGTCGGTGCACCTCGAAGCGCGCCTTGACGAATCCGACCGCGGCAGGCTGCAGCCGCAGCAGGAGGCGACGGTCCGCATCGAAGCGATCCCTGGCGCCGAATTCAAGGCGCGGCTCGACAGCATCTCGGTTCTGGCGCGTATCGACTTCTCGTCTGGCTGGCCGCCGGCTAAGAACTTCGACTTGAATCTGGTCTTTGTCGACGTCGATACGCGGATGCGGCCGGGGATGACCGCGGTTGCGCGCATCGCGACCCAGCGAGTGCCTGACGTCACCCTCGTGCCCGCGGAAGCCATCTTTCAGCGCGATGGCGCGCCGATCGTCTACAAGCTGGATGGTTCGATGTTCGTCGAAGCACCGGTGACGATTCGAAAGCGCGGCAAGGAACAAGCGATCATCGATGGTGGCGTTGGGCCCGGGGATCGCGTCGCGACGCGGCGGCCGCAGACAGAGACGATTCGGGGGAAGGAATGACTCGCCGCGTTGTGCTTCCGCTGGTGGCCATTGGGATTGTCGGCGCGGCTGCTGCCGCGGCGATGGCAGTTCCCGGCCTGCCGGCCCGACGTGATTCGGTTCCTACCGCCCACGTCACCAAAGGACCGTTGAAGCTCACGGTGAACTCGACCGGCGAGTTGCGCGCCGGCCGAACGGTGACGATGGTGACCCCGCCGGTCGGCGGCATGCTGCGCATCGTGACGCTCGTGCAGACCGGCATGCCGGTCAAGTCGGGCGACGTCGTCGTCGAGTTCGATCCGGCCGATCAGCAGTACCAACTCGAGCAGGCGAAGTCAGAGCTGGACGAGGCGGAACAGACGATCGTGAAGATGAAAGCCGATGCCGCTGTCCAGGATTCGCAGGACGAAGTGGCGCTGTTGACCGCGCGGTTCGATGTTCGGCGCGGCGAGCTCGATACCGCGGGCAACGAATTCATCGGCGCGCTGGAAGCCGAGAAAAACAAGCTGTCGCTCGAGGAGGCTCGCCGCCGGCTGGCGCAGCTGCTCGAAGACGTGAAGTCGCGCGCGGCGACGAACCAGGCGTCCCTGGCGGTCTCGCTGGAGAAGCGGAACAAAGCGCAGCTCTCGATGCAGCGCGCTCAGCAGGTGATCGACAGCCTCGTGATGCGGGCGCCCTTCGACGGCGTCGTGTCGCTGAAGGAAAACCGCGATGCGTCGGGCGGGATGATCTTCTATGGCATGGTGCTGCCCGAGTACCGGGCGGGCGATCAGATCTGGCCTGGACGACCGGTAGCCGACGTCATCGAGTCGGGCCGGATGGAAGTTCGCGCAAAGATCGACGAAAGCGATCGTCCCAACCTGGTGGACGGACAGAACGCGATCGTCGAGGTCGATGCGCTGCCCGGGGAAAAGTTCAACGCACGAATCGGCCAGTTGTCCGGATTGGCGAGCCGCGCGAACTTCTTCGAGTCAGCGAGCGTGACCCGCCTGTTCGATTTGTCGCTTCAGTTCGAGAATCCCGATCCGCGACTCAAGGCCGGCGGGTCGGTGCGTGTCACCCTCGACGGCAAGGAAATGCCGAACGCGCTTCACGTTCCCCGGCAAGCGGTGTTCGACAAGAACGGCAAGAACTACGTCTTCGTCAAGACCGGCGACCGTTTCGAGCAGCGCGACGTCAAGGTGGAGCAGCGCACCGAGAGCCGCGTGGTCATCTCCGGACTGAATGAGGGGACCGAGATCGCGCTCGTCGATCCCACCGCGCGGACCGCAGGTCCGGGCGCGTCGACGGCGCCGCCGGTTCCGGGCAGCGGAGGAACGCGTTGAATATCGGTCGCCAGTTCCTCTCGCCGGCGAACACGGACTTCCTGCCCGACCTCCGCATGGGCGTCGAGAATCTGCGCGCGCACAAGCTGCGATCGCTCCTGACGATGCTGGGGATGATTTTTGGTGTCGCCGCGGTGGTGGCGATGCTGTCGATTGGCGCCGGGGCGCAGCAGGAAGTGATGGCGTTCATCGAGCAGCTTGGCGTCCGCAATCTGATCGTCGAAGCGCGCGAAGCTCCGGACTCCCAGGCGCTGCAGAAGATTCGGAAGCTCTCGGCGGGACTGAACTTCAAGGACTACCGCGTCATCCAGGCCAACGTCGAAGGCATCTCGGCGACGACCGCGCGCAAGCGTTTCACGCCGTCGAAGCTGTTGCCGCGCCCTCAGACGGATCCGCCGATGGTGTACGGCGTCAGCCCGTCATACGCGACGATCGCCAACCTCGCGCTCGTATCCGGACGATTCTTCGACGAGCGGGAAACCGCAGGCGCTGCGCCGGTCACGGTTCTGGGCGAAGCGGCCGCGGCGTCGCTTTTCGGCGCCGACGATCCCATCGGACAGTACGTGAAGGTGAACGAGCAGTGGTTTCAGGTGATTGGCGTCGCCGGCCCGCAGCTCACGGTGCAGTCCGACGTGGCCGGACTCCCGGCTCAGGACCGCAACAACCTGATGTACGTGCCGTTGTATTCGGCGATCTTCCGACTCGAGGACGGGCAGTCGCAGCAGAAGGATGAAATCGACGGCATCTATCTTCAGATGCGCCCGGGCTCCGACATCCCGGCGGCGGCTGCGCTCCTGCGCGGCCTGCTCAACGTCTCGCACCGGCAGGCCGGGGATTTCACTATCGTGTCCCCCGCCGAACTGTTGGCGGAACAACGGCGCACGCAGCGCGTCTTCGAAATGGTCATGGTTGCGATCGCGTCCATCTCGCTGCTGGTCGGCGGCATCGGAATCATGAACATCATGCTGGCGAGCGTGATGGAACGCACGCGCGAGATTGGCATCCGCCGCGCGATTGGAGCCAAGCGCCGCGACGTCATCCGGCAATTCCTCATCGAAACCACGATCATCTCGCTCGCCGGCGGGGTCGCCGGCGTCATCGTCGGCGTCGCGCTGTCGAGAGCGATCGGCTATCTCGCCGGCTGGTCGACCATCGTCACGACGACGTCAATCGTGCTGGCGTTCTTGGTGTCAGTCACCATCGGCCTCGTCTTCGGCCTCTACCCCGCCGCCCGCGCCGCGAGCCTCGACCCGGTGAAGGCGCTGCATTACGAATAGCTGCTCGTCCGCCTTCTTCTTCGAGCTTCGGCGCGACAGGCTGTGATGCGTGATCAAAAGTCATTTCCCATTACATCCGCCGGCTTCTTCGAGCAACGTCTCGAGATACGTCGCCGATGCGAGGTGGGCGTTGACCACTCGAAGCGCGCAGGCGTTTACCGGGGTTGGGTCGGATACGCCGTCGCCGGACGGCGAATGCTCGGTGAGCTGCAGCGCGTGCGCCATGACGAAGCCATAGCCATTTGGAAACGCCACGTCGAGCTTCAGATCGACAGACTGCTGCGCCGGGATATCCACCACGAATTGACGCGCCGCACCGCGTTTCGCCGGATCGACGCCGAATGTGATGTTGACCAGCACCTTATGCAGATCGCCGCTGCCGATGTTGTGCACCGTCACGGTGGTTGCAGCAAACGCGCCCGGAATCGGCGCTGCCGGGGATAGGACGATGTCGTTTGGGACGATGGCGACGTCGCCGACGGGTCGCGAGGCAGGCCGCGCGTCCAGCAGGGAGGGCAAGCTGGATAGTCGCGCTTGCTGCGCTGCGTCCTTCAGCATGACGGCTTCGAAGTGCGCCGGGGAGATCGGCACCCATTCCATGCCTTGATCGGTCTCCTGGATCTCGGCGGTTCGAAACCAGATCTGACCGACGTCCCGGCCGAGCGCGAAAGAAACGACCGAGCAGACAGCCGTCGGCGCGGTGGTGATCCCGGCTTCGCCGGTTCGTTCGTCGCAGTACTGCGAAAGCCAATACGGCCCGGATTCCGCCTTCTGGCGGCGTGGCGACAGGACGTCGCTCAGCCAGATGGCGAATGACTCGTCGCCGAGCAGCGGATCGAACTCGCGGACGGCCGTCGACGCGGGACTGTAAACGAGCGCGCGGATTGCTGCGGTTGGTTCCCCGCTCGCGGCGTAAATCGCGTAGTACACCGGCGGAAGCGTCCGTGCCTCGGTCCAGCCTGCTGTGCCGTTCCCAAACCTCAATTGCGCTCGCAGCCGCACCACATGGAATCCCGGCGCCGTCGCCGGCCCAGGCAGCACATCGATCCTCTTGCTCCAGGATTTTCCCGATTCCACCGTCGCCTTCAGAAGAACGAACGCAGCGTTGTCCACTGATGCGGCGACGCGCGCAGTGTAGGGAACGGGGCGGGGCACGCGCAGCGCGTCCTGGGCGTTGAACTCAATCCCGGGCAGGTCGGCGGTCGAACTCACCGGTCTCGTCACCCAGGCCGTCAATGGCGAGGCTGCGCGAGCGGCGAGTCTTTCAATCTCCTGATCTCCACGAGCAATCGCCGCATCGACGGCGAGTTGCAGCCACTCTCCCTGGTCGTGCGTCGTATGCCGCGGCTGGCCGGTTGCAATCATCGACTCGAGCGCCGCCGCAAGCCCATGGCGGTCGTCGACTTGTGCCGTCGCGGCGGCGGCAAAGACCGTGTTGAGGGACAACGCGATGACCGGGATTGCGCGGGTCAGAGAGGCCGGCATGTCAGAGACGCCAGCAATAGGCACACCGGCGGAATTCCGGTATCAGGGATGTTGGCCCGGCCAGGCACTCGACAACGTTGCCACAAGTTTGATCGAGGAAGGACAGAATCGTGACGAACGCCGAATCTTTCACTTTGACACGCTTTCACCAATTACTTTACAATATAAAGTAAATGGAGACGAAGCCGCGCCCGCTCCGCGTCAAGTTCATCCTTCCCGCACTGACCGAAGCGACGAGCCCCTTCTGGCGGCCGGTCAAATACTCGCTCTTCCCGCCGCTCGGCCTTGCGACCCTCGCCGGATACCTCAATGCGGAGGACCGTGCGACGCTCGAAGACGAACACGTCCAACGATTGACGCTTGACGACGATCCCGATCTCGTCGTCATTCAGGTCTACATCACCAACGCCTATCGCGCGTATCGGCTCGCGGATCTTTATCGATCGCGCGGGTCGTTTGTCGCGCTTGGCGGCCTGCACGTCACGTCACTGCCCGAGGAAGCCGCGCCACACGCGGATGCGATCTTCCTCGGCCCCGGGGAGCAGACGTTCCCGCAGTTCCTTGCAGACTTCCGCACCGGACGCGCCGCCTCCCGCTACGTCTCCAGCAACGGCAGGACTCTCGAAGGCCTGCCTCCCGTCCGCCGCGATCTCATACGCCGACGAAACTACCTCGTCCCCAACTCGATCGTCGTGACTCGCGGCTGCCCGCAACACTGTGACTTCTGTTACAAGGACGCCTTCTTCAGCGGCGGGCGATCGTTCTATACCCAGCGCGTCGACGACGCCCTCGCCGAGATCGAGCGGCTTCCCGGACGGCACCTGTACTTCCTCGACGATCACCTCCTCGGCAATCCGCGCTTCGCCAGCGCGCTCTTTGCCGGGATGAAAGGAATGAACCGGCTCTTCCAGGGAGCGGCAACCGTCGACTCGATCCTGCGGGGTGACGCGATCGAGCGCGCGGCGGAAGCCGGGTTGCGAAGCCTGTTCGTCGGTTTCGAAACACTGACGCCAGCCAACCTTGCGCGAAGCAACAAGCGTCAGAACCTTGGCCGGGACTACCGGGCGGTCACGAAACGCCTCAACGACCTCGGTGTGATGATCAACGGCAGCTTCGTGTTCGGAATGGATGACGATGATCAGGACGTGTTTCGACGAACTGTCGACTGGGCCATCGAGTCAGGAATCACTACGGCTACATTTCACATTCAAACGCCCTATCCAGGAACGCGTCTCTATTCACAGATGGAGCAGCAGGGACGAATTGTCACGCGCAACTGGGATCTCTATGACACTCGACACGTCGTCTATCGACCGGCGCGGCTGGGCGCCGCCGCGATCGAGGCCGGCTACAACTGGGCCTATCGGGAGTTCTATCGATGGCCCTCGATCGCCGCCGCCGCGTCGGTCCACGATGCCTTCAAGCATCAGGTCAAGCACTTCGCGTATGCCTCGGGCTGGAAGAAGTTCGAGGCCGCCTGGAACCTGGTGATCCGCGCGCGTCAGCTTGGCTGCATGACGCCCGTGCTGGAAGCGGTGCTCTCGAAGGTCACCCGCTGGGAGCCCCCGCAGGATGAGCTAGGGAAGAACAATGAAGGCGAATCGTGCGTCTCCGAGGGCCTGCATTATCATGAGCCCTCCGCATGCCTCTCGCGCCCGGTACTCGATTAGGGGTCTACGAAATCCTGTCTCAGCTGGGCACCGGCGGAATGGGTGAGGTGTATCGCGCGCGCGACAGCACGCTGAATCGCGACGTCGCCCTCAAAGTCCTGTCCCAGATCTTCACCGCCGATCCGGATCGGCTCGCGCGGTTCACACGGGAAGCGCAGACGCTGGCGCGGCTGAACCATCCGAACATTGCGGCCGTCTACGGGCTGGAGGAGTCCGGCAGCGTCCGCGCCCTCATCATGGAGCTCGTCGACGGCGACGATCTCGCCGCGGTCGTCCGGCGTGCGCCACTGCCGCTTGCCGACGCCTGGGGTGTCGCCCGCCAGATCGCCGGTGGGCTCGAAGCGGCCCACGAGCTCGGCATCGTCCACCGCGACCTGAAGCCGGCCAATGTCAAGGTGCGTCCCGACGGGACCGTCAAGCTGCTCGACTTCGGTCTGGCGAAGGTTGTGGCACCAGAGGGTGTCGAAGATCTGACCGGCGCAGCGATCGCGAACTCGCCGACGCTGACTGCCCGTGCGTCCCAGCATGGCATCATCCTCGGAACTGCCGCGTATATGGCACCGGAGCAGGCAAAGGGAAAGGCCGTCGACAAGCGCGCCGACATCTGGGCCTTCGGCGTCGTGCTCTACGAGATGCTCACCGGGCGCAGGTTGTTCTACGGCGACGATACGTCAGACGTTCTCGCGGCTGTGCTGACGCGGGAAGTGAACTGGACGACGCTTCCGGCTGATGTTCCCGGTAAAGTCCGCGCGCTGCTTGCCGATTGCCTGGTGCGCGATCCCAGAC
>Ga0070670_100001871_pt1 | contig 17151 bp, 13 predicted proteins | sample KBSS63metaG_FD_64665 | JGI IMG/M metagenome (GOLD analysis project Ga0070670, IMG submission 64665) | Switchgrass rhizosphere microbial communities from Kellogg Biological Station, Michigan, USA - KBS S6-3 metaG | ecosystem: Host-associated > Plants > Roots > Rhizosphere > Soil ... | reverse complement strand
CCGTAGTACTTGGTCAGGCCTTTGACTTCAATCATGGCTGAGGGGGCAGCATGGCTGTTGGAGGCAGATTGAGCGGGCGCATTATGCCCGAAGTGCGGCGAATGTTAATCGAGCAAATCCGCGCGGCTGGAATTCTATTCCCGTCCCGGCGATCCCAAGCGACGACAGAATGAACGCGAGCTGTCCGCGCGCCCACGTTTGCCGGTTGAGGTTTCCCGTCGTGTGGGTGTGACTGTGCTAGTCTCCGCCCGAAATGTGCGGGGTCGTTGGCATCTATGGACACCCTGAAGCGGCAAATCTCGCGTATCTCGGCCTCTACGCGCTTCAGCATCGCGGGCAAGAGTCGGCGGGCATCGTCTCGACGAACGGCGACAAGCTGTTCGCGGCGCGCGAGATGGGGCACGTCAACGACATCTTCACCGCAACCCGTCTGAAGGATCTGCCCGGCACCGCGGCCATCGGGCACGTCCGTTACTCGACCGCGGGCGATTCATCGAAGAAGAACGCGCAGCCGATCGCCGTGGACTACGCCGGCGGCTCGGTCGCGGTCGGCCACAACGGCAACCTGGTCAACGCCATCGAGCTGCGCGAGCAACTCGAGGCCGACGGATCGATCTTCTCCAGCACGTCCGACACCGAGGTCATCGTCCACCTCATCGCCAAGTCGCGTGAGCGGACGCTGCCCGAGCGCATCGCCGACGCGCTCCGCCAGGTGCGCGGCGCCTATTCGCTGGTGTTCCTGGCCGAGGACATGCTCATCGCCGTGCGCGATCCCATGGGCTTCCGCCCGCTGGCGCTGGGCAAGAGGAAAGATGCCTGGGTCGTGTCGTCGGAGACCTGCGCCTTCGAGCTCATCGAGGCCGAACATCTTCGCGACGTCGAGCCGGGCGAGATGGTCATCATCGACCGCACGGGCATGCGGTCCGAGCATCCGTTCACGCCACAGCCCCCGCACCGCTGCGTGTTCGAGTGGGTGTACTTCGCGCGCCCTGATTCGACCCTCGACGGCCGCTCGGTCTATCGCGCGCGCGAGCGCATGGGGCGGCGGCTGGCGGTCGAGCACCCCGTCCCCGCCGACGTCGTCATCGCCGTGCCCGACTCAGGCGTCGCGGCGGCAATCGGTTACGCGCGCCAGAGCAACATCCCGTACGACCAGGGGCTGATGCGGTCGCACTACATGGGCCGGACGTTCATCGAGCCATCGCAGCACATCCGCCACTTCGGCGTGAAGCTGAAGTTGTCGCCCGTGCGCGAGGTGCTGACCGGCAAGCGCGTCGTGGTCGTCGACGACTCGATCGTCCGCGGGACGACGTCGCGCAAGATCGTCGACATGCTCCGTGGCGCGGGCGCGCGCGAAGTCCACATGCGCATCAGCTCGCCGCCGACAGTCGGTCCTTGCCGCTACGGCATCGATACGCCGACGCGTGAGGAGCTGATCGGGTCGTCTCACTCGATCGAGCAGATTCGCCAGCTCGTCGGCGCCGATACGCTCGGCTACCTGTCGCTGTCGGGGCTGAAGGATTCGGTCAACAGCGCCAGCGACGGGCCGAAGGACGGCTTCTGCGACGCGTGCTTCTCCAGCGAGTACCCGATCCAGATCCAGCAGCCGGCGCGCCTGCGCCAGCTTCGCCTCGTCGGGGCCTAGGCGTGACGACCATCGCCACGTCGGTGACCGTCGTCGACGGCCCGCTGGCCGATGCCGCGACGCTGGACGCGCGCGTCGAGGAGCTGCGGCGCCGGTTCCCGCGCGCCATCATCGACCGCTACCTGGCGGCGCTGCCCAGCGCAGGCGAGCGCACGCTCATCTTCCCGGGCGCGGCCGTCGTCGGTGACGTGCGCCTCGGCGACGACGTGTCGATCTGGTACGGCGCCGTGCTGCGCGGCGACCTGATGCCCGTCTCCGTCGGCGCGCGCACCAACATTCAGGACGGCACCGTCGTCCACGTCGCCGATGACGGCGCGTGCGACATCGGCGCCGACTGCGTCGTTGGCCATCGCGCCATGGTCCATGCCTGCCGGGTCGAAGACGGCTGCCTGATCGGCATGCAGTCGACGATCCTCGACCAGGCCGTCATCGGCGCCGGCTCGGTGGTCGGCGCGGGCGCGCTGGTCACCGCGCGCACGGTGATCCCGCCACGGAGCTTGGTGCTCGGCGCGCCCGCCAGAGTCGTGCGTACGCTGACCGCCGACGACGAGGCCTTCCATCGTGCGCTCGCCGCCAAATACGTCCGCCTCAAAGAAAACTACCGTCGAGACGCCCTGCGCTAGCTCGATGAGGTGCTATTCTCCGCCGCCATGGAAATCGGGCCCCTGCGAGATCGCCTGTCGAAGCTGACGAGCCGGCTGGAGATTCTCCGGGGGCATCTTTGACATCGCCGGCAAAAGCGCACGCATAGCCGAGCTCGACGAGCAGACGACGGTCGAGGGCTTCTGGAACGCGACCGACAAGGCGCAGACGGTGTTACGCGAGCAAGCGCGGCTCAAGTCCACCGTCGATGGGTTTGATGCGCAGTGCAAGGCGGCTGAAGACGCCGGCGTATTGATCGACATGGCCGACGAGGCCAAAGACGAGGCGACGGCGGCGGAGGCCGCCGCGACGCTTGCCGGCGCCGAAGAGGCCGTCAGCAAGATGGAGTTCGCGCGCATGTTGTCGGGGCTCTACGACCGCAACGGCGCGCTGGTCAGCATCAACGCGGGCGCCGGCGGCACGGAGTCGCAGGACTGGGCCGAGATGTTGCTGCGCATGTACATCCGCTGGGCCGAGCGTAAGGGATTCAAGGTCGAGGAGCTGGACCGGCAGCCCGGCGACGAGGCTGGCATCAAGAGCGCGACGATCGGCGTCGAGGGCGAGTGGGCCTACGGCTGGCTGCGCGCCGAGGCGGGCGTCCACCGGCTGGTGCGCATCTCGCCGTTCGACTCGGCCGCGCGCCGCCACACATCGTTCGCCAGCGTGTTCATCTATCCGGACATCGACGAGACCATCAAGGTCGAGATCGACGACAAGGACCTGCGCATCGATGTCATGCGCTCGGGCGGGGCGGGTGGCCAGCACGTCAACAAGACCGAGTCGGCGGTGCGGGTCACCCACCTGCCGACCGGCATCGCCGTGCACTCGGACCAGGAACGGTCGCAGCACAAGAACAAGGCGACCGCGATGCGCATCCTGCGCTCCAAGCTGTTCGAGGTGGAGCAGAAGAAACAGGAAGAGAAGATGGGCAACATCCACGCCCAGAAGAAGGCGATCGAGTGGGGCAGCCAGATCCGGTCGTACGTGCTGGCGCCGTACCGACTGACGACCGACCACCGCACGGGACTGAAGGTCGGCAACGTCGACGCCGTGCTCGACGGCGACCTGGATCAGTTCATGGTCGCCATGCTGCTGGAGCTGGCGGGCGACCGTACGGCCGTTCCCGTTTCCAAGCCGGTGGAAGATGACCTGTAGGGTGGTTACCGAATCGACACAAAGCGAACAGCTGTGGACTCATTCCGTGGTTGTTAATCAAATCAATGACTTGGGGCGGCTGATCCTGTTGGCAACCCGTGGAGAACCATGTCAGACGAACGCGAGCTGATCGCCGAACGCGAGAGAAAAGCCGAGGAAATTCGCGCTCTCGGAGGCAACCCTTACGCGAACGGTTTCAGCCCCACGCACACCGCCGCAGAAATCGCGGCGAAGTTCGTCGGTGTCGCGCCGCCGCCGCCTCAAGAGGACAAGAAGGCGCCGCCGACGCTGATCTCGGACGAGCACTTCAAGATCGCCGGCCGCATCGTCGCCTTCCGTCCGTTCGGCAAGATGGCGTTCATCAAGCTGCTCGACCGCACCGGTGAGATCCAGGTCTGGGTCAGGCAGGACCTGGTCGGCGCCCCAGCCTACGAGCTGTTCAAGAAGATGGAGCGCGGTGACTTCGTCGGCGTCGTCGGCAGCCCGACGATCACGCTGCCCAAGTCCGGCGTGGGCGAGCTGACCATCGTGGCCGAAAACGTCGTCGTGTTGACCAAGGCGACGCGGTCGTTGCCCGAGAAGTTTCACGGGCTGTCGGACGTCGAGGTCCGCTACCGCCAGCGCTACGTCGATCTGGTCGTCAACCCCGAGGTGCGCGACGTGTTCCGCAAGCGCACCGCCATCGTGGCGGCGATTCGCCGCTTCCTGGACGCGCGCGGCTTCTTCGAGGTCGAGACGCCGATGATGCACTCGATCCTGGGCGGCGCCGCCGCGCGCCCGTTCGCCACCCACCACAACGCGCTCGATCTCGACCTCTACATGCGCATCGCGCCCGAGCTGTACTTGAAGCGCCTGGTGGTCGGCAGCTTCGAGCGCGTCTACGAGATCGGCCGCAACTTCCGCAACGAGGGGCTGTCGCGCCAGCACAACCCCGAGTTCACGATGCTCGAGTTCTATCAGGCGTACGCGACGTACGAGGACCTGATGGCGCTGACCGAGACGCTGTTCGTCGAGCTGGCGCGCGACATCGCGGGCGGCGAGACGCTGACGTACCAGGGGCAGGCGGTCAGCCTGGCGCCGCCGTGGCCGCGCATCCCGCTCAAGGATGCGGTGGTCGAGGCGTCGCGCCGTGGCCTGTTGCCCGCGGGGCTGGAGCGGCCGATCCTCGACGACGGCCCTGCGCTGTTCAAGTGGCTCGAAGACACCGGCGTCGCGGCGCGCGGCGACGAGCTGGGCGCCATCCTGCGCAAGGCCGACAACCACGGCGAACGCGTGGGCGCGCTGTTCGACCACGCGGGCGAGAACACGCTGCCCGCTGACCGGCCGACGTTCGTCACCGAATACCCGGCGGAGACGTCGCCGCTGTCGCGCCGCAACGACCACGACGCGACGCGCGTCGACCGCTTCGAGCTGTTCATCGTCGGCCGCGAGCACGCCAACGCGTTCTCGGAGCTCAACGACCCCGCCGATCAGCGCGCCCGCTTCGCGCGCCAGGTCGACGCGAAGGCCCAGGGGCGGGACGAGACGATGGACTACGACGAAGACTACTGCCGCGCCCTGGAATACGGCCTGCCGCCGACGGCGGGCGAGGGCATCGGCATCGATCGGCTGGTCATGCTGCTGACCGACCAGGCGTCGATCCGCGACGTCATCTTGTTCCCGCTCATGCGCCCGGAGCGCGGTTAAGGCGACTGCTGTGCCGGCGCCTGGGTTCGAATGGCTCGTCGCCTGGCGCCACCTGCGCGATCCCGATCGTTCGTCGCACAAGACGCTGATCGTCGGCCTGTCGCTGCTGCTGCTGGCCGGTGCGAGCTACGGGCTGGCGGAGCTGCTGCCACGCTTCGTGACCGCGAAGACCGCGTTCGCTCCCAGTGAATGGGCAGAGGCGCGCCCACTGGCGTGGCTCGGCTACGTGAAGATCGCCGCGGCCATCGAGCTCGGTCTGGCCCTGCAGGCGTTGCTGCTGGCGGCGCTGTTCCACGGATTCCGGGTGTTCACCGCGCTGTCGATCTTCAGCGTCTACCTGGGCACGGCGGCGCCGATCATCGCGCTGTCGGTGATGTCGGGGTTCGAGAACGACCTCAAGACCAAGATCCGATCGACGAAGGCCGACGTCGTCATAGAGATGCAAGACGACCGGCCGTTCACCGACTGGCAGGCGGTGGACGCCAAGCTGGCCGGTATCCCTGGCATGGCGGGGTCGATGGCCTACGTCGAGTCGGAGGTGATCGTCAAACACGCCACCAACGCCGCCGGCATGGGCGTCGTCCTGCGTGGCATCCAGCCGGGGCGCGCGCCGCAGGTGCTTGGCGTCGAGCGGACGTTGAAGGAGGGCAAGGTCTCGTATCTCGAGCACCCGGAGCAGATCCCCACCGGCATCGGCGGGCGGCTGGACGCTCGCGACGCGGCGGACGCCGACGCCGCGGGCCGGGGCGGTGACGTGGACGTAGCGCCGGCGCGCGTGTTGCCCGGCATCCTGCTCGGTGAAGAGCTGCATCTGCGCATCCTGCGCGTGTTCCTCGGCAGCGAGGTCGACGTCGCGTGCCCGGTGTGCGGCGTCGGTCCCGCAGGGCCAATGCCCAAGCTGAAACCGTTCCGCGTCGCGGGCCACTTCTACACCGGCATGTACGAGTTCGATTCCAAGCTGGTGTACGTCGGGCTGCGCGACGCGCAGAAGTTCCTGAACATGGACGGCGAGGTCACGGGCATCGAGATCCGGACGCTGACGCCCGAAGCCGCGCCGGCTGTCGCGGCGGAGATCTCGCGCCGTCTCGGGCCGGGCTACCTGGTGCGATCGTGGGAGGAGCTAAACAGCAGCCTGTACGCCGCGCTCCGGCTGGAGAAGCTGGTGATGTTCATCGCCCTGTGCTTCATCGGACTGGTGGCGTCGTTTTCGATCGTCGCCAACCTGATCATGATGGCGACGGAGAAGGCGAAGGAGATCGCCATCCTCAAATCCATGGGCGCGCGCGACGGCGCCATCGTGCGCATCTTCTTCGGCGAGGGGATGTACATCGGCCTCGTCGGCATGACCATCGGCATCACCTGGGGCGTATTGAGCTGCCAGTTGCTGGAGCGCTACGGCCTGCCGTTGCCCGCCGAGGTCTATTACATCGAGAAGCTCCCCATCGTCATGCGCGCCAGCGAGATCGCCGCGGTCGGCCTGTCGGCGCTGGCGCTGTGCTGTCTGGCCACCGTCTATCCGGCGATGCTGGCGTCGCGCATCCGGCCGGTCAGCGGCCTGCGCTATGAGTAGTTGGGGCGCTGGTCTCGCCCATCGTCGTGCTGCTCCGGGCAACCCGGCCTAAGTCCGTTCGGTCCAAGGGGTTTATCCGCCCATGGCGTCGTTGACACCCACGGAGGCGCCGACTAGGTTGGCGCACCCCATGACGCCCGCCTCGACTGCTTCTACGCACGCCGTGGGCGGGCGTGCTGGCGCGCGCATCAGCGTCCGGGGGCTGACCAAGGTGTTTCACCACGGCGGGCGCTTGATCGAAGTGCTGCGCGGCCTGGATTTCGACCTGCCGCCGGGCGAGATGGCGTCGGTGGTCGGCGCGTCCGGGGTCGGCAAGTCGACGCTGCTGCAGGTTCTGGGAACGCTGGATACGCCCAGCGCGGGTACGATCATGTTCGACGACGTCGAGCTGACCGCGATGGGCGACGACAAGCTGGCCGACTTCCGCAACCGCGAGATCGGCTTCGTCTTCCAGTTCCACCACCTGCTGCCCGAATTCACCGCGCTCGAGAACGCGATGATGCCGGGCTTGATCCTGCGCCTGTCACGCGACGACGCCCGCGCGCGCGCGACGGCGATGTTGACCCGGCTGGGCCTGGCCGATCGGTTGACGCACCGGCCGGGCGAGCTGTCGGGCGGCGAGCAGCAGCGGGTGGCGCTGGCGCGCGCGCTGCTGCTGCGGCCGCGGCTGCTGCTCGCCGACGAGCCGACCGGCAACCTCGACACGAAGACCGGGCGCGAGATGCACGAACTGTTCTTCGAGCTCAATAGCGAGCTGCAGATGACCATCCTCATCGTCACCCACAACGACGAGCTCGCGGCCAGGACGCCCCGCCGGCTACGCATGGCCGACGGCGTGATCGTCGAACAGGAGTGACCGCGATCGTAATGGGTTCCCGGCTCTGGTTTTCCCGACGCTTGCTCGGGGTGGCGGCGATGATCGCGACGTGGGGCGCGGTTGCGTCCGCCGTGCGCGCTGCCGAGCCCGCCGAGGCGGCCGAGGCCGCCGAAGACGACGGCGACAAGGCTGAAAAGCCCGACGACGACAAGGCGAAGCCGACACCGCCCGGCTCCAGCCTGAGGGTCACCAAGCTGCAGTTCCGCGGCAACCGCAAGGTTGAAGACGACGCCATCAAGATCAACCTGAAGACCGCGCCGGGCGCGCTGCTGACGCAGGAGATGGTGCGCGAGGACGTGCGCACGATCTGGAAGATGGGCTTCTTCGACGACGTCCAGGTCGAAGTGGCGGAGGGCAAGACCGACGGCAAGCCGGGCAGCGTCGTGACCTTCGTCCTGCGTGAGAAGCCGGCGATCAAGAAGATCTACGTCTCCGGCAACGACGAGGTCGCGCTCACGAAGATCAACGAGGTCCTCAACGTCAAACGCGAAGAGATCCTCGACCTCGCCAAGCTCAAGAAGAACGTCGAGAAGATCAAGGATCTCTACGTCGAAAAGGGCTTCTACATGGCGGAGGTGACGTACGAGGTCAAGCGCGACACGGCATCGACCGTGGACGTTTGGTTTCACGTCAGCGAACACGCGAAGGTCGAAGTCCGCCGCGTCAACTTCGTCGGCAACCACGCCATCCCCGACGCGCAGCTGCGCGACGTGGTCACCACGCGCGAGGGCAACCTGCTGTCGTTCATGACGTCGGCGGGGACGTACCGCGAGGACGTGTTCCAGCGCGACCTGCTGCTCATCCAGGCTCACTACTGGGATCGCGGCTACGTGCAGGTGAAGGTCGCCAACCCGCTCGTCGAGCTGTCGCCCGACAAGCAGTCGATGTACATCACCATCAACATCGACGAGGGGCCGCAGTACCGCCTGGGCCGCGTCGACGTGACCGGCGAGCTGCTGGCGCCGCGCGAGGTGTTCCTCGAAAAGGTGTCGGTCAAGACCGGCGAGATCTTCAACCGCTCGAAGCTGTCCGACGATCTGCAGAAGCTGACCGACTACTACAAGGACCGCGGCTACGCCTACGTCAACGCGACGCCGACGACGCCGGTCAACGAGAAGACGCGCACCGTCGACGTGCTGTTCGAGATCCAGAAGGGGCCGCTGGTCACCTTCGACCGCATCCGCATCCGCGGCAACACCAAGACGCGCGACAAGGTGATCCGGCGCGAGCTGCGCATCGTCGAGGGCGACACGTTCACGCAGTCCGGGCTCGACTACTCGAAGCGCCGCGTCACGGCGCTCGGCTACTTCGAGAAGGTCGACGTATCGACGAAGCGCGGGTCGACCGACGACAAGATGGAGGTCAGCTTCGAGGTCGCGGAGCGACCGACAGGCACGTTCCAGATCGGCGCCGGCTTCTCGTCGGTCGAGAACTTCATCGCCCAGGCCCAGATCTCGCAAAACAACCTGCTCGGCCGCGGCCAGCTGCTGACCTTGCAGGCGCAGCTGTCCAGCCTGCGCCAGCTGTTCCTGCTGCAGTTCCAGGACCTGTACTTCCTCGACACCAAGTGGACGTTCGGCTTCAACCTGTTCCGGCAGGATCAGTTCCTGTTCTCGTTCGTGCGCCGGGCGCGCGGCGGTTCGCTGACCTGGGGCTACTTGATCGCCGAGGACACGCGCCTGCTGCTCACGTACACGCTGGAAGACGTCAGCGTGTCGACGAGCGGCTTCACCGGTCTGTTCTCGAGCGCGGCGCTGCAGCCGACGCCGATCGGGTCGATCGCCAACCTGCTCCGCTCCGGCATCACGTCGTCGGGGCGCGCGTTGCTGTCGTACGACTCGCGCGACAACCGCATGTTCCCGACCAAGGGTTGGTACAACACGCTGTCGGGCGAGATCGCCGACACCTTCATGCTGTCGGAGAACATCTTCACGCGCTACGAGGCCGTCGCGCGCGCGTTCTATCCGATCTGGGGGCCGTTCGTGCTGCGCGTGAAGGCCAACGCTGGCCTCATCGCCAGCCGCGACCCGCGCGGCGTACCGATCTTCGAGCGTTACTTCGTCGGCGGCATCTACGACGTGCGCGGCTTCCCGCCGCGGTCACTCGGCCCGGTCATCCGCGCTCCCAGCGACCGCGCGCAGGACTCGACGCTGCGAAACTTCCTGGTCGGCGGCAACATGAACGTCATCGCCAACGTCGAGATCGAGTTTCCGATCTTCGACAAGGTCGGCATCCGCGGCGTCGTGTTCATGGACACGGGCAACGCGTTCAATCTCGAAGACCAGTACTGCAAGATCCGGCCGTTCAACGTCGACGTGAGCAAGGATCCCTGCAACAGCCCGCTCGACCTGTCGGCGTTTCGCCAGAGCTGGGGCTTCGGCTTCCGCTGGTTCTCGCCCATCGGCCCCCTGCGCTTCGAGTGGGGCATCCCGTTCCGGACCCTGCCCGGTGAGCAGCCCATCGTTTTCGAGTTCACAATCGGAAACTTTTTCTGATCCGTGCTAAGCAACCGGGCGGTTAAGGAGAAAACAATGTCACGCGCATCCCGAGTCCTCATTGCTGCGGCGTTCCTGCTCTGTGGTTCGTCCGCCTTCGCCGAAGATCTGAAGTTCGGCTACGTCGACATGCAGCGCGCCCTCAACGAGACCGAAGATGGGCGCAAGGCGAAAGCGACGCTGAAGAAGGAGTTCGACCAGAAGCAGAAGGAGCTGGATGAGCAGCAGGCCCAGCTCAAGAAGGACATCGAGGACCTGGACAAGAAGCGCACGTTGCTGCCGGCGGACAAGCTCCGCGAGAAGGAGACCGAGCTGCGCTCCCGCCTCGAGAAGGTGCAGCAGACGTACATGCGCCACCAGCAGGATCTGACCGCCAAGGAACAGAAGGAGACCGGCAAGATCTTCGAGCGCATGACGCGCATCGTGCAGAAGATCGCGGCCGCCGAGAACCTCAGCATGATCGTCGACAAGTCGGCGCTGATCTTCGCCAAGCCGCATCTCGACCTGACCAACGAGCTCATTCGCCGCTACAACGCGGGCGAAGCCGCTGACGGCAAGGGTGCCGCACCCGCGGCCGCTGCCCCCAAGGCCAAGAAGTAGCACCGTGCTCGATATCCGCGCCATAGAGCGGATACTGCCGCACCGCTATCCGTTTCTGCTCGTCGACCGCGTCGACGAGATCGGTCCCGACCGCATCCTCGCCCGCAAGCTGGTGTCGCGGAACGAGCCGTTCTTCAACGGCCACTTCCCTGGCCACCCGGTCATGCCGGGCGTGCTCATCATCGAGGCGCTGGCCCAGGCGGGCGCGTTGCTGGCGGCGCACACGGCGGGGTTCAGCCAGGAGACCCACGTCGTGTACTTCATGGCGATCGACGGCGCCAAGTTCCGCAAACCGGTCGTCCCCGGCGACGTGCTGGTGCTGGATGTCGTGCCGCTGCGCAAGGGCAAGTCGATCTGGAAGCTCCGTGGCGAGGCCAAGGTGGGGGACGCGCTGGTTGCAGAGGCCGAGATGCTGGCCAGCATGCAGCCGCGCGAAAAGGAGTGAGGGCCGCCAGCGCAGCTCTGGTCGCCGCGCTCACGTTTTCGTCGTTCCCGGCCTGCAAGCGTTCCCGGCTGCCACCCCGGGCCGACGGCGCGTCCGTTGTGGTGGCGCCAGAGCCGGCCGCGGACAGCGACGTCGCCGCGGCGCCGGAGACCGAGCCGAACGACACGCCGGCCAAGGCGCAGCGGTTGCTGGTCACGCCGGGCACGGCCGTGGCCGTCGCGGGCGCGGTCGCCTGGCCGCCCGGGGGGCGTCCCGATGTCGACGTCTATCGCGTCGAGCTGCCGACCGACGACGCGGCGGTCGCGCCACCGTCGCCCGACGGCGCGCAGGCGATCGCCGATGGCGGCCAGGTGCCGCGGCCTCGCTTCACGATCCGGATCGACGCGCGGCCGGACGTCGGCGCCGGCGTCAAGCTCGACATCGCCGACGAAGCGGGCAAGTCGCTGCTGGCCGCCGTCGGCGCGGAGCCCGGGCAGCCCTTGTCGATCCCCAACCTGTCGGCGGTCGCGGCACCGACGTTCGTGCGCGTACGCCGCGCTGCCGCCGGCGAGGCGCCTGGCAAGTACCGCCTCGTGGTGAAGCTCGCGGCGCTGGAGCCCGGCGCGGAGGTCGAGCCCGACGACACGGTCACGACCGCCAACGAGCTCTCCCTGCCGGGCGAGGCAATCGGGTACCTCGGCTGGAAGAAGGATCAGGACTTCTATCGCCTGCCGACGGCCGGGCTGGCCGAGGGTAGCGTGATCGCAGCCGATCTCGATCCCGTCCCGGGCGTGAGCGCCAAGCTGGCGTTGCTCGACGCCAGCGCGCGAACGTTGTCGGAGGCGCACGGCCGTCGCGGTGAGCGCGTGGCGCTGCGCAACGTGCTCGTGCCGGCGGGCGCGGCCCAGGTCTATTTGGTCGCGGCCGCCGATTTCGGCTGGAGCGTGGACCAGCGCTACGCGGTTCGCGTCCGCGCCGAGCTGCAGAAGCAGGGGGCCGAGGTCGAGCCCAATGACGACGTCGCACACGCGCAGGCCGTCGCCGACGGCAACACCGTCCAGGGCTATCTGGGTCGCGGCGACGTGGACCTCTTTCGCTACGCCGCGTCGGCGCCGGCCGTGCTGGCGGTCGAGATCGTGCCGCCGGAACGCGCCGGCCTGAAGCTGGAGCTGAGCAACGACACGGGCGTCGTGCTCGCGCGTGGCAAGCCGGCGGGGAAGGGGGCGCGCGCGCCTTTGCGGGCGAGCTTGCCGCTGCCGTCCGGCAGCGTCCTCATTCGCGTCATCGCGGGACGGGGCGAAGGAAACCCGGACGAGCCGTATCGTCTCACCGTCACGAGTCGGCCGGCCGAGGTCGACGGTGGCGCGCCGGCGCCCGGCCCGGAGTAGATACTCACGCCATGACGTCGCGCCTGGGCCTGGGCCTGATCGTGGTCGCCGCGCTGGCCTGCGCGCACAAGCAGGAGGGCCCGGCGGGCACGCTGCAGCTCTATGGCGCCGCGCTGGGGCGGGGCGATTATCGTGCCGCCTACGGGCTCACGTCGACGGCGTTCCAGCAGCGCACCGCCTACGAGGTATTCGCGGCTGGCTTCGCTGCCGACGCCAACGACAGCATGGCGTTCGGAAAGGAGGTGGCGGCTTCTGCCTACAAAGTCCCACCCAGGGTCGAGCTGCAGTTGCCGCTCGGCGAGACGGTGCCTGTGGTGCTCGAGGAGGGGCGCTGGCGGGTGGACGGGCCGTTGCTCGAACCGTGGGGGCAACGAACGCCACGGGCCGCGCTACGCACCTTCGTGCGTGCCCTCGAGTTGCGGCGCTACGACGTGCTGGCTCGTCTGGTGCCGGCCCGCTACCGCTCTGGGCTGACGGCGGAGAAGCTGCGACAATACTGGGAAGAGAGGGGGGAGGACACGCGCGCCCTCATCAGCAGGTTGCGCGCCGCGATTGCAGCCCCCATTGTCGAAACAGGTGATGACGCCCACATGCCCTACGGCAGCGAGCAAGAGATGCACTTTGTCCGCGAGGACGGGCTGTGGAAAGTCGAGGATCCGGACTGAAAACGCGTGACGCACGCTGGCTAGGCCGCACGGACCGTGCAACCCCGCTGATCTTCGGGCTCACGATCAGGGCGCGACTTGCCGAACTTGACTAAGAGAGATGGATATTGCAGGCATTTAGCTAGAGGTCCTCGTCGTGCTCGAACCCTGGATCATTGAACAGATCCGACGCCGCGAGGAGGAAGAACGCCGGCGTCAGGAACAGCCGCGGCTGGAGATCCCTGCGCACGACGAGCGCTGGAAGCCGGAGCACGAGCGCGAACGCGAGCGCGAGCGCGAGCGCAACGGGGACACTGAGGACGACGACAGCGAGAAAGACCGCGGCGTCGTCATCATCGACATGTAGGTCAGCTGACTCGGCCGCCCGTGGGCTGGCGGGGTGCGCTCCGCGGCGACGGCTGGCACGCTAACGGCCACAACTCACGGCCACGGCCTGCCGCGCTGACTATCACAACCGACGGCCGCGGCCACGGCCAGGCCACGGGCACGGCCACGCCACGACCACAGCTACAACCACGGGCTACGCCCCTCGGCTTACCTCGTGTCGCTCTGGCTCTCGCTCTCGCTCTCGCGCGAAGCCCGACTCCGTTACGTGCGCCACGAAGGTTAGCGGCTGATTCACCCCAACCGGCGCACGTGGCTTTTTCCGGGCGCGCAGCTTGATTTCGAGTCCAGTCGCAAGCTGCGCGCCCGGAAAAAGCTTTGGGCGGCGAGCAGCGCCCGGGGAAATACGGACGTGCGAGCCGCGCAAAACGGACGCGAGCTGTGGCGACGCGGACGCGAGGCGTGACGAGCAGCGCCAGGCTCGCCAGCGCCAGGCTCGCCGCGACACTCGACGCCGAGCAGGGCCGAAGCCGAACTGGCATCAGGGCGGCCAAGCCGCCTGGAGTTGAGGCGAGTAGGCGAAGCCCTAGGGCCGCTTGCCGTGCGGGTTAGGCGGCCCGCCGGCGCCCGCGGCGACCGGGGTGCCGCCCTTCTTGATGTCGTCAAGCTTCACCAGCAAGCGGTCGACGTTCCACTTGGGAGCCAGGTAGACGTCGTTCCCCTTGCCGGGGAGCACGTGGTAGCTGAGCTTGTCCTTGGTCTCGTCGCCAACCTTGGCCGTGCACGTGGCGCCTGCCTTGCCCTTGACCGCGATCGTCGCCTTGGGCTTCGCCAGGCCGTTCGCCTTCGGCGACTGATCGTCGGCGAAGCTCGAGCCCTTCCACTCCTTGAACGCGCCCGCGATCGGCGTGATCTTGGTCGTGTCGACGTCCAGCTTGGCCGGCTTCGTCGCCTTCCAGTCGGCGCCGCTCTTGACCACCGTGTATGAGTTGTCGCCGTTGCTGACCGCGATCTCGGTGACGTCGGTGTCAGCGATGTCGCAGATCGTCTTGTCGCGGAACTCGATCGGCCGCTTCATAACGCGCTCGGCGTTGTACTTCTTGAGCACGAACACCTGCGGAGACTCGGGCGTCTTCACGTAGAACTCGTCGTCGGTCTTCTTGTTGCCGATCAGCACCGTCGCGCGCTTGCCGCCCTTGAGCGTGACGGCGACCGTAAGCTGCGCCGGCTCGAGCCCGGCGTCGGCCGGCTTGACGCCGTCCGCGAAGTCGTTCGCCTTCCAGCTCGCCAGCGTCGATGCGATGCCGACCGGGGCGGAGTTGTCGAGCTTGTCGACCTTGACCGACGACTCGACAACTTCCCACTTGTCGTCGGAGCCGACCTTGCCTGCCGTCTTCTTGAGCACGATCTTGGCGCCACCCTTGTCGGTGACGTCGATGTTTTCGGCGTCCGTCGCGGTGTACGTCGTGATGCTCTTGTCGCGCCAGTCGGCGGCGTTCTTCTCGAACGTGTAGCGCGACAGGTTGTTCGCCTGCCAGACCTCGTCCTTGCCCGTCGGGCGCACCATCGTTCCGGACCCCGCCGCCTTGCCGATCATCATGTCGAGCAGCGTCGCGCCGCCCTTGCCCTTGGCGACCAGGTGGATGCCGGCCTTGTCGTCGACCTGGAACTCCTCCTGCTTCGCCTTCTGATCCGTCACCAGGCTCGCGATCTGGAACTTGCCCAGCGCCTCGAACGCCGCTTTGGCGACCGGCTCGTCGGCGGCGTAGGCGACCGGGGCGGTGACCTTGTACTTGCCGCCGTCGTTCTTGACCACGATCGTGGCGCCGGCCTTCGTCACCTCGATGGTTTCGATGTCGGTCGCGTTCACCGTCGGGAACGGGCGCGGCCGGTCCTTTGCGCTTTCGCCTTTTTCGGGTTGCCTGAGGACGACGATCGCGATCACAGCAAGGGCGGCAAACGTGGCGAGCGAGAGCAGGGTTTTTCGGTTCATGTTCGTGAATCCCGGGGGGCTAGAGTTTCAGACCCTGGCGACGCGCGCGGCGCAGACGCCAGCGCACGATGCCGAACGCGACGAAGGCGAGCGGAACACCAACGATGTTGAACAGCTCGACGCCCAGCACCGTCCCGGCCGATTCAACCTGGATCGGACGCGCGGTGAGCGTCTTGGTGCGCACGGGCGTCAGGCCTTCATCCTCCATCGCCCAGCTGACCGCATTGACCAGCATCTGCGCACCCTCCTGATAGATCGGCAGGTAGCGCCCGAGCTGCGCGTATTCATCGGACGCGAAGTCGGAGTCGCCGACGACCATCATCCGGACCGCCTTCTTCGATTCCGACGGCGGCGCGCCAGCCGCGTCGGGCGTCGACATGCCGGGCGCCGTGGCGGGCGCGTACGCGCTCTTGAGCTTCCCCTCGTACGCGTAGGCGAGGCCGTACGAGCCCTTGTCCTTGCCCTCCTCGATCTTCGTCGTCGGTGAGAAGAAGAACATCCCCGTGTGCTTCCACGACGTCGGCATCGTCTTGGCCAGCTGCCACAGCTTGCCAGTCGACGGATTGCCCCCAGCCAGCGGGCCGACCAGATCGATGGAGCTGGCGAACGGGAACACCAGCGCGGTGATGTTCTCGATCACCGAGATTTCCTTGCTGTCGCCCGAGGTCTTCACGGCCACGTACACAGGCACGTTGGCGAGCATCTTGCGGCCGTCGGGCATGTCGATCGGGCCGGGCACGCGTGGCGAGTCGAGCACGAAGTCCTGGTTGATCTTGAAGCCATACTTCTCGAGCAGCTCCGACAGGCCCGCGTCGTTGGGCTGACCGATCTTGGGCTGACCGGCCATCATCTCGGGCGGCATGTTGCCGCGCGGGGCCTGCATCGCCATGCCGTCGACCAAAAAGATCGCGCCCTTGCCTTTCATCAGGAACGCATCGATGTTGCGCCGCCCCTGATCGTCGAACGCCTGCTTCGGCCCCGCGATCAGCAGCGCATCGACGTCGTCGGGAATCGGCCCGGTCGACGGGTTGTGCGTCGTGACCTCGAACTCCTCGACGTGCTTCAGGTACGAGAAGCCCTGGTTCTGATCGGGCTCGCCGTGGCCGGTGGTCATCGCCAGCTTGTGCTTCTTCTGCGTCATCCGCTTGATCAGCGACGACACCTGGTACTCCAGCCCCTCGACGCCGCGCAGCTGGGGCAGCGATTCGTTCTTGCCCTGGTACTGGAAGCACAGGCCCAGGAAGTGCGCGCCGACCTCGAACTTCGACGACCGCAGCACCTGGATCTGGATGCGCTGCACGTGGCACTGCGCCGCCTCGTCTTCGATCTTCTTGTCGGTGGGGTCGAGGACCTCGAAGCGCATCTTGCCCTTGGAGTACGTGCGGTATTCGTCGAGCAGGTCGCGCACGTAGCGGTCAGTGGCCTTGAGCTCGGGCGGCAGGTCCTTCGAGATGTACGCCTTGACCGTCAGGTAGTCGGGCAGGTCCTTGACGACGTCCTTCGACGCCTGCGCGAGCGTGTAGACCTTGTTCTGCGTCAGGTCGAGGCGGCCGAAGACGCGCGTGCCGATCAAGTTGACGAGCACGATGGCGCCGATGGACAGCAGCACGTACGCCGCCGCGTTCGACGCCGACATGCGCTTGCGGCGCCGCATCTTGCCTTCCGCGTTCGCGCGCGTGGCGGAGGA
>Ga0070670_100001868_pt1 | contig 17163 bp, 16 predicted proteins | sample KBSS63metaG_FD_64665 | JGI IMG/M metagenome (GOLD analysis project Ga0070670, IMG submission 64665) | Switchgrass rhizosphere microbial communities from Kellogg Biological Station, Michigan, USA - KBS S6-3 metaG | ecosystem: Host-associated > Plants > Roots > Rhizosphere > Soil ... | reverse complement strand
TTGTACCAAGGGTCCATGTTGCGGACGATGCTCGCCCGCTGTTCGGATGGTGAGTGCGGATCGGTCAGCAGGCGCTGCCGAAGGTTAGGCTCGCGATAGTTGCGCCGCCAGACCTGGGCCCATCCATAATAGAAACGCTGGTCTCCGGTCGTGCCGTCGATCACCGGCGGCTCCTTGCCGCCTAGGGATGCGATGTAGGCATCATGAGCGACCGTCAGGCCTGCGAGATCGGCAACGTTCTCGCCCATGGTGAGCTTGCCGTTGACGTGCAGTCCGGGCAGCGGCTCGTAGGCATTGTACTGCTGCTCAAGCTTATCGAGCCGCGCGCTGAAGGCCTTGGTGTCGCCAGGCGTCCACCAGTCGATGAGCTGCCCCTTGGAATCGTACTTCGCGCCCTGATCGTCGAAGTGATGGCTGAGCTCGTGGCCGATAACCGCGCCGATGCCGCCATAATTGACGGCCGGGTCCGCATTGGGGTCGAAGAAAGGCGGTTGCAGGATCGCGGCCGGAAAGACGATCTCGACCATGCCGAAGTTGGCATACGCGTTGATTTCCATCGGGGTCATGCCCCACTCCCAGCGACGGATCGGCCCGCCGAGCTTGCCGATTTGGTACTCGTGCTCGAAGCGCGCCGACCGCATCGCATTCCCGAGGACGTCATTGCGGTCGATCTGGAGACCGCTCATGTCCCGCCACTGCGACGGATAACCGATCTTGGGGGTGAAAGCGGCGAGCTTGGCGTGGGCCTTCACCTTGGTCTCGGGCGCCATCCACTCGAGGTGATCGATCCTGCGGTCCATGGCGGCGATCACATTGCGAACGAGTTCGTCGGCAGCAGCCTTGGTCTCGGGCGGGAAATAGCGATCGACATAGAGCTTGCTGACGTCATCACCGAGCGTGTTGGTGGTGAACGTGACGGCGCGCTTCCATCGCTCTTCCTGCTGCGGAGTGCCGGACAATGCAGTCCCGTAGAAGGAGAAATTCTCTTTATCGAACGACTGCGGCAGATAATCCGAATAGGTGTCCAGCGACCTGACGAGCAGCTGGTCCTTCAAAACCTGTAGCGGCGTGCGCGCGACAATGGCCGCAATACCTTTTACAGCGCTTGGCTGGGCTACGATTAGGCTGCTTTCATTGATCCCGGCACCTTTCAGGAAACCGCTGAAATCATAGCCAGGCGCCAGCTTCTCGAGCTGGGCGACCGTCATCTTGTTATACGTCTTGTTCGCATCCCGGCTGTCGGTCTTGGTCCAGTGAACCCGAGCAATTCCCGTTTCCAGGTCGAGGATCGCCTTGGCCCGCGCCGCCGCGTTCTTCTCGCCCGCCAGGTTCAGCATGTTGGTCAGATGCTGGACATATTGCGCGCGGGTCTCCGCGAGCTTCGTATCCTTCGAAAGGTAATAGTCGCGGTCGGGCATGCCGAGACCGGCCTGGAACATCGTCGGGGAATAATTGTCCGGCGACTTGTCATCCTGCCCGATGAAAATCCCGACCGGGCCGGAGATGCCGAGGCGGTCGGTCTCGGCGTAGAGAGCCGCCAGGTCGCTCTTCGACGACACGCCCCGCACCTGGTTCAACCATGGATCGATTGGAGCTAACCCTTTCGCGTCAATCGCGGCCTGGTCCATGAAGCTGGCATAGGCGTTTCCGATCTTGCTGTTCGGATCCTTGGCCTGTTCCTCGATCAGGCCCCGCGTCCGCTCTCGCGACAAATCGTCGAGGATGTTGAACGAGCCGTAATTGGACTTGTCGGCTGGGATCGGAGTGTTCTTCGTCCAGCTGCCGTTCGCAAACTGATAGAAATTGTCGCCCGGCGTTACGCTGCGGTCCATTCCGCCAGTATCGAAACCATATGTTCCATATTGCGGCTTGGGAGCCTCGGGCGCTGCTGGTACTGGTACGGCTTCGGCCTGAACTGGCGGCGGCGGGACTTCCGCAGGTGCAGTGGCGCACCCGGCAAGGACCGTCGTCGCAGCCAAAACAACAATGAATTTAGTCATTTAGTCACCCTCCACGAATCTCCTTTAAGCGACAGCACCGGTGCACAATCGGTTGCCAGAAGCAACCGACAAGCCGCGGTTACAAGCCGACGAACGGCTAGCCACTGCGCCTGAGCAGCCGCTGCTGCTCACGCTTCCAATCCCGTTCCTTCACCGTTTCGCGCTTGTCGTGCACCTTCTTGCCTCTTGCCAGCGCAAGCTCGACCTTCGCTCTTCCGCTGGCGTTGAAGTAGATCGAGAGCGGAACCAGCGTGAGCCCCTGTCGCGTGACCGCGCCATTCAGCCGACCAATTTCGCGTGCCTTCAAAAGCAGCTTCCGGGGGCGTCGCGGTTCATGATTGAGACGGTTGCCATGGCTGTACTCGGGGATGTGGCTGTTGATCAGCCAGATCTCGTCGCCTTCAACGGTCGCGTAGCTTTCCGCGATCGAGCCTTCCCCATGACGGAGCGACTTCACTTCCGTACCTTGAAGCTGGATGCCGGCCTCGAACCGGTCCTCGACAAAATAATCGAAGCGCGCGCGCCGGTTCTCGGCGACGACCTTCTGCTTATCGAACTGGGGAGGAAGCGGCTTTGCCATGGTGCTTAGATCAGTCTCGCATGCTCCACCGCGGAGTCGACGGCGCGCTTCGATGCATCGGACGGATCGACGAGGGGCAACCGAAGTTCAGTCGGAAAGCCCGGCCTGACCCGGGACAATGCATATTTCACCGGCCCCGGCGATGCGTCCGTGAACAAGGCCGTATGCAGCGGGAACAGCCGGTCTTGCAGCTTCAGCGCATCCTCCCAACGGCTTTCACGCATTGCAGCTTGGAAATCGGAGCAAAGCTTCGGTGCAACATTTGCGGTCACCGAAATGCAGCCCACGCCGCCCATCGCATTGAAGGCCAGCGCCGTCTCGTCGTTCCCGCTCAGTTGGATAAAGTCGCCGCCGCAGGCGAGCCGTTGCGCCGACACTCTGCCAAGGTTGCCGGTTGCATCCTTAACCCCGACGACGTTCGGCAGCTTCGCGATCTCGGCCAAAGTCTCCACCGAGATGTCGACCACCGCCCGACCGGGAATATTGTAGACGATGATCGGCAGGGCCGAAGCTTCCGATAGGGCGCGGAACGCTGCTAGCATGCCGGCCTGGCTCGGCCTGTTGTAATAGCCCATCACGATCAGGGCGGCGTCGGCGCCGACCTCTTTTGCCGCGTGAAGATACTCGATAGCGTGCGCGACACTGTTGCTGCCGCACCCGGCGACTACGGGAACCCGCCCGGACGCGACATCCACTGCAAGCTCGATGACCCGGCGCTGCTCCTCCGGGCTCATGGTCGCGCTTTCGCCGGTCGTGCCGCACGGCACGACGCCATTGCTGCCCTCCGCAATTTGCCAGTCAACCAGTTCACGGAATGTGTCTTCCGCGACACGGCCATCTGAAAACGGCGTTACCAGCGCCGGAATCGAGCCGAAAAACATGAACTTATCTCCCCGATCCGGAGTTTTTCTGTGGACAACCAAGGCTGTGTTCATTGCCTGATAAGGAGCGGGGGCGGACGATGTCCAGCATGTGGCGCATTGCTGTGATACCTCCGCTTCTGCTTGCGATGGCTGCGTCGAGCTCGGCCCAGTATTCTGCGCCGCAATATGGCTCACCAGCCGCAGTAGCGCCCTATCCTGCGCCCGCCGTTGGAAATTCACTGAACGACTGGCGCCGGCTCCGGCAGAGCAGCGGCTACAGCTTCGGCGATTATGCCCGGTTCCTGAACTCCAATCCGGATTGGCCCGAGGAATCGAAGATGCGCCGCTGGGCCGAGCGAGCGATGCGCTCGGGCGAATATGCCCCTACCGTCATTAGCTTCTTCAACACTGACAAGCCGAAGACCGGCAATGGCTGGGCTCGCCTGGCCGACGCCTACGCCTCCAGCAACCGCATGGCCGAGGCGCTGCAGGCCGCGCGCGAGGCCTGGGCGTCCGACGACCTCAGCGCCGTCGATGAGCAGGCAATCTGGGCACGCTACGGCGGCAGCTTTACGACCGCTGACCACGACCGGCGGGTCGATTCCTTGCTATTCGCTAAGGACTCGCAGGACGCCGCGCGGTTCGTGCCGATGACCAGCCCCGCGCGACGCACTGCCTTCGCCGCTCGCGTCGCGATGCAATCTGATGCCGCAAATGCGGACGCCCTTTATTCGAGCGTGATCGGCATGGTCACCGCCGACGCCGGATTGATGATGGACCGCGCACGCTACCTGCGGGGCAAGGGCTTTACACAAGCGGCCCGCGATCTCGGCGCTCGCTCGCATAATTTCACCTATCACCCGTCTGATCCCGAGCGCTTCTACGACATGCAGCTGCTGCTCGCGAACGAGGCAGCGCAGGCACGGCAGTGGCAGACCGCCTATAACATCGCTCGGCAGCTAGATGATGTTCTTCCGACGGGCGCGCTGGTGCCCGATCAGTCGCTTGGCATACGCGACAATTATACCAGCCTTGCGTGGCTCGCCGGGTCAGTCGCTCTCGACCGGACCGGAAACTATGCGGGTGCCGTCGCCATGTTCGACCGCTATGCACGGGCCGGCCGATCGCTGCAGGTGCAGACAAAGGGCTATTACTGGGCAGGCCGCGCCGCGCTGGTCGCCCATCGCATCCAGGATTCGAACGCATATTTCCAGCGAGCGGCCGCCTATCCAGAACTGTTTTATGGCCAGCTGGCGCTCGAGCGGCTCGGTCGTTCGATTCCACCGCCGGGACAGTCAGTGGCGAGCTACACAGCGACCCCGGCATCTCGCGCTGCCTTCTACAATAACCGGCTGGTCCAGGCGACACGCCTGGTGGCGCAAAGCGGAAATGCGACCGAGCGCGCGCAATTCGTGCGAGCCTTGTCCGAGTCCCTGAATAATGACGCCGACCGCGGCCTGGCAGTCGAGCTGGGCCAGCAGATTGCGCGCCCGGACCTTGCGGTGTGGGTCGCGCGCTCGGCGCGGATCAAGGGCTCGATGTTCTACGTTCGCCAGGCATTTCCGAGCCTGCCCGCGCAGGTATCCGGCGACATGTGGTCGCTCGCCCATGGCATCTCTCGCCAGGAAAGTTCGTTCGACCCCTATGCCGTGAGCCACGCTGGCGCGCGCGGAATGATGCAGCTGATGCCGGGCACCGCTCGGGAGCAGGCCGAGAAGATGGGCGTCGGTTACGACGGGACGCGCCTTTATACGGACGCCAGTTACAACGTCATGCTGGGGTCCGCTTACTTCCGGCGCATGCTGAACATGTGGGACGGCAATGTCCCGCTCGCGGTCGCCAGCTACAATGCCGGCTACGGCAACGTCCGCAAATGGGTGAACGCCTATGGGGATCCGCGTGGCCGCGTCGACGTGCTCAAGTGGATCGAGGCGATCCCGTATGTCGAGACCAAGGCCTATGTGCAGCGGGTGATCGAGAATAGCGTCGTCTATGACTCATTGCGTTCCACGTCTCAGCAGCAGCAGGCGTTCCACGTGTCGCGCTATCTGGGGAAGAGCCGCCCGGGCTGATACTCCCCTTTGATGGCCGAATCGCAACCGCGCTTCATCACCCCGCAGGGCTTCGCGCGCATTCGTGCCGAATATGATGAGCTGTTCGGAACCGAGCGGCCGAAGCTGGTCGAAACCATTGCCTGGGCAGCGGCGAACGGCGATCGATCCGAGAACGGCGATTACATCTACGGTCGGAAACGCTTGCGGGAGCTGGACAGGCGCCTCTCCTATCTCGGCAAGGTCATGAAGTCCGCAAAAGTCGTGGATCCCGCTGCACAGTCCTCACGCGACCAGGTTCGCTTCGGAGCGACGATCGAACTCGCCGATGAGGATGATCAACGTCGCATGCTCACGATTGTCGGCGACGACGAAGCGGATGCATCGACAGGAAGAATTGGCTGGAGCGCTCCGTTGGCCAGAGCCTTTATCGGTGCTCGGATCGGCGATGAGCGTATCGTTCGCCTGCCGTCGGGCGAGAAGAGCTACGAGGTTATCGCGATCCGCTACCCGGGCTAAGCCGCACGGCCGGATGCATCGACGATATGCGGCGGCTCCGAAGGCATTGCTTCGGCCCATGCGTCGGCGACCGCTGACAACGCCGCGATCGCTGCGGCCTTCTCGTCATTTGCGTCGATCATCCGCCACGGCGACCATCGCGTGTCGGAGTTGGCGCGCAAATCGTCGAGCGCCCGGCTGTAAGCCGCATCGTCAACGCTGACATTTTCCTCCATGCGCCTAACCCGTCCCCACGGATGTTCCGAACGTTCCTTCAAGCGTTCCGCCTGCGTCTCCAGACCAACCTGGAAATAGATCTTGAGGATCAAGGTCCCGTAATCGCGCTGCTGGGCCTCGAACTCATTGATTTCGTCGAAAGCGCGCGCGACGGCTTGCTCGTCCACCCGGCCGAGGATGCGGTCGTCGAGCACTCGGCGATACCAGCTGCGGAAGAAGATCGCCGTATCGCCGGCCACGGGCAGCTGACGCCAGAATCGCGCGAGCCAATGGCCTTCCGCCGCCTCGCGGCGGTCGAAAGCAGTACAATGGACGGCGTAATGGCAGGGGTCGAAGGCGGCAGCGAGTTGCCTCAGCGCGTACTTTTTTCCCGCGCCCTGGGGGCCCTCGAACAGGATGATTGCCCTTCGCCCGTGCGCAATTTGCGGCTGCTGAAGCTCGAACAAATGGTCGCGCAGCGCGGCAAGCGCCGAGTCTTGATCGCCGGCAACGGCTGACGGTGTGCGAACCCCCACGAGCTACACCTAGCCAACCACTTGAATCGCGACAATCTTGCGTCTGAACTCCGTTTCGAAATGGGTCAGATGTGGCCGTGCCGCCACGTTCCTTCAGCTCGGATCGACGATCTTGATGTGCAGCTCTTTCAACTGCGTTGGATAAACCTCGGCCGGCGCATTCATCATGAGGTCCTCCGCCTTCTGGTTCATCGGGAAGAGTATAACCTCGCGGATGTTCGGCTCATCGGCGATCAGCATCACGATCCGGTCGATACCCGGCGCCGATCCGCCGTGAGGGGGCGCACCGAACTTGAAGGCGTTGATCATGCCCGAGAAGTTCGTGTCGACCTCGGCCCGACTATAGCCGGCGATCTCGAAGGCCTTGTACATGATGTCCGGCCGATGGTTCCGGATCGCGCCGGAGCTCAGCTCAACCCCGTTGCAGACGATGTCATATTGCCAGGCAAGGATGTCGAGCGGGTCCTTCGTCTCCAGCGCTTCCATCTCACCCTGCGGCATCGAGAAGGGATTGTGGGAGAAGTCGATCTTCTTCTGCTCGTCATTATATTCGAACATCGGGAAGTCGACGATCCAGCAGAAGCGGAAGGCATTCTTCTCCAGAAGGTCGAGCTGCTCACCAACGCGGGTGCGCGCCAGGCCTGCCAGCTTCGCCGCTTCCTCTTCCTTGCCGGCCGCAAAGAAAATGCCGTCGTCGGGACCGAGGCCCATCGCCTCAGCAATCCGGTTCATGCCTTCCTCGCCATGGTTCTTGGCGATCGGTCCGCCCCATTCCCCACCCTTGCGCGTCGCGTAGCCGAGACCCGCGAAGCCTTCGCTCCGCGCCCACTCGTTCATATCGTCGAAGAACTTGCGGCTCTTGTCGGCGGTGCCCGGTGCCGGAACGGCGCGAACGACGGCGCCCTTCTCGACCATCCCGGCAAACAGGCCGAAGCCCGATCCTTTGAATTGGTCGGAAACGTCGGTGATAAGCAGCGGGTTGCGGAGATCTGGCTTGTCCGAACCGTACTTCAGCAGTGCTTCTTTATACGGAATTCGCGGATATTCGCCCGCCGGAGTGACCCTACGGCCGTCAGCGAACTCCTGGAACACGCCCGACAATACCGGCTCGATGGCGTTGAAGACGTCGTCCTGCGTGACGAAGCTCATTTCGAAGTCGAGCTGGTAGAATTCGCCGGGGCTGCGATCCGCCCTCGCGTCCTCGTCACGGAAGCAGGGCGCGATCTGGAAGTAACGGTCAAAGCCGGCGACCATGATCAGCTGCTTGAACATCTGCGGCGCCTGAGGGAGCGCGTAGAACTTGCCGGGGTGGACGCGGCTGGGGACGAGATAGTCGCGCGCGCCTTCGGGTGAGCTCGCGGTCAGAATCGGCGTCTGGAATTCCGTGAAGCCCTGGTCGATCATCCGGCGGCGGATCGACGCGATCACGGCGGAACGCAGGATGATGTTGCGGTGAATCTGCTCGCGGCGCAGGTCGAGGTAACGATATTTGAGCCGGATCTCCTCCGGATAATCCGCTTCGCCAGCGACCGGCATGGGCAGCTCGGCGGCGTTCGACTGGACCTCCACCTCGCGCGCGATCACTTCGATCTCGCCGGTCGGAAGCTTTGGGTTCACAGCCTCGGAAGCACGGGCAACCACCTCACCTGTCACGGTGACGACCGACTCCAGCCGAAGCGAATCCAGCTGCTGCTGAATTGGATTGTCCTGGTCCGCGACGATCTGGGTGATCCCGTAATGATCGCGCAGATCGATGAAGAGCACGCCTCCATGATCGCGCTTGCGATGGATCCAGCCCGACAGGCGAACCTTGTCGCCGACATTGGCGGCGCGCAATTGGGTGCAGGTGTGGGAACGATAGGCGTGCATGCGGAGGTGGTCTCGCTGGGCTTCTGATTGATGCGGGAAATGCGCGCCGCGCTTCGGTTCAGCGAACCTTTTTGTCAACCCGCGAGGGCGGAGCTATTGGCCAACGAGACTCATGCGTATCCATTCTCTGATTACCGAGACGGACGAGCTTCGGGCACTCGTCGACCGCCTCCTGAAGCACCCCTTCGTCGCAGTGGACACCGAGTTCATGCGCGAGAACACCTATTGGCCCGACCTCTGCCTGATTCAGGTCGCGAGTAGCGAAGAAGCGGCCGCGATCGACCCCAAGGCGGATATCGATCTCAAGCCGTTGCTGGACCTGTTCGTGAACAATGAGGAAGTGCTCAAGGTCTTCCACGCGGGCGGGCAGGACCTCGAAATCATTCACAATCTGACGAGCAAGGTCCCTCACCCTTTGTTTGATACTCAGATTGCCGCGATGGCTTTGGGTCACGGGGAACAGGTCGGATATTCAAACCTGATCGAGAGCTTGCTTGGACATAGCTTGGACAAGGGCGCTCGGTTCACCGACTGGGGGCGGCGACCTCTCGACAAGCGCCAGATCGATTACGCGATTGCCGACGTGACCCATCTCGCGACGATTTTCCCGCGCATGGTGGAAAAATTGAAGAAGACCGGCCGTGGCGCGTGGCTCGACGAAGAGATGGAGCGGCTGGCAGACCCCTCCAGCTTCGCGTTCGCGGCACAGGATGCATGGAAGCGTCTTAAGCTCCCCAGCCGCAATCCGGCCGTGCTCGGGCGCCTAAAAGCGGTTGCCGCGTGGCGTGAGACCGAGGCCCGCTCGAAAAACCTGCCGCGTGGCCGCATCGTCAAGGACGACACGCTCAACGAGATCGTGCTCCATCCGCCCAAATCGCAAGATGATCTTGGCCGCATTCGCGGGCTGTCTGCCGGCTGGAAGGCGAATGATATCGGAGCCCGGCTGATGACCGCCATCGAAAACGCCAAACCGCTCGACCAGAGCGAAATGCCCGACCGCGAGCCTCGCCGGCCCGGCCTGACAAAGGATGCGGCGCTGGTCAGCGACCTTCTGAAGCTCCTGCTCAAAATCCGCGCCAAGGAAAGCGGAGTCGCTGCGCGCCTGATCGCTCGGTCGGACGATCTCGAAGCGCTCGCCGCGGGCGTACGCAAGAACCTCAACATTCTCAGCGGGTGGCGTTTCGAGCAATTCGGCAAGGATGCTCTCGATCTTGTGGAAGGGCGCCTCGCCTTCGCAATCGAGAACGGGAAACTGAAAATGAGCCGAATGCTTCATGAAGAGGAGCAGGAGCGCGTCGATGCGTAAGTGGATTGTCTTGGCGCCGTTGATCCTAGCCAGCTGCGCCGCGCGAGAAGGCCAGGTCGTCGGCATTGACCAGGTCCCGCCGGGTTCGACCTGCACTCAGTCTGGAGCGCTAAATTCGTTCGTCGGCCAGGCGGCGAGCGCGGATCTCGGTGCGCGCATGATGGCAGCGTCCCGCGCCAGCAAGCTGCGCTGGGTGCCGTACGGCGCGGTCATAACGATGGATTTCAGCCCGATGCGGCTCACTGTCCGGCTCGACGAGCAAAACCGCGTCATCTCCGCCACTTGCGGCTAGGCTGCTTCCCCGATCATTCCAGCCTGGGCCAGCGCACGCCTGATCGTTGGCAGGCTGAGCCTGGCCCGCTCTGAAATGGCAAACCGGTCCACTGCTTCTACGGCTCGTTCGGCACTCCAGTAATCGCGATGCAATCGCTCGCTCATGAAGCGAAGCGCATCGGCCGGAATATGCAGGCCACGGTCGGCGAAGAACAGCTGGATGAGGGCTGCGAACAGGGCGTCGTCCGGGTGATCGATGTGGGCCACGGGGGTAACTGCGAGACGCGTTTTCAAATCCGGCAGTCGTGGAGACCAGGCCGGCGGGGCGCGCTCGGCGACCATGACGAGCGGATGCCCGCTGTCCTGCGCCTGGTTCCAGGCGTGGAAGAGCTCCTCCTCATCGCGTTGCTCTGCATCGTCGAACAGACGACCGCCGACTCGTTCGACGAAGCTTCGGCCCAGCAGGGTCCGGCCGGATCGGCGCGGGCCGGTGAGGATCGTCGCTTTGACCGGCCACAGGCTCCACTTGCGGAAATGTTCGAATGCCTCCGCATTGGCCTCGCTCACGATGAACCGGGCATCGCCTTCGCTTTGCGGCCAGTCGAGCGGAAGCGCGATCTGGTTCGATCCCAGGGTCATTCGCCGCCCGAGACCTGGTTCGAGTTTGGCGGCGTCTGGGCCGGGGCAGTTGCAGGCGGTTTTGCCGCGGGCGGAGGCGCCGGAGGGATTGGTGGCGGCTTGTCCGAGCCGGAGCGGACTCGCACAACCGTGCCCGAGGCCTCCACGACCCACCCGCGGCTGCTCAACGCCGCAGCAAGTGCGGATATGCTTCCCCTGTAGGAAACCAGAACATAGCTCGTCCCGCCCGGATTGATCTGTTGCGGCGTTGCCGATTCTACTCCGCCGAGTGTTCGCAAGTGCGCCATCGCGAAATTGTACATGTTCACGTCGCCGCTGATCTGCACCTGGAAGGCGTTCGCCGCGGGCCCGGTCGTAACGACGGGCGCTTCCTCGGGAAGCTCCAGAACGGGCGGCGGCGGTAGGTCGAGCGACGAATCCCGCACGAGCATGCCGGCGGCGAGCGCGTTGCCAAACAGCTCGTCCATGCGGCGCACGCCCTCGGCCATCATTTGTGGGAGTGCATCGCTGTTCGCAGCCGTCAGCGTGAACCCGCCTACGATCTCGTTGTCCGGCCCATGTCGCGCGATGAACTTCGCGCGCGCTGGACCGCCGGGATAGAGGCGTTGGAGCTGGACCTCCGCGACCAGGATGTCGGCTGCGCCATAATAATCGATGATGTTGCGCCACCAACCACGTCCGGGCCGGATGGTCTGGGAAGCATTGACGAGCAACGGATCGGCGCCGAGGCCGCTAACGCGGACGTAATCGATCGCGCTTTGCGACGTTCGAAACTGTGCCCATGCCCGCTGCCAGGCGTTCCTCAACTCAACACTTGTCGAGGTCCCGGCCGACACCGTGATCGGGATGAGGAGCATCGGCACCGAACGCTGGACCTCCCCGCCTTCGACGCCGAGAAATTGGGCTGCCCGCGCACGATCGAAAAGGATGCCCAGGTCGGCGATATATCGGTTGGGCCCGATCTGCTCGCGCTCGACATTGATCGAGCTCACAATGTCGTCGAGCGTCGCATCGGGGAGATTCGGCGCCTGCTGGGGCGGAACTCCGCGCAGCTTTGCATAGAGCATCCGGAAGCCCTGGCGCTGGGCTATCCTCCATCCGGCATAGCGCGCCGACTGGGCGTCCGCTCCTCCCACGTCGACGTGGATGCCGGTGATTTCCAACGTTCCCGAGCTGTCGATCGGAAGAATGCCGCGATCCGCGGTCTCCAGCTGAGCGTACAGCGCGCCGGCAAGACCGAGCGTCAGAACCAGAAGCAGGATAGGGATGGCAAATCGGCGGACGAACATTCGCTGCGCCTTTTGGCGACAACGGCGTGGAAATCCAAGCGGCTTGTCTTTAGTGCCCGCCTTCAATGAGCCAGAAGCCCCTCACCTACGCCGATGCAGGCGTTTCGATCGACGCTGGAAATGCGCTGGTGAAGGCGATTGCGCCTCTGGCTAAATCGACGTCCCGCCCGGGGGGTGATGTTCAGCTGGGCGGCTTCGGCGGCTTTTTCGACGTCAAAGCCGCCGGGTACAGCGATCCCCTGCTCGTCGCGGCTAACGACGGCGTCGGCACCAAATTAAAGCTGGCGATCGAGCTCGGCAGCCACGATGGCGTGGGCATCGATCTGGTCGCGATGTGCGCCAACGACCTGATCGTGCAGGGCGCAGAACCCCTCTTCTTCCTCGATTATTTCGCCACCGGGAAGCTCGACAATTCAATTGCCTCCGCGGTCGTTGCGTCGATCGCCGAGGGCTGCCGCCAAGCCGGCTGCGCACTGATTGGCGGCGAGACGGCAGAGATGCCGGGCATGTACGCCCCGGGTGACTACGACCTCGCCGGATTCTGCGTCGGCGCGGTGGAACGCGACAGGGTCCTCACGGGCGACGACATATCGCCGGGCGACATCATCCTCGGTCTCGCAAGCTCCGGCGTTCACAGTAACGGCTTCTCACTCGTCCGACGGATCGTTGCAGATCGCGGGTGGGATCTGTCGCAGGGCTTCCCCGCAGAGGATGGTCGTACTCTGGGCCAGGCTCTGCTGACGCCCACCCGGATTTACGTCCGCTCCCTCCTGCCGCTCGTTCAGAATGGGCGGATCAAGGGCCTTGCGCACATCACGGGCGGCGGACTCCTCGAGAATATTCCGCGCGTACTGCCGGATTCTTGCTTGGCGATCGTGGAGACACCCAACTGGGATCTCCCATTGATATTTTCGCTTCTTCAAGAGGGCGGACAGATTGCTCCCGAAGAGATGGCGCGAACGTTCAATTGCGGTGTCGGCATGGTCGTCATCGTCTCGAAGGACGAAGCGAGTGGCGTCACGGCCGCCCTCGAGGGCGCCGGAGAGACCGTCCTGCGCATCGGGCACATTGAAGAAGGGCGGCGCGGCTGCACGGTCCTCGGCTCCCCAGGCAAGTGGAACTCGCCCGCGGACTGGTCTTCCACGCACCATGCCTGAACGCAGCCGCGTTGCGATCCTGATCTCGGGCCGCGGGTCCAACATGGCTGCGCTGATTTACGCGAGCCGTGCCGACGAAAGCCCCTATGAGATCGTGCTCGTCACCGGCGACCGTCCTGACGCCCCGGGGCTTGCGCTTGCCGAGGCCGAGGGCATTGCCGTTGCACGGCTGAACGCGCGGGCCTCGGGCCGCGAGTTCTGGAAGGAGCTTCAGGCTGAGCTTGAGAGGGCGCAAGTCGATCTCATTGCCCTCGCCGGCTTCATGCGAATCATTCCGATCGAATTCCTGGAGCGTTGGGAAGGATCGATTCTCAACATCCACCCGTCCCTACTGCCCAAGTACAAGGGATTGGGCACACATGCGGCAGCGCTCGCGGCCGGCGATGCCACCACCGGCGCCAGCGTGCATTTGGTCACGGGTGAGCTGGATTCGGGTCACGTGCTCGGTCAGGTCCACGTCGCCATCCTGCCTGGCGATTCTGTCGAGACGCTGGCTGACCGCGTTCTCATCGCCGAACATCAACTTTATCCGCGCGTCCTAGCCGAATATGCGGCCCGAACCTACGATGCCGGCTGGATCGAAGCGCAAGTCGATTCGCTCGCCCAACAACTGCCGGAAGTCGGCCGCAAGACGAGTCACGGTTCTCCGGGCTGGTCGGTGGGCGGCGAGAAGGGAAAATTGTTCGCGATCATCGCGGATCATCACCACGGCGAGGAAGCGGTGGGTCTCCTGGTCAAGGCAAGCGGGCCCGACGAGATGACCGGGCTCATCGAGACCCAGCCGGAAATCTATTACTGGCCGAAATATTATGGCGCTAGCGGCTGGCTCGGGGTGAAGCTCAACCGCAGAGACGTCGATTGGCAGCAGGTGCGCGATTGGCTCGAGCGGAGCTGGCGGGCATGCGCGCCTCCCCGGTTGACCAAACTGATGCGGGCCGCCGAGGAATTCTGATTGTGAGTGAATCGCCTGAATCGAAAAAGTCTCGGCTGCGTTGGGTGACCCTGGGTGAGGCAATCGCCATTGCCGCATTGATTGTCTCCGGCCTCGGGCTCTGGCGTGAGTGGAACAAGCCGGAGGAGGAGCCGGTCACGGTCGAAAAGCCGAGCGCAATTCCCCTCTCTCTTCGCGGCCGCGTCATAAATGAAGGCCGCGCAATCGAGATCTCGCCCGTCGAAGCGAGCCACACGCTGCAGTCGCTAACGGTCGGTGCGGTCGGCCAGAAAATCGAAACCGGCAGCAATGGCAGGCTCAGCGCGGATGACTTCGAAGCGGTCGTCGGCAAGTACAGACCCGAAGCCCAGGGCATGCAAGGCGCCACGGTCATCATTACCGCCAGATATGTCGAAGCCGGCGCGGACAAGTCCGCCACCGGCTCCTACTTGATTAACTATCGCTGGGAAGGCGGCGGCATTTTTAATCCCCGCCACCTCGTTTTCGAGGACTTCAGGCGTTAGCCGACGATCTCTTCCGGCTTGAAGAAGAAGTCTATTTCGATCTTCGCGTTTTCATCGCTGTCCGATCCGTGGACCGAGTTCGCTTCGATCGATTCGGCGTAGGTCTTGCGGATGGTGCCCTCGTCCGCCTGCTCGGGATTGGTTGCACCCATGACCTGACGGTTCCGGGATACAGCGTCCTCTCCTTCTAGGACCTGCACGACGACAGGTCCTGACGTCATGAAGTCGCACAGGTCGTTGTAAAAGGGCCGCTCCTTGTGAACGGCGTAAAATCCTTCGGCCTGGTCGCGGCTCATGTGGATGCGCTTCGAAGCGACGACGCGAAGGCCCGCTTCTTCCAGCATCTTTGTGACCGCGCCTGTCAGATTGCGGCGGGTGGCGTCGGGCTTGATGATCGAAAAGGTGCGCGTCACGGCCATGACCGGGCGATCTCCTGTAAGTGGTTTGGGTGGATTTGATGCGCCGCCTAGCGGGGAGCGCAATCGGCGGCAAGCCTCACCCCTTCTTCACCCACTTGCCGTCCTCTTGCGCCCAATATCGCCGCTCGACGCCGTCCCTGCCGGCAAGCAGCTTCCACGCAAGCCGCGCGGCTTCCAGTGATGCGCTGTCGAACAGATAGAACGCCCGCTCATAGGCAAGCGCAGCCTCACGCCACTGCCCGTCCGCAATCAGCATGTTGCGCGCAAGGTTTGGGGCGTCGGGGCTGGTCGATAAGAGGATTGGCTGCCGGGCGTCTTCGGATCCGCCGGCGAGGCCGTGCGGCAGGAATCCCGTCGCCGCCTGGTCCCAAAGGATGCGATCCAGGCGCGCAAGCAGGCCTTCATCTTCCGCTACGATGAGAAGCCGCCCGTCCTGGGCGAGAAGCTTTTCGGCAATGCTGCCGATTATTTGCTCGGGCGGACTGGAGCCCAGTTGGTAGAAGTCGACGAGCATCTCGGGCCGATTCAGCCCTCGAGCACATCTTCCACATATTTGTCGAGAAGCCGGACACCGTAGCCGGTCGCGCCCTTTTCGCGATCGTGGCCGGCTTTATCCGACCAGGCCTTGCCGGCCATGTCGATGTGCGCCCAGCGAACGCCATCGTCGATGAAGCGCTGAATGAACTGCGCAGCAGTGATCGACCCTCCCTCGCGCGGCCCGACGTTCTTCATGTCCGCAATTGGAGAATCGATGAGGCGGTCGAAGACCTCGCCCATCGGCATGCGCCAAAGTTTGTCGCCGGACTCCTCGCCCGCCTTTGTGAGCTTCGAAGCAAGTTCCTCATTGTTTGAGAACAGGCCCCCATATTCATGTCCAAGGCTGATCAATATCGCGCCAGTGAGGGTTGCGAGGTCGATGATCGTCGACGGCTTGTAGGTGCGCGTGACGTAAGTAATCGCGTCAGCCAGGACGAGCCGGCCCTCGGCGTCGGTATTGATGACCTCCACACTCTGGCCGGACATGGTGGTGACCACGTCCCCGGGCCGCTGTGCGGTTCCGGAGGGCATGTTCTCGACGAGGCCGCAAATGCCAACGATGTTCGCCTTCGCCTTGCGCAGGGCGATCGCCTTCATCGCTCCCGCGACAGCGCCCGCGCCGCCCATATCCCACTTCATAGCTTCCATGCCGGCCGCCGGCTTGATCGAGATTCCGCCGGTGTCGAACGTGACGCCCTTGCCGACGAACGCCGTGGGCGTGCCGTTCGAACCGCCGCCATTCCACTTCAAGATGAGCAGACGCGGATCGCGGACCGAACCCTGAGCGACACCGAGCAAGGCGCCCATCCCGAGCTTTTCCATCTGGGCCCCATCGAGGACGTCAACTTCCACTCCTGTGTCCTTGAGCGAAGCACGGACGCGTTCGACGAAGCTTTCCGGGTAGATGATGTTGGCCGGCTCCGTGACGAGTTCGCGGGTCAAGGAAACGCCTTCGAGCACCGGCTCCCAGCGCGAGCGATACCGATCATCGGCACCTTCGCCACCGCCCACAATCGTCACTTCGGCGAGGGTGGGCTTCTGCTTGTCCTTCAGCTTCGTCCGGTAGCGGTCGTATCGCCAAGCGCGCAGCGCCGCGCCGAGCCCGACGCGGGCCGCGGCATCGGCATCATAGCCGAGACCGCTCAGGTCGATGACCGCCGCAGTCTCTCCCGAAGTCAGCAGCCGGGCGACCGCGTTTCCGCCCAGTTTCTCGGCCGACGCCGCTCCGCCGCCGTTTTTGTCGAGACCGATCGCCACGATGCGCCGACCGCCTTGGAAATGTTCGACCGTGCTGCCGGCTTCTCCCTCGAACCGCTGGCGAACCAGGGCATCACGCAATTCACCCCCCGCATTGCGAACGGATTCGGCGTCGATGCCCGATGCAGGCAGAACGAGCGCGAAGTTTCCGTCTGGAAGGCGGTCGGCGAAACGGATTTTCATGGAAGGGTCCTCGAAACGATACGGATTTGAAGGGG
>Ga0070670_100001867_pt1 | contig 17163 bp, 10 predicted proteins | sample KBSS63metaG_FD_64665 | JGI IMG/M metagenome (GOLD analysis project Ga0070670, IMG submission 64665) | Switchgrass rhizosphere microbial communities from Kellogg Biological Station, Michigan, USA - KBS S6-3 metaG | ecosystem: Host-associated > Plants > Roots > Rhizosphere > Soil ... | reverse complement strand
TCATAATAAATACACGCAAAATTAAAATAGCAAGCTGCTGGCGATGCCGCAAAGTTGATATTGGATTTTCCGTTCAAAATATTCGTATTGGTGTAACCAACCAAGGCGGTGACCTTACCGATATCGAAATCCTGTTCCACCCGGCCGCTGAAGCCATACTGCCTGACAAATGTATAAACCTCTTCCAGAGGAAGCAGGCCAGTTGCGGTGTGCCACACCCGCGTGGGAACGACGGACCCGGGATAGGCCGCCGCCGCCGACAACCCTTTATAGGCACCTGTGGTCTGCAAGCCGCCCGCGTCGCGGAGATAAAAGGCCGAAAGCAGGACCTTCGTCCCCTCGGCCGGCGTGAAGAGCAGCTTGGCGCGGGCATTGGTCCGGCGCACTTCGCCGTCACGCTTGCCGTTCAGGTCATTCGTCAGATAACCGGGCGTGTAGGTGTAGCCACCCGCGACGCTGACCGCGACCTTGTCGGCAATCACCGGCATTGTGGCAAAGGCCTGGGCCCGCGTCTGCAGTGCCGACCGACTACCCCCGTCGCCGGTATAATAGCCCAAGGAAAGCTTCAGATCCATCGCAGGCTGGAAAGCGGGATCCTTCGTGAAGACCAGGATGGCCCCGCCAGTCGCATTCCGCCCGAACAGCGTCCCCTGCGGTCCTTTCAGAACCTCGATGCGGGCGACGTCGGGTATCTCGCTGTTCAGAATGAGGGGCGTCGACTGGTAAATCCCGTCAACGTAGAGCGCGATGGGATTTTCTGCTCCGGCAAGAGTGTTCGTCGAGGTCACGCCGCGGAGAGCGGGCGAGCTCAGCGATCCCGTCGCACCGAAGGTGAAACCCGACACAACGCTGGAAAGGTCGACGATCGAGCGCACCCCAGCACGCTGAAGAGAGTCGGCATTCACCGAAACGACGGTAAGCGGCACGTCCTGAAGCCGCTCGCTGCGGCGTTGGGCGGTAACAACAATCTCATCATAATTGTCGGCCCTGTCGGCTGGCTCTGCCGCCACCGCAGGAGACGACGCAGTCCATAGCGCGCAGAGCGCGGTCGAGACCAGTAACGTTCGCTTACCCATTATGCATCCCCTCTTATGTAGTAGATACTCACCAGAATACGGTTGGACCCGTCTTTTTATTCGGCTGAGTTTGCCATTTATCCGATGGATTTCTCCCGTTATTCGACCCCTTGCCGGCTGGATCACCAGTAGGGAGCGGTCGCCTCATCGCAATACTTAGCCTGAAAGACGGGCTGCGATAAAGGGAAAAAACCGAGCAGTTCTCTGGCGGCCACGACGTTCTGAGGAGGGGCGGTGCGACCGTCGATCAATGATGAGGCGGTGCCTGCCAGATTGCCACAACACCCGCGTGAGGGATCAGCGCAGATCAGAGGGATCAGCGCAGATCAAAAGTCCGGTTTCTCATAATGTTCGGGTGGACCGACCAGCTCCATCCGTTCGGCGAGGATGACTCTAAGCGACCGGCGGGATTTCATCCCGGAATACCATTGCCTGGTCTCCTCATGTCCGCGCCAGTCGATCCCACCGAGATAATCGGCGACCGAGAGGTGCGCTGCGCAGGCGAGGTCGGCAAGACTCAGCAGCGGACCGCCGATCCAGCGCCGCGTTGAGACCAGATAATCCACATAGTCGAGATGATCATTGACCGCCTTCATCGCCTGGCGGAGCACCCCGGCGTCGGGCGAAGCACGGTGGACGATCCGCTTGAGCGCGCGTTCATAGAGCAGCGGGCCTACAACATCCCGATAGAATTTCTCGTCGAAATAGGCGACCAACCTCCGGATTTCGCCGCGAGCCGCGGCGCTGCCCGGGATCATCGGCAGCGGCTCGACCGTCTCCTCCAGATATTCCGAGATCGCACAACTATGGATCAGCGTCGTGCCGGTCGCGCTGTCGACAAGCACCGGAGTCTGTCCGACGGGATTAAGGTCGAGAAACTCGTCCCGGCGCAGCCAGGGCGATTCGCGCACCAACTCATAGGCGATTCCCTTTTCCTCCATCTGGAGGCGGACTTTGCGCGAGAAGGGACAAAGCGGGAATTGGTACAGTTGCCACATCGAGCAGCTAGATTATCGGCGCGGCATCGATATGTCAGCAGGGTGAAGCGAAAAAAGACACCGTTTCCATGGGAGGCGTGAGACGGATCGCACGACCAATTGGCAGCCCGCTCGCCGGCTCTTCCGCGGACTAGCCCCCTCCCCTGCGGTAGGCGGCACGGGCTTCACTCCGCCGCGACGACCTCGGCGCAGACATCGTTGAGCGGCTGTTCGAGCCGATTCACCATTTCCTTCGGACAGACCTGCCACATGCGATCACGCCAGCGATCCCAGTCGTCGAGGATGGTGTTTGCCCATTTGCTGTCGGTCCGCTCGGCATGTTCGGCGATCAGCGCCTTGCATCGCATTTCCCAGTAGGACGAGCCGAAGCGCTGCCAGACGATGTTCTCCGGATTGGCGCGACGCTCGAAATCGCCATGTTCGTCGAGGACGAAGGCCATGCCGCCGGTCATGCCCGCACCGAAATTCTGACCGACGCTGCCGAGGATGACGGCGGCGCCACCGGTCATATATTCGCAGCCATTGGCGCCGCAGCCCTCGACGACCACGGTTGCACCCGAGTTCCGCACCGCGAAGCGTTCGCCCGCCTGTCCGGCAGCAAACAGCTTGCCGGCCGTGGCACCATAGAGGACGGTATTGCCGATGATCGTATTGCTTTTGGTTTCGAGCGGCGAAGACACCATCGGACGCACCGCGATAATTGCCCCCGAAAGCCCTTTGCCGACATAGTCATTGGCGTCACCGAACACCTCGAGGGTGACGCCCTTGACCGCGAAAGCGCCGAGCGACTGACCGGCCGAGCCGCGCAGCCGGATGTGCACATGCCCATCGGCCAGCGCCGACATGCCGAAGCGCCGCGTGATCTCCGACGAGAAGCGCGTGCCGACCGCGCGGTGGGTGTTCCGCACCGTATAGGTGAGCTGCATCTTCTCGCGACGTTCGAAAACCGCGTGGGCGTCGCCGATCATCTGCGCGTCCAGGCTGTCCGGCACCTCGTTGCGGAACGTCGGGATGTTGAACCGGCGATGCTCCGCAGGCGCGTCGACCTTGGCGAGCACCGGATTGAGATCGAGGTCATCGAGATGCTCGGCGCCGCGGCTAACCTGGCGAAGCAACTCGGTACGGCCGATGATCTCGTCCAGCGAACGCACACCGAGCTTGGCGAGGATCTCACGCACTTCCTCGGCGATGAAGGTCATCAGATTGATGACTTTCTCGGGCGTGCCCACGAATTTGCTGCGCAGCATCTCATCCTGGGTGCAGACGCCCACCGGGCACGTGTTCGAATGGCATTGCCGCACCATGATGCAGCCCATGGCCACAAGGCTTAGCGTACCGATGCCGAACTCCTCGGCACCGAGGATCGCAGCGATGACGATGTCGCGACCCGTCTTCAGGCCGCCATCGGTGCGCAGCTTGACCCGGTGCCTCAGCCCGTTGAGGGTCAGAACCTGATTCGTCTCGCTGAGCCCCATTTCCCAGGGCGTGCCAGCATATTTGACCGATGTCTGGGGGCTGGCGCCCGTGCCGCCAACATGGCCGGCGACGAGGATGACATCAGCATGCGCCTTCGCGACGCCGGCCGCGACGGTGCCGATGCCGGCGGAGCTGACCAGCTTGACGCAGACCCGCGCGCGGGGGTTGATCTGCTTCAGATCATAGATCAGCTGCGCCAGATCCTCGATCGAATAGATGTCATGGTGCGGCGGCGGCGAAATCAGTGTCACGCCGGGCGTCGAGTGGCGCAGCCGCGCTATCATGTCGGTGACCTTGAAGCCGGGAAGCTGCCCGCCTTCGCCCGGCTTCGCGCCTTGCGCCACCTTGATCTCGATCTCCTCGGCCGCGTTGAGATATTCGGCGGTCACGCCGAAACGGCCCGAGGCGATCTGCTTGATCACCGAATTGGCGTTGTCGCCATTTGCGTAAGGGGTGAAGCGGCGCTTATCCTCGCCACCCTCCCCGGAGACCGCCTTGGCTCCGATCCGGTTCATGGCGATGGCCAGCGTCTCATGCGCCTCGGGGCTTAGGGCGCCGAGCGACATGCCTGGAGTGACGAACCGCTTGCGGATCTCGGTGATCGGCTCGACCGCATCGATCGGAATGCCCTCGCGTGCCCAGTTGAATTCGAACAAATCGCGCAGATAAACCGGCGGCAGATCGCGGACGCCACGCGAGAACTGCAGATAGTTCGAATAGCTGTCGGTCGCGACCGCGCTTTGCAGCAGGTGCATGAGCTGCGCCGAATAGGCATGGGTCTCACCCCCTGCCCGCTGCCTGTAGAAACCTCCCACCGGCAGGCTGACGACCACATCGTCGAAGGCCGCCTCGTGCTTGAGCTCGGCGTTCAGCTGGAGCGACGTATAGCCCTCGCCCGAGATTTTCGCCGGCATCCCGGGGAACAGATCGTTGACGAGCGCGCGGCTGAGGCCGACCGCCTCGAAATTATAGCCGCCACGATAGCTGGAGATCACCGCGATCCCCATCTTCGACAGGATCTTGAGCAAGCCGTCGTCTATCGCCTTGCGGTGGCGCTTCAGGCACTGCTCCAGCGTGAGATCGCCGAACAGGCCACGGCCATGGCGGTCGGCGATCGCCGCCTCGACAAGATAGGCGTTCACCGTCGTCGCGCCGACCCCGATCAGCACCGCGTAATAGTGAGTATCCAGGCATTCGGCGGAACGCACATTGACCGAGGCATAGGAACGCAGCCCCTTCCGTACGAGATGCGTGTGCACCGCCGCCGCCGCTAGCACCATTGCGATCGCCACACGATCGGCACCGACATGCTCATCGGTCAGGAACAGTTCGGCCTTGCCCTCACGCACCGCGATCTCCGCTTCGGTACGGATGCGCGCGATCGCCTGGCGCAGTGCATCGGGTCCGTCATGGGCGGGAAAGGTGCAATCAATTTCTGCCGCCTGCGCGCCGAAATGATCTTTCAGCGTATGCCAGTCCCGGCAATGAAGCACCGGGCTGTCCAGCACCAGCACGTCGGACTGCTGGCTGTCATTATCAAGGATATTGGCCAGATTGCCGAAGCGGGTCTTTAGGCTCATCACCCGCGTCTCGCGCAGCGAATCGATCGGCGGGTTGGTGACCTGGCTGAAATTCTGCCGAAAGAAATGGCTGATCAGCCTGGGTTGGCCGGAAATCACCGCGAGCGGCGTATCGTCGCCCATCGAGCCGACCGCCTCCTTGGCGTCCTCCACCTGGGGACTGAGGATCAGCTCCATATCCTCCATCGTCATGCCCGCAGCCACCTGCCGACGCAGCAGTTCGGCACGCGACCAGGACGGGATCATGGTCTCTTCCGATGCAGGCAGGTCAGCCAGCGTCCTGAAATCCTTGACCCATTCCGCGTAAGGCTGCTCAGCGGCGATACGGTCCTTGATCTCGGCATCGCCGTAGAGCCGCCCTTCCTCGAGATCGATCGCGATCATCTGGCCGGGCCCCATCCTGCCTTTGGCGATGATCGAGCTTTCGGGGACGACGACCATCCCCGTCTCGGATCCGACGATCAGGAGATTGTCCGCCGTGCGCGTGGTCCTGAGCGGTCGCAATGCGTTGCGGTCGACCCCCGCGACCACCCAGCGGCCATCGGTCATCGCCAGCGCCGCCGGCCCGTCCCAGGGCTCCATCACCGAGGCGAAGTAGCTATACATGGCCCGCCTCGGTTCAGGCAGGTCGGTGAGGTCCTGCCACGCCTCGGGTACGAGCATGAGCTTCGCGGTCGGTGCGTCACGGCCTGAGCGGCAAATCGTTTCGAACACGGCGTCGAGCGCGGCAGTATCGGACGCACCGGCCGGGATCAGCGGCTTGATCTCATGCGAGTGCTCGCCAAAGGCGAGACTCGCCATCTTGATCTCGTGGCTCTTCATCCAGTTCTTGTTGCCGCGGATCGTGTTGATCTCGCCATTATGCGCGAGGCTGCGGAACGGCTGCGCCAGCCACCATTGCGGGAAAGTGTTGGTCGAATAGCGCTGATGAAAGATCGCGACGCGGCTGATGAAGCGCTCGTCCTGCAGGTCGGGATAGAAGACCGACAGTTCCTCGGCGAGGAACAGCCCCTTGTAGATGATCGATCGCGCGGACAGCGAGCAGATGTAGAAGCCCTGGATCTGTGCTTCGATCACCTTGCGCTCGATGCGGCGGCGGATCAGATAGAGGTTCTTCTCGAACTCCTCGATCCCCATCTCGTCGGGCAGCGGGCCCGCGATCATGATCTGCTCGATTTCCGGACGAGTAAGGAGGGCCTTCTCGCCGATCACCGAGACGTCGACGGGCACCTGGCGCCAGCCATAGATGGTGTAGCCGAAATCGATGATCTCGCTTTCGACGATGGTCCGGCAGCTCTCCTGCGCGCCCAGATCGGTGCGGGGCAGGAACACCATGCCCACCGCCAGCCGGTTCGGTCGCGGCTTGTGCCCGCCATGCTCGATCGCGTCGTCGAAGAAGCGGACCGGAAGATCGACATGGATACCTGCGCCATCGCCGGTCTTGCCATCGGCATCGACCGCCCCACGGTGCCATACCGCCTTCAGCGCATCGATCGCAGCCGCGACCACCCGTCGCGACGGCTTGCCGTCGGTCGCCGCGACGAGGCCAACGCCGCATGCGTCGCCTTCATATTCCGGCCGGTACATGCCCTCGCGGGCGAGGCGTTCATGTTCGGAAGTCAGATGCTCGTAGGACATGGTCCGATCCTAGCTGGATAGGAGCGAAGGGAACTCCGCTCTGCCACCGGGGTGCTGGTGATCCAGTCGAACCCGGCCTGCCTGGCCCTCTCCTGATATTGCTGCCGCGCAGCCTTTGCCCACAGCGCGATCATTTCGTCCCGTTCCCCACGTCCATGACCTGGAGACGGAAGTTCTCGACCTCGCCGCGCATCCGCCCCTGCGTGCGCCGCGTCATTTCCGCCGTCCACGCCGCCACCTCGGGATCGCTGAGGAGACCGCCAATGGTGCTCAGATATTTGCGGCCCACCGGCTGGCTGAAAAAGGCGTGGAGCTTCTTCAGTTCGTCGAGTGTGAACCGGCGCGCATAGGCACGCGCCATCGCCTCGTTGAAGGCGGGTTCGGTCTCCTTGATGTCCTGGTTGATCAGATCGCGCTGACGCTGGAGGAAGTTTCCAATGACGATGCGCACTTCGGGTTTCGCCTGCACCGCCTGCTGAAGCGAGCTGTTCCGATCGAGCCCGTCGGTGAAGGACTTCAGCGTCGACGAGATCGCCTGATCGAAGAAGGCCTTGCGCCCCTCGGGAGGCGCTAGAATGTCCAGCGCGTCGCGCGCCGCCGCGACACGCTGCGCGTCTGGTATCGTTGCGGTCGACGCAGGTGCAGCCGCAGTCGCGGCGGCCGCCAGAACGGTCAATATCTCGATCATGGCATACCCCTCCATTGACGGTGTCTATGATGGACAGCTCTGCGCTTAGATCAACACCAGCGCTCCGCGCCGACATGGAGACCGGCCGGGCGAACCGCGCCGCCGTGGACGCCGCCGACATTGCCCCGGCGCAGACCGAAGCGGGTCTCACGCGGCTTCCTTCCGGGCCTTCGCCTTGAGGTAGAGATGCATCCGCTCCGCGACGTCGCGGCCGTCGCGGATCGCCCAGACGACCAGACTGGCGCCACGAACGATATCACCGGCGGCGAAGACACCCTCAAGCGAGGTCTGCATCGTCTTATGATCGACGCGCAGCGTTCCCCAGCGGGTTACCGACAGGTCCGCCGCGCCGAACATGGTCGGCAGATCCTCCGGGTCGAAGCCGAGCGCCTTGATCACCAGATCGGCATCGAGCCGGAACTCGCTGCCGGGATCCGGCTCGGGCGAGCGACGGCCGGAAACATCGGCATCGCCAAGCCGCATCTTGATCGCGCGTACGCCGTTCACCGCATTCGTGCCCTCGAATGCCTCCGGCGCCGACAGCCATACAAATTCGACGCCTTCTTCCTCTGCATTTCGGGTCTCACGCTGTGAGCCGGGCATGTTGGCACGATCGCGGCGGTAGAGGCATTTGACCGAGGCCGCGCCCTGGCGCACGGCGGTCCGCACGCAATCCATCGCGGTATCGCCGCCGCCGACCACGACGACATTCTTGCCCTTGGCATCGAGCGACCCGCCGTCGAAGGCGGGCACGGCGTCGCCGAAGCTCTTGCGGTTCGAGGCGATAAGATAGTCGAGCGCATCGACCACGCCGGGCGCGCCGACGCCGGGCGCCTTGATGCCACGCGGCCTGTACACGCCCGTGGCAATCAGCAGGGCGTCGTGCTTGCGGCGCAGTTCGCCGAGCGTCGCGTCGCGGCCGACTTCGAAACTCTCATGAAAGACGATCCCGCCCTGCTTGAGCCGCTCGACCCGGCGGATGACGATCGGCTTCTCCAGCTTGAAGGCGGGTATGCCATAGGTGAGCAGGCCGCCGGCGCGATCATGCCGGTCATAAACATGGACCTCATAGCCGCGCACGCGCAGCAACTCGGCCGCGGTAAGCCCGGCCGGGCCCGCGCCGACGATGCCCACCGACAGTCCGCGCGACGGGCCAACCGCGATCGGCTCGACCCAGCCGTTCGTCCAGGCGGTGTCGGTGATATATTTCTCCACCGATCCGATCGTAACCGCCCCATGGCCGGAAAATTCGATGACGCAATTGCCCTCGCAGAGCCGGTCCTGCGGGCAGATGCGACCGCAGATTTCAGGCATCGTCGATGTCGCGTTGGAAAGCTCATAGGCTTCGCGCAGCCGCCCCTCGGTGGTAAGGCGCAACCAATCGGGAATATGGTTGTGCAGAGGACAATGGGTCGAACAATAGGGTACGCCGCATTGTGAGCAGCGGGATGCCTGCTCCTCGGCTTCCGCATCCGGATAGACGGGGTAGATCTCGCCGAAATCGGCCACCCGTTCGCTGGCTTCGCGCCGCGGCGGATAGGCCTGCCCCACGTGTACGAATTTGAGCATCGGTTCGTTCGGCATGCCAAGACCTCCGAAACCGGTCTTTGTCACGAAAATCGCCCGGAGTCACGTGCGTTTTGCGAAATAAGTCAGCCTTACTGTCTTAATTTTCTCACTTCATCGCGTGGGGAACAAAATCTCAGGTAGGGCCTGCGTTATTTATGCCCGTTACGGACCTATCTTATCAAAAGCCAGGTCAGCGCCACAAAACCGACGATGATGCGGTACCAGGCAAAGGGCGCAAATCCATGATTTGTGACGATTCGCAGGAACCACTTGATCACTGCCAGCGCGACGATAAAGGACACCGCGAAACCGAGCGCAATTGCGCCTGCCTGCGCATCGCCCAGGTCATTTCGCGCCTTCCACAGCGCCAGGCTGGTTGCGCCGAGCATCGTCGGGATGGCTAGAAAAAAACTATATTCGGCGGCGGTTCGCCGCTCGACGCCCAACAGGAGCGCCCCCATTATGGTGGCACCCGATCGGCTGACTCCCGGTATCATCGACAGGCACTGAATCAGCCCGATGCCGAGCGTCGTGCGGAGCGGCATCGTTTCGACGCTATTGCAGGTCGGATGCTTGACGATCCGCTCGATCACGAGAATCGCGATGCCGCCGAGGATGAGCGCGAGCACGACGACCATGGGCGTCATCAATATCGTCTTGATCATCTTGTAAGCGACTGCGCCAACCACCGCCGCGGGCAAGAAGCCGAGCAGGACATTCCGGGTGAAGAGGATCGCGCCGGGATCACGTCGCGCGAGGCCGGCCAGCACCTCGGCGAACCGTTGCCGATACAGCACGACGACAGCGAGTATCGCGCCGAGCTGGATGACGATGTCGAAAGTCTCCGCGCCGTGCGGAACCGCCATGATCTCCCCGGCCAGGATCAGATGTCCGGTCGAGGAGACGGGTAGAAATTCGGTCAGTCCCTCGACGATGCCGAGGAGGATGATCGCGAGCAGCGATAACTCCATCGGCGGTCAGGCCGACCGGAAGCGCGATGCGAAACGCCCATGTGGCCTATACTGTACCAGCCAGTCGGGCGCCACGGCCTCCATCGGCGTCGGCAGGATCGCAAATGCCTCGAAGCCGTCGGCGCCGGGCGCCACGATATTGTCCCGCTGCAGCATCAGCCATTGATCGCGCGTGAGCGGAGCACCGGGAAGGACGCCAGCGATTGTGGCCAGCGCCCCGCCAATGGCATCGGGAACGGGCACGAAGATCGGCCGACGACCGGTTGCTCGCGCCAGCCAGGCATTGATCTCCGCCATCGACACTATCTCCGGCCCGCCAAGTTCATAGGTCTTCCCGCCATGCTTGGCCGGATCGAGCGCAGCAGCGGCGATGGCGCGGGCGACATCCGCCACCCACACCGGCTGAAACCGCGCGGCCCCGCGCAAAACCGGCACGAACGGAAGCGCCTGCAACCTGGCGAAGCGATTGAGAAACCCGTCCTCCTGGCCGAAGACGATCGACGGGCGCACGATCGTCGCTTCCGGCAAGGCAGCGCGCACGGCGGCTTCGCCTTCCGCTTTGGAGCGGCCATAGGCCGATGCCGAAGCGCGATCGGCGCCGATTGCGGAGACATGAACGAAGGCATCGGCCCCGGCGGCGCGCGCCTCTCGGGCAATGTTCGCCGCGCCCGCGCGGTGCACGGCGTCGAAATCGCCCTTCAATATGCCGACCAGGTTGACCACCGCGTCAGCCCCTTCGACCGCGCGTGCGACGGTCGCGGCCCTGGTCACGTCGGCCGGCATGAATTGCGTCTGCCCCAGACCTCCCAGCGGCCTCAGGAAGAAGGCGTTCGAGGGATCGCGTTCGGCAATGCGGACGCGCGCGCCCGCCGCCAGCAGCTCCTGCGCGACGTAACGCCCCAGAAATCCGCCCCCGCCGAACAATGTCACTAGACGGCTCATCACTCGCTTCCCCAGATCGCCCGGAATTTGCCCGCATTGCCAAGCGCAGGCGCCGTTGACAAGGCGGTTGACAAGCCCGCGCCCCCGCCGCTATCCGCCCGGCCTCCGCACCGGACGCCCAGGTGGTGGAATTGGTAGACGCGCTGGCTTCAGGTGCCAGTGGCCGCAAGGCCGTGGAGGTTCGAGTCCTCTCCTGGGCACCAAGCTATCGCAAGCCATTGAGATAGCCCCAAAGTATCGGAAAATAAGGGCTTTTCTGCAAGTGACTGCTACAAATGCAGCAGCGGAAGACTCCCCAATGCAATCCCACCTACATAGGCGCGGCGCAGTTTATTACACCCGATTGATCGTCCCTCCTCGCCTTCGTGCGATCATCGGAAAATCTGACCTTGGACGGTCTCTCAAGACCAAGGATTTAGGTGTAGCAAAGGATCGGCTGGCGGCATGGCTCATCGAGGCGCGTGCCCTCCTGACAGAAGCTGAAGCCCAGCTGGCGAAGGGAGCCAAAAGTCAACCAGTCCCGGCGCAATCGCGCCCCGCTTCCTCGTCGCCTTGGGAATTAGCCCAGTTCGAATATGAAGAGGAACTGGCGGCGATCCAATCGGCGGAAGCGGCAGAGGAAGCTTGGCTGATTGAGCAAAGCGATGCGCTGGAACAGACGCTCAAGAGTCCGGATGCTGAACTGACCGACGAACAGCGAGCGGCAGCGTTTCTGTTCCGTCATTTGGAAGACCAGCGCGATAACTATCGCCGGCGATACCGGCGACGGAAGTTTGCAGACGACGGGAAGCAGGCAGGTTCAGCGCTTCCCGGCAATGCGCAATCAGTTGAGGTTGGTAGCTCCAACTCATCGATCACCATCACCCAGATATTCGAGGGCTATGCAAAGCAAGACGGCAGCAATGCGGAAACCGTTAAGCAATTCCGTTCGATCATCAATCACTTGATCGCCTATCTAGGCCACAATGACCCGCAACGGGTGACTCATGCCGATCTCGTGGGCTGGCGCGAACATCTGCTTATCGAGGCGGCCAGAGGGGGAAAGCCCCGCGCTGCCAAGACCATCAACGACAGCTATCTGTCAGCGATGAAAGCCACCTTCTCGTATGGCTTTGATAAGCTCCTCATCAGTGCGAACCCATCGGTCAGCGTTGGGAAGGTCAGGGCAGCAAAGGCGACCGAGCTTAGAGAACGGGATTTCACCAAAGCCGAGAGGAAGACGATCCTGCAAGCCGCGCTCATCCCGGCAGAGGGCAAGCTCTCCCCCGAGCGCGCATTTGCCCGACGCTGGGTACCGTGGCTGTGCGCCTATACGGGGGCGCGGGTGAACGAGATAACCCAGCTTCGCAGGCAAGACATTCAGGAGATTGAAGGCGTTTGGACTGTTCGCATTACCCCGGAAGCGGGTAGCACGAAGACCAAGAAAGCGCGGACAGTGCCGCTTCACGAGCATCTGATAGAACAAGGCATCATTGCCGCGATCAGCGACAAGCATGGTCCGTTATTCTACAATCCGGATAATGCCCGTGGCGGAAGCAGTCGGGGCCAATATAAGAAGGTCGGGATGTTTCTGGCTGCGTGGGTTCGAGGATTGGGGATCACCGATCCAAGTATTCAGCCCAACCATGCGTGGCGGCATACCTTCAAGACCATCTGCTTAGAGGCGGGGATCGAGGAGAGGGCCGCAGATTACATGCAAGGGCACTCCTCCAAGGGACAGGGGCGAAGGTACGGGTCCAACACTATCCCTGCGCTCAATGGCCAGCTTGCTAAATTTCCTCGGTTCCACTCGCGCGATTGATCAAGGAATTAAAGCCGAGGGGAATCTAAACGTCATCCACCAAGCCCCAGAAAATAGGGGATAAATCCTGACGTCTGCATCGGTTGGTACATCACGTTGTAACGGTCGTGACGGCCAAAGCAAGCCTGCCTAGCCGCAGAGGAGTTGAGGTTGAGAGATAGTATCAAGCCTACGCGCGCCGAGAACACACGGCATCCGGCCTCAGCCAGAGCCGCCCCTGAACGAAGACCTTGCGTCAACCACCTCTTCTCCTATCGTTGGATAGCTAGGGGGACGGAATGGCTGACCTGTTTGATGATCGTGAGGACCAAGCTGATATGGCAGCGGTCCTCAAGCTTCCGAATATGAACGAGTTCTCGCCGGGCGTCGTTGGCGAGGACATCCAGAGCTTGCTCAAGCGGATCGCCAGCGCCAAGGGAGATCGCAATGCCGCCATCGCCGACATTGCAAACCACTACCCAAAGATAAAGGCTACTTCGAGTGCGAAGCAGCGGACTACTCGCGCCGGCAACGTTCTTATCGGCATGTCGCAGTGCGGGCTGCTCGAGAAGATGGGTCGGAAAGTAACGGCCGATCTTACGCCCGTTGCCATCGGTATTGCGGACGCACCCACCGCGGGGACAGCGGCAGAGTTGTTTGCGCGGCACTTGATAGAAAATCATCATGGCGCGGAACTGTTCGACGTGGTGGCTACGCTCCGATCTCGGGGCGACGCGGTAAGCCTTGAGAATATACGGAATGAGCTTGAGAGCCGTGGCTTCACGATAACCGAGAATGAGGCGAACCCGTCCAAGATCCGGCTATGGCTTGAAGTGTCCGGCGTGATCGACGAGAACTGGGTCGTTGACGACAAGCGCCTTTTAGACGTTGTGGGCGCGACGGCATCGGTCCTATCCACATGGCATAGCCTGCCCCGTGAACAACGCATATTCTTGGAGGTGTTGAGGGAGAGCGCGGATGGATCGAACAGCTGGTACCCCGTCCGAAAGATCAAGGGCATTGCGGAAAGCCGACATGGGCGGGGGGCATTTCCAACTGGCCGGCTGAGGGACAAGGTGATCGAGCCTCTCCGCGCAGCTGGATGGCTGGAAACACGAGGTACTGGCTCGGGTCGAGGGGGTGATTCCGGTGATGTTCAAGCTCTCCCTCAGCTTACACACATAGCAATCAAGTTACCGCTGGACGATGTTGCGCGCATCCCGGCAGACTTGCGGAAGAAACTGGCGACACCGTTAGAGGAGATTTTTACCAATCTGAACTCGACACATACCGGCGTGAAAGGCGAGGCTCTCGAACTGTTGGCACTTAACATCCTAAGAGATGTTGGGTTGAGCGCCGTTGGCTTTCGCCTGCGGTCTTCAAAAACCCAGGGGGCAGAAGTCGACCTTTTGGCTGAAGGCACTAACCTGCTATTCAGTCGTTGGCTGGTCCAATGCAAGAATACGCCCGGCAAGACCCTCGACATCGAGCAGATTGCGAAGGAAGCAGGTCTCGCCTTGGTAATGCAGGCTCACGTCATCATGTTAGTGACAACCGGGAAGATCGGGAAGACCGTCCAGACGTTTGCTGATGGGCTCGCAAGAACGTCCTCATTGCAAGCGGTGCTCATCGACGGAGAAATGCTGAAATCATATCGCTCGTCGCGAGGCGCAGGCTTGATCGACGTGCTCAATGCCAATGCTAGGCGGCTGCTGCAGATCAAAAGCCAGCAACGAACGAACGTTAGCGAATAGCTCACGCCGCCTCCTGTAAGCCGGGGCTGATGGCAGCTGCAACTGCTTCACCAATGTGCTTCGCAAGCAGGGGCGGCACAGCGTTACCAACTTGCCGCCATTGCTGCTCAAGCGTGCCCGCAAGACTAAAGGCGTCGGGAAACGTCTGCAGCCTCTTAATCTCGCTGATACGCAGGATACGGTTCCGCCAGTGGAATGGCCCCATGTTATTCGATCGCCGCGCTTGAATGGTCCAAGAGGGCAGATCGGGGCTCAACTTGAGCAAAAATGACCAGTACCTGCTGCGCCATTTGAATTTGGGTTCCGGATGCCCGCGCTCCGCGGTGAAGTGGAGATAGTTGCTCCCCGGCGGCACCTTTCTCAAGAGCCCGTGATGCTGCCCGCCGGCGAAGTGCCCTTCGTCGCTAGCGTACTCCTCCGTGTCGAGGTCCGACAGAACCTCGCCAGCAGTTACCCATCTCATCCCAGCCGTACCGCCCCCCCTTGCGTGGGACGCAGCAGGGAAGCTAAAACCGCCATCTAGAGTTCCCACTACGAAGCAACGCTCGCGTATCTGCGGGACACCGAAATCCGCGGCGTTAAGTACGGTCCATTGGACATCATAACCAAGCTTGGATGATCGTTCCATCACCTCAAGCATCGCATCCTGATGGATCTTGTAGGCTAACCCTTTAACGTTCTCCATGACGAACGCGCGGGGCCTCAACCAATCGAGTACATCTAGAAAGCCGTTCACCGTCTCCCAACCGTTTGGGTCATCCAAGGCGCGCGGCTTGTCCTTGCGGTAGAACCGGCTTTTGGAGAACGGAGGACAAGGGGGGCCACCGGAGACTAAATCTAGGTCCCGCGCACTCGCTCCAAGGTGTTCTAGCAACTCTGTCCGCGTAAGCTCTCCTATCCGCCTTTGCAGGAATGGCACTGTCGGAAAGTTCTGCCGGTAGGTGATGCCGCAAAGAGGCTCTGCGTCTGTCGCAAGTATTGTTTGAAAGCCGGCTTGATGCAGGCCGAGGTCAAGACCACCGCACCCGCTAAATAGGCTCACGCTCCTAAGCATGTTGCTAGCCATCCTAACGACTCACAGCTTCAACGACAGCGTCAACCATGACCTTGGCCAACGGGGGCGGGACAGCGTTACCCATTTGCCGAACACGGTCACGCCGCCCTCCGGCTATCGCGTACCCGCGCGGAAATCCCTGTAAGGCCGCCATTTCGACAGTACGAAGCCTGCGCGTCCCCCAGTGGAATGGACCCGTCCAAGGCCCTGGGGACGCTGCAATAGTCCAAGATGGTCGATCTGGAGCCAATTTTAGAAGGAAGTTCCAGAACCTCGTTTCCGTTATGAAGCTTGGCGAGGGATGCCCCGCCCACGCCGTATGTGCCTTATAGTTCCAACCTGGCGGCACGGTTTCTAGGTGCTTGGCCCACCGACCAGTCACCACCTCCTCCGGTTCGAAGTATTCGCTCCCATCCAAGCCTTCGAGGGCTTCCCCGGCCGTGGTTGCGGCCTTGAGGTTACTCCCATCAGTGGCATCAAGGGTATGCGTCCGGGCCGGGGCATCGGGCTTCGTACGTTTAGCGCCGAGCAAGAACACACGCTCGCGAGTTTGGGCAACGCCGTATTCAGCGGCGTTGGCGCGCAGTTCCTCGACTAGGTAGCCCGAAGCTTCCGCCGCGTGACGAAACGCGTCCAAAATTGGCCGATTGCGAGGATGACGTATGCTCGGCACATTCTCAAATACGAAGCCATCGGCATCTGCCTCATCGATTATGCGCCAGAACTCCTCTACCAAACTCCGACGCTCGTCCGGCCTTGCCTCGATGGGTGCGGCGGGGCGAATTGTCTCACGTCCAGCTGCGCGCTCTCGACGATACCGCGCCTCGCCACCCGGCTCTACCCAATACGCGGCTTTGGAAAATGGCTGACATGGCGCCCCACCAACGACGATCAACGGTTCATTTTTGGCCACCCCGGCAGCCTTCCGTAAGTCCGCGCCAGACAGGAAACGAACGTCGCCTTGGATCACTTCCCCATGAAAGCCTCGGTTACGCCTCAGGGTTTCACATGCGATTGCGTCAAGTTCTACAGACGCTCGGACATCGCAACCCGCCTGAACTGCGCCCACGCTCAATCCGCCTGCCCCCGCGAAGAGGTCAATCACAGGAACCTTGTTGCCCACACTATTCCTCGTCTGAACGCTATGGACGGTAGGCATACACGCTCACCGCACACCATCAATGCATGATTCATGATTTGTTCTCACCAGTCAATCATAAGCTGTGGATTACTTTGGCTGCCCCGGCAACACGGCCACTCCCACTCGACGGCCTATGTTTGGCATGGCCATTCGAAACCCACTCTGACCAGTAAATGCTTGCGGGATTTCCCCCCTACCCCTCAAGAAACGCTTGCACGATGGTACCTGGACCGATCACAACCTCAGTCTAACATTCCCAGATCACGAGTATTCCCCGGCCCTGTTCGCGAGCGCTTGTTGGGCGCTGCGATGCCCTTCCGACGTTGCGGACGAGTTTCGGCCCCCAATATTCGGCCCGCGCAGAAGGAACTTTTCCCGCCAAGCGACAGTCGTGACGGTGCCAAAGGCATCCATGCACGAATATGACCTTGTTCTTCATCACGAAGATCAAGTCGGGAGCACCGGATAACCCCTTCGATGCAGCCGGAAGAGGCGT
>Ga0070670_100001864_pt1 | contig 17178 bp, 14 predicted proteins | sample KBSS63metaG_FD_64665 | JGI IMG/M metagenome (GOLD analysis project Ga0070670, IMG submission 64665) | Switchgrass rhizosphere microbial communities from Kellogg Biological Station, Michigan, USA - KBS S6-3 metaG | ecosystem: Host-associated > Plants > Roots > Rhizosphere > Soil ... | reverse complement strand
GCGCGTTGCGCCCCACCTCCGCCCGAAAATCCTGTGGCGGTCATTGACGCGCCGCGGCCTCGGCCCCATTTGCGCGTCGAACACGAGGCCGCGCCGGGAGTCCAACCGGTCGCTGGGCGCTTCGTGGACAAGCAGCGCCCTCCATCACCTCGAAGGAGATTGGAACATGGGCATCTTCGATCGCTTCCGGCCGTCCGGCGAATCGCAGGGACGCACCTACGAAGGTCAACGCGCCGGGCTCTCGGAAGACGAGCAGGCGCTCGCGCGATACCGTTACATGCTGAAGACCGCGCCGCCCGAGACCATCGAGCAGGCGCATGCCGAAGCGTTCGCCAAGCTCACGCCGGAGCAGCGGCGGATGCTGCTCGAGCAGCTTCGCAACGAGATGCCCGAAACCGAACGGACCTACGCCGCCGCTGACACTCCCCAAGCCCTGGCGCGAATGGCCACGCGCGCCGAAGTGCGCCGGCCCGGAACGCTGGAAGGATTGTTCGGCCGCATGCCCGCGGCTGCGCCCAGCTTCGGCGGAATTGTGGCGAGCAGTCTCCTGGGCAGCATGGCGGGCACGGTTCTCGGCACGATGATGGCCCAGCACTTTCTCGCGGACCATGCGTTCGCGCAGAGAAGTCTGACGGAAGCGCCGGCCGGAGAGAGTTGGCGAGATGCGGACGCTCAGCCCGATTCCGGGGACTTCGCGGGCGGCTTCGAAGACGTCGGCGGCGACTTCGATTCGGGCACGTTCGACGTCTGAGGTTTTAGTCGCCACCTGCGGCGCTGCAGGCACGCCGGTGGCGATAGCGCGTGGCGCTACCCGTTTGCAACACAGTGCGGCGCCGACGGGCCGCTACTTCTCGCACAACCCGAGCACGGTGTTCTCCAGCGTGCACTTCGGCTTGGGCTTCGGCCTGCCGGCGAGGCACCGGCTTATTTCCTGCGCCGTCTGCGGATAGTAGCTCCACCCCGCGCCGAGATCGGGCATCGCGAGCTCGACTTCCTTCCATTTCGGATGGCCTTGCTCCTGCAGCGTCGCGAAGTTCTGACACAGCGATCGCGCGAACCTTCCGAGATTGACCCTCGTATCCTGCAGGTTGTAGTCGTACGTCACGAGATACGCCTTGACTGCAAACGCTGCTATGTCCTCGTTCAAGAGATTCGGATAGCTGCTGGCGTGCAGAACCGCCTTGAAATACGTCTTGAGCGCCGCCTGCGTCGCAGGATGGTCCGGATCTACCTTCAGCATCTTGATGAATTGCCGGACCTCGGGCTTCATGTCGGTGAAAAGCTTCGCCGGCTGGCCCGCGACGATGGCCACGACGTCGACCGACTTGTCGGTGATGAGCTTGAGCAGCGCGTCCTCGTTGCTCAGGAGACTTGCCTTCGCTTCTGGCAGCGGCGTGTTGAACATGAGGCGGTAGAGCGTCGTCATGCTGAGCGCCGTGCCGCTGCCGACGGGACCGGTGTTGATGCGCGCATCCTTGATCTCGTGCACGAAATTCATCGGCGAATCGGCGCGCACGATGAAGTTGATCTCCTCGTTGTACAGCGGCAGGATCACGCGCAGCGGCCGGATCATCGTTCCGGCGCTCGCGTTGCCCGCGGCGGCCTGGTCGAGAAAAGCCTGGTACACGTCCGATTGGACGAGCGCGAACTTGACGCCCGGCTCGAAACGCAGGCGGCGGATGTTCTCCGCCGAGCCTGCCGAAGGCAACGACTCGAGCTCGATGCCGACCGGTGCGGCGATGTACGTCGCGAGGTCGCGGCCGATGACGATGTACGTTCCTTTTTCGGACGCCGTTACGATCTTGTACTGGGCGCCGGCGCTCGCAGCGAACGCCGTGCCGACCCACGCGCCTGAAAGGAACAGCGATGTGATAACCAAGCGTCTAAAGGTCATGGCCGGTCTCCACACGTGAGCATTGACTGCGCGAGCGAAACAGCGAAACCGATGATACGGCAAGTGCCGGGCCGCCCAAAGGGCCGCCGCGTGGCGGCGCACCTGCGAATGGCGGCTACCATCGCTCGCATGCGTCCTCTCCAATGACATCGGCATACACAGGGCACGTGGCAGGACATAAACCGGAAAAAATTTCTTTACCGGAGTACAGCTTTCGAACTGCGCACATTTCCAAAGCGTGCAACGCGAGTTCCGCTTCTCATCCGACGAACGGCAACTCTCGCCACGGAGTTTTTTCTGCACAATGGGTTGGCACTGAACCGATTCCGATCGTCTCTCGCCCAGAGCACAGCGACATGTCGGTTGGCCACACGCGGACGAGCGACGCACCCGGGTCATCCGAACTGTTGCGTGATCGCCTCGATGATCGATGGAGCGCAGATTGCGAAGCAACGAACGGGCAAATGCATGGAACCCCATCTGAGAAGCAATCCGGCACCTGTACCGCCGGCCCGCCGCGCGTACAACGATTGGGCGACCGCCAGGGTCGCTTACGATCGCGGCGACTACACGACCGCGTTGAAGCTCTGCCGCCAAATGGCGAGCGAAGGTGACGTCCGCGCCCAAGTCACGCTGGGTCTCATGTACGAGAACGCGCGCGGTGTGCGACAGGACTACGTCACCGCGATGCAGTGGTACCGCAAGGCGGCCGAGCAGGGCAACGCCTCCGCGCAGCTCAACCTCGGCAACCTGTTCCACGACGGTCGTGGTGCGGTGCAGGACTACGCGGAGGCCGCGAAGTGGTATCGGTTGGCGGGGGAGCAAGGCAACGCGCGGGCGCAGAACAACCTCGCGGCGATGTGCGGAACCGGGCGCGGCGTGAAACAGGATCGGGCGGAAGCGATCTACTGGTATCGGCTCGCAGCCGAGGCCGGCAATGCGCTCGCACAATACAATCTCGGCGCCGCGTACGAGAACGGCCTTGGCATGCCGCAGAACTACGTGGAAGCCATGCGCTGGTATCGCAAGGCGGCCTACCAGAACCACGCGGCGGCGCAGTTCAACGTCGGCACGATGTACTACTGCCACCGCGGCGTGTCGCAGGATTTCATCGAGGCCGCGAAGTGGTATCGCAAGGCCGCGGACCAGGGCAACGCGTATGCGCAGAACAACCTCGCCGTGATGTACGAAAACGGGCAAGGCGTTACAAAGGATTACGGCGAGGCGATGAAGTGGTACGAGAAAGCGGCCAATCAGGGCAATGACGCCGCGCAGTTCAGCATCGGTCTGCGCTACGACACCGGCGAAGGCGTGCCTCAGGATTATGCCCAAGCGATCGCCTGGTATCGGCGTGCGGCGGAGCGCGGCAACGCGAAGGCCCAGAACAACCTGGCGCGGATGTACGAGGACGGGCGCGGCGTTCCGGCGGACTTCTCCGAGGCAGCGAAGTGGTTTCGGCGCGCGGCCGACCAGGGTGTCGCGGCCTGTCAGTTCAACCTCGGTCGCGCTTACGAAATCGGCCGTGGCGTGCCGAGGAACTTCGCCGAAGCGGCAAAGTGGTACCGGCTAGCCGCCAACCAGGAAGATCCGACCGCGCAGTTCAACCTCGGCACGATGTATTACTACGGGCGGGGCGTCGAGCAGGATTTCGTCGAGGCGCACAAGTGGTTTGCGCTGGCCGCGGTGTGTTTTCCGCCGGCGATGGTCGCCAACATCCAGCGTGCGCTCAACAACTGCCAGCTGGTCGCTGCTAGGCTCACGCCGTCGCAGGTCGCGGAGGCGCACCGCCTCGCGAGCACCTGGAAACCGAAGGCGCCGATCGAGAGCCGATAGCGGGATCGTGCGGACCTCTTCCGAGAGCACGCAGCAGCGCACGCTGCTGATCCGCCGGCTGTTGATCGTTTACCACACGCAGTTCGGCGCCACTTCCCAGATGGCGCGCGCCGCGCTCGACGGCGCGCGCTCGATCGACGACATCGACACCGTGATGAAGCGCGCGCCCGACGCGGGCGTCGCCGACCTCGAGACGGCAAGCGCGCTGATCGTCGCCACGTCCGAGAATTTTGGCGGCATGGCGGGAATGATCAAGGACTTCTTCGAGCGCACGTTCTATCCATGCGAGGGAAAGCTCGAGGGCCGGCCGTATGCGCTCCTCGTGTGCGCAGGCACCGACGGCACCGGGGCGGTGCGCGACGTCGAACGGGTGGCGACGGGGTGGCGACTGCGCAAGGTGCACCCGGAGCTCGTCTACAAGAGCGGCGTGACCGCGCAGCGGGTGACCGTTCCCGAGGATGTGCTGGCCCGGTGCCGTGAAATCGGCGCCACGCTCGCCGCGGCGGTGGCGGCGGGAATCTACTGAGGACGGCGCAAAGCCGAAGGCGGCAAGCCAGGCGCCTACGCGCGTTCGACCATCGGCTGCAGCCTGGCGACGAGGCCAGCGGCGGAAGCTTCGATCAGATCCAGCACACGGTCGAAGCCCTCGGGCCCTCCGAAGTAAGGATCGGGAACTTCGCGAACGCCCTGCTCGGGCGCGAAGTCGAGCAGCAGCCCGAGGTGACCGGCGAAGTCGTCCGGCTTCATACCGTTGAGCGTCTTGAGGTTCGACTCGTCCATGCAGAGGATCCAGTCGAACCGCGTGAAATCTTCTTTCTCCACCTTGCGTCCCCGCAATCGCGAGAGATCGTAGCCGCGCCGGCGGGCGGCGTCGATCGCGCGCTTGTCGGGCGGCGCACCGATGTGCCAATCGCCGAGGCCCGCGGAGTCGGTGCGCACGCGATTGGCGATGCCTGCGCGGTTGAGCGCGGCGCGGAACACGCCTTCGGCCGTCGGCGAGCGACAGATGTTGCCGAGGCACACGAACAGCACCGCGACCGCCGTGGTGGAATCGTCGTCCGAGGCCTTGTCGACCTCCGCGTCGTTGGCCGCCAGCCAGCGCCCGATCCGCATCAGCCGTCCCCGGGCAATGCCACGCCGAACATCGCCTCCTTGAGCTCGAGAAGCCGGTCGCGCAGTTGCGCGGCCTTCTCGAACTCGAGGTTCTTCGCCGCTTCCAGCATGTCGCGCTCGAGGTGCTTCAATTCCTTCTCCATGTCCTTCTCGGGCATCGACTCGTACTTCGCGCGCGTCTGCTCGGTGCGCAGCTTCTTGCGCCCCTCTTCGGCATCGTACACGCCGTCGATCAGGTCCTTGATCCGCTTCTGCACGCCTTGCGGGGTGATGCCCATCTTCTCGTTCCAGGCAATCTGCTTGTTGCGGCGGCGCGTCGTCTCGCCGATCGCGGCCTTCATCGAATCGGTCATGGTGTCGGCGTAGAGAATCGCCTTGCCATTGAGGTGGCGCGCCGCCCGTCCGATCGTCTGGATCAGCGAACGCTCGGCTCGGAGGAAGCCTTCCTTGTCCGCGTCGAGGATCGCCACCAGCGAGACCTCCGGGATGTCGAGGCCCTCGCGCAGCAGGTTGATTCCGACCAGCACGTCGAATTCACCGAGGCGCAAGTCGCGGATGATCTCCACCCGTTCGACTGTATCGATGTCCGAGTGCAGGTAACGCACCTTCACGCCGTGCTCGTTGAGATAGTCGGTCAAGTCCTCCGCCATCCGCTTGGTCAGCGTCGTGACCAGCACGCGCTCATGGACCGCCGTGCGTGCATTGATTTCCGACAGCAGATCGTCGACCTGCGTCTGCGCCGGGCGCACTTCCAACGCGGGATCGACGAGACCCGTCGGCCGCACCACCTGCTCGACCACCTGCCCCGCATGCTTCTTCTCGTAGTCCGCCGGAGTCGCCGACACGAACATCGTCTGCGGCAAAAGCCGTTCGAACTCGTCGAAGCGCAGTGGCCGGTTGTCGAGCGCCGAGGGGAGCCGGAACCCGTAGTTGACGAGATTTTCCTTGCGCGCGCGATCGCCTTTGTACATGCCACCCACCTGGGGGATCGTCACGTGGCTTTCGTCGATGAAGACGAGTGAGCGGGGCGGCATGTAGTCGAGCAGCGTGGGCGGTGGCTCGCCGGCGGATCTTCCCGACAGGTGGCGCGAGTAATTCTCGATTCCCTTGCAGAAGCCGATCTCGGTCATCATCTCGAGATCGAAGCGCGTCCGCTGCTCGATCCGCTGCGCCTCGATCAGTTTCGCGCTGGAGACGAAATGCTCCTTCTGCAGAGTGAGCTCCGCCTTGATGGCCTCGATCGCGTCGAGCACCTTCTGCCGCCCCGTCACGTAGTGGCTCGACGGAAAGACGGTGAAGCGGCCGATCCGCTGGCGAATGTGACCGGTCAGGGGATCGAAGAGCTGCAGCGACTCGACCTCGTCGTCGAACAGCGAGACGCGCACGGCGTTCTCCGCATGCTCGGCCGGAAAGATGTCGATCACGTCGCCTCTCACGCGGAACGTGCCGCGGCGGAAATCGGCCTCGTTTCGCGTGTACTGCATCTCGGTCAGGCGGCGGATCGCGTCGCGCTGCGTCAACGCGTCCCCTTCACGGAGGTGCAGGATCATGCTGTGGTATTCGGACGGGTCGCCGATGCCGTAGATGGCCGACACGGTCGCGACGATCACGCAGTCGGGGCGTTCCAGAATCGCCTTCGTCGCCGAGAGGCGCATCTGCTCGATGTGCTCGTTGATCGAGCTGTCCTTCTCGATGTAGAGATCCCGCGACGGGACGTACGCCTCGGGCTGGTAATAGTCGTAGTAAGAGACGAAGTACTCGACGGCATTGTTCGGAAAGAACTCCCGGAACTCCGAATAAAGCTGCGCCGCGAGTGTCTTGTTCGGCGCGAGCACGAGCGCCGGCCGGCCGGTCTGCGCGATCACGTTGGCCATCGTGAACGTCTTGCCGGAACCCGTGACGCCGAGAAGCGTCTGGAACGAGAGACCGTCCTTGAGACCTTCGACCAGGGCGGCGATCGCGGCCGGCTGGTCGCCGGAAGCCTCGAACGGCTTGTGCAACTGGTAAGGGCTGTTCGGATAAGTGACGAGGGTGCCGGGGTCGTGAGCCATGGGAGAAAAATCAGACCAAAGGAATCGCCGCCGAAGTCGAACGCAACCGAGCATTTTACTGCGTTTCGAGCGGCCGACTCCAGTCCTCTCTGACCTTCTCCATTACCCCTGCGAACTGCAGGGCTGCGAGCCGCGAGTAGAGCGGACTCGCTTCCAGGACCTCGTCGTGCGTGCCGACGGCGACGAGCCGGCCCGCCTCCAGCACGGCGATTCGGTCGGCATGGCGCACGGTCGCGAGCCGATGCGCGATGATCAGCACCGTGCGGCCCGCCATCAGGCGCTCGAGTGCGCGCTGCACCATGCGCTCGCTCTCCGCATCGAGCGCGCTCGTCGCTTCGTCCAGCAGGAGGATGGGCCGGTCGGCGAGGATCGCCCGCGCGATCGCGAGTCGCTGCCGCTGACCGCCGGAGAGTCGCACGCCGCGCTCGCCCAGGTTGCTGTCGAAGCGCTGCGGCAGCTGGTTCACGAACTCGGTGGCGAACGCCGCATTGCACGCTTCGTACACCTCCTCGTCCGTCGCGTCGAGCCGTCCGTAGCGCACGTTCTCGAGCACGGTCGTCGCGAAGATCGCAGGATCCTGCGGAACCACCGCGAGCCGCGAGCGCACCTCGCGCGGGTCGGCGCGGCGCACGTCGACGCCGTCGATCTTCACGCTGCCCTGCTGAGGATCGTAAAACCGCAGCAGCAGCTGGAACACCGTCGTCTTGCCGGCGCCCGACGGCCCGACCAACGCGACCTTCTCGCCGGGCGCGACGTCGAGACTGAAGCCGTCGAGCGCCGCCGTCTCGCCGCGTGACGGATAGTGGAAGCGCACGTCTTCGAAGGTCACGGTTCCGCGCGCCGGATGAAGCAGAGAGACCGCATGCTCGGGTGCGCGTATGCCTGGTTCGATGCCGAGCAGCTCGAACAGTCGCTCGGTCGCGCCGGCCGCGCGTTGCACGTCGCCGATCACTTCGCTGATCGTTCCGACGGCGCCGGCGACGATGGCGGCGTAGAACACGAACGCCGACAGCTGACCCGCGCTCAGCTTGCCGGCGACGACGTCGTGCCCGCCGATCCAGAGGATGATGCCGATCGCGCCGAACACGAGCAGGATTACCGACGCCACCAGCATCGCGCGCTGGCGTATTCGCAAGAGCGCCGCCGAGAAGGCCGCTTCGGCGCGTTCGGCGAAGCGGCGCCGGTCTTCGGGCTCGTGCCCGTACGCCTGCACGGTGCGAACCTCGTGCAGCGCTTCGTCGACGTACGCGCCGACGTCGCCGACTCGATCCTGGCTCACGCGCGCCAGCTTCCGAACCTTGCGACCGAAGAGAACGATGGGAACGACGACGACAGGCACGCCCGCGAGCACCAGCAACGTGAGCTTCGCGCTGGTGATCGCGAGCATCGTCAGGCCGCCGGCGAGCAATAGCAGGTTGCGGATGGCCATCGACACGCTCGAGCCGATCACCGTGTCGAGCATCGCCGTGTCGTTGATCAGGCGGGAAATCACGTCACCGGTGCGGGTCGATTCGTAGAACCCGGGCGGCAGCGTCAGCAGATGGTCGAATACGGCGCGGCGCAAGTCGGCGGTCACGCGCTCGCCGATCCAGGATACGAAATAGAAGCGCGCGAACGTGGCGCATGCCATGACCGCGACGACGGCCAGCATCAGCGCAAGGGTCCGATCGAGCTCGCCTGCGTTGCCCGTGCCGAATCCGCGGTCGACGACGCCTTTGAGCCCCTGCCCTATCGCGAGCACCGACGCGGCAGCGACGACGAGCGCGATCGCGGCGAACACGACCTGCCTCCGGTACGGACGGACGAACACCCAGACACGCCCGAGCGTTCGCAAGGCAGTGACCGGCGGAAGCGGCGGAGCGTTTTGCGGCGTCATGGCGATGATCGTGGCAAGCACGAGACGTTAGCCGCCGCGGGCGTGATTGTCGAGCGTGTGCGCGCGGTACAATGCGCGTCGGCTGCCACGGCAAGCTTCACCGCCGCAGCGATTTCGCAATCGATCTTCGTGGAATGGATCTTTTCGAGCTTACCCTCATGAACGCACCCGCCCCGCTTTCGCTTCTCTCTACCGTCGAGCTTGCTCCGCGCGACCCCATTCTCGGCGTGACCGAGGCGTTCAACGCCGACATGAATCCCGACAAGGTCAACCTCGGCGTCGGCGTGTACTGCGACGAGAACGGCAAGGTGCCCTTGCTCGAGTGCGTGAAGCGCGCGGAGCGGGAGCTCGCCGACCAGGCGGCGCCTCGTTCGTACCTGCCGATCGACGGCATCCCGGCGTACGACCGGGAAGTGCGGGCGCTGTTGTTCGGCCGCGACTCGGAGATCGTCACCTCCGGTCGCGCCATTGCCGTCCAGGCGCTGGGCGGTACGGGTGCGCTCAAGGTCGGCGCCGATTTCCTTCGCCGCTTCGCGCCCGGAGCGCAGGTCTGGATCAGCGATCCCACCTGGGAGAATCACCGCGCGCTGTTCGAAGGCGCAGGCTTGGTCGTCAATACGTACGCTTACTACGACGCGGTAACACGCGGCTTCGACTTCGCCGGAATGGTCTCCGCGCTGGAGAAAATCCCGGCAGGCTCCGTCGTCGTGCTGCACGCGTGCTGTCACAACCCGACTGGCGTCGACCCGACACCGGCCCATTGGCCGCGCATCATCGAAATCGTGCGGCGGCGCGGTCTGGTGCCGTTTCTCGACCTTGCCTACCAGGGATTCGGCGACGGCATCGACGCCGACGGCGCGGTCGTTCGCGCATTCGCGGCCACACCGGGCCCGATGCTCGTATCGAGCTCGTTCTCCAAATCGTTTTCGATCTACGGCGAGCGCGTCGGGGCGCTGTCGATCGTGGCCGCCGACAAGGACGAAGCGGCTCGCGTGCTGTCGCAGGTGAAGCGAATCATCCGCGCCAACTACTCGAATCCGCCGACGCACGGCGGACAGGTCGTCGCGACGGTGCTCTGCTCGCCGGAGCTTCGTGCGCTGTGGGAAGCGGAACTGGCCGCGATGCGCGACCGTATCAAGCTGATGCGCGCGCTTCTGGTCGAGCGGCTGCACGAAGAAGTGCGCGGCGCCGATTTCCGCTTCATCCTCACCCAGCGCGGCATGTTCTCCTATTCGGGTCTTACCAAGCCCCAGGTGCTCGCACTGCGCGAGCAGTTTTCGATCTACGCGATCGACACCGGCCGCATCTGCGTGGCGGCGCTCAACCGTCGCAACGTCGAAGTCGTTGCGAAGGCGATCGCGAAGGTGGTTCGCTGAGGAGTTCCGGGTTTCGGCACGAGGCGAAGCAGTGCCCACGGATGCGCAGCGCACGACCGCGCGTTTTGACAGACGAGCGGTTTCCTCTATAATTCAGGGTTATCCCCTGCGGGAATAGCTCAGTTGGTAGAGCGCAACCTTGCCAAGGTTGAGGTCGGGAGTTCGAGACTCCTTTCCCGCTCCAGATTGCCAAGGGAGAGCACCGGCATTTTGCATGCGGCTCTCCCTTTTGTTTCGCGGGCCGGCGAGATTTGATCGAACGCCGGTCGCCGCTCCTGGCGGGGTGGCAGAGTGGTCATGCAGCGGCCTGCAAAGCCGTCTACGCCGGTTCGATTCCGACCCCCGCCTCCAAGACCCCCGCGATTTCGCCGTGGTTACCCTCCGAGCGACGCCGACGCCCCAGCGACCTGAGGTCGTGAGCACAACAGTCGCAGCGACGCGACCTGCGCAATCCGCGGATCGCTTGCGGCGAGCCACATACCCGCCGTCCTCGTGTTTTGCCATCGCTGACACACCTCATTACGAAGCGGCAGCCAATAGCTGTTGGACGGCTGCCACCGAGGCGATAGGCGACTCTTGCCTGGTGCTTCACGTTACGAGTCGGCGCTTCCGAAGATGTGTTACGGTCAAGCCTGCATGTCAACCGGTGATGACCGATGAAGCGCCGGATGCTCGTGAGGGGGCTTGTGGCGGGCTTCGTATCCGCGCCGTTTGCAGCGATTGCGCAGACGAGCACGGGTCTGCCGCGCGTGGGTGTCTTATTGCAAACGGCGACGTCGGCGAGCCCTGCGTTGAGACTGCTCGAGCCTGCCCTCCGCGAACGCGGCTACACTAGCGGTAAAGACTTCGTGCTGGAAGTCCGATCGTCCAGCGGTAACCCTCGAGCGTTGCCGGCTCTCGCTATCGAACTTGTACAACGCGATGTGAGTGCAATCGTCGCGGTCGGTCCAGCGGCCGTCGAGGCGGCAATCGGCGCTACCCGCACCATTCCCGTCGTCGCAATTGATCTCGAGAGCGATCCGGTGAGGAATGGCTGGGTGAAGGCGCTCTCTCGGCCCGGCGCGAATGTCACAGGCCTGTTTCTTGATCACCCAGCCATGGCGGGCAAGTGGCTCGAGCTGCTTCGAGAGACCATCCGGAGTGTTCGGCAGATCGTGCTTTTATGGGATTCGACGACGAGCCCCTCGCAATTGGAAGCGGCGAAAGCGGCAGCGCGACGATTCGCGATAGAGGTTCAAGTCGTGCAGATTCGAAGCGGTGACGATCTCGATGCAACGCTCAATGCCGGTGCGGTGCGCGGGTCGCAAGCAATCGTGATGCTTTCGGCGCCTACTATTTATGCCGCTTCCGCTTCATTAGCGGAATTCGCAAAACGGCAAAGGATTCCCGCGATTTCGCCATTTCGGCCATTTGCAGAAGCCGGCGGACTCATGGCCTTTGGTCCCGATCTACCATACTTCTTTGGCCGCTCCGCCATCTATGTCGACAAAATTCTCAAGGGCGAAAAGCCACGCGATCTGCCTATCGAGCTACCCACCAAGTTCGAGCTCGTGGTCAACCTCACGGCCGCGAAGGCGCTTGGCCTCACGATCCCCCAGGCGATTCTCCTCCGCGCCGATCGGATCATTGAGTGATGGCTTCAGCTGGCAGGTAAAGCGGAAGCAAGATCGGCCTGGTTCGGCCACGGCACGAAGACGCCGGATGATTACTGAATCACCTCTTCCGCGCGCAGGAGCAGCGACTGCGGGATGGCGAGGCTAAGTGCCTTCGCAGTATTCGCGTTGAGCACCAGCTCGAGCTTGGTGGGCTGCAGGACCGGCAGATCGCTCGGTCTTGCGCCATCGAGAATCTTGCCCGTGTAGATGCCGGCTTGCCGATAGATTTCCTCGAGGCTGGCTCCATAGCTCATGAGGCCGCCCGCCGTGACGAATTCCCTCAACTCGAAGCTGGCGGGCACCGCGTGCCGTGTGGCCAACGAGACGAGCCGGTCGCGGCGGTTGTAGAAGAACCCGTCGCTGCCGACAAATATCGCACCCGCCTGAAGGCCCGCGAGAGCGGCGAACGAGTTATCGATCTCGAGGTCCGTCCGAGCGCGCAAGACGTGCACCCGCAGACCGAGCGACGCTGCCGCATCACGTACTTCCTTCGATACGCTTTCCGAATTGGGATTGTCAGGGTTGACGAGCAACGCAATCCCAACGGCGCCCGGTACCAGTGTGTGCAACAACTCCAGCCGCTTCGCGTTGAGCTGGCCGGTGATGAAGGTTACACCGGTGATGTTCGCCCCCGGTCGCCCGAGAGTGGCGACAACACCGAGCTTCACGGGGTCAGCGCCCAAAGTGAAGACGATCGGAGTCTTCGAGGTCGCTGCCTTCGCCGCCAACACTGAACGGGGGCCTCCGGTCGCGACCAGCAAATCGACGCGGTTGCGAACCAAATCCGCCGCCAACGTTGGCAACCGATCGTCGCGGCCTTCCGCCCACCGAAACTCGATCCGAACGTTCTCCCCATCGCGATAACCGACCTCGTTCAACCCGCCACGGAATGCGGCGACCAGGGAGGTCCATCTGGCGGCCGACCCGATGCTGAGAAAACCGACCAACGGCTGCGAGCGCGCATCAACGTTCATCGCGAACAGCCCTAACGCAGCGAATGAAACGAATTTTCGGCGTTGCATTTCCGACAATCGATCGAGGATAACGCAAATATATTACGCCAGAGCGACAAACCGCATCGTAACCAGCCCACGCGCAAATTTGTCGCTCGCTCGTATCGCCGCGGTAACGCGCTTGGCGAGGCAATCGAAGACTGCGTCTATGTCGATGAGCGCACGAGCGTCGTGAGCTTTCAGCTCCGAATCGCCGCGACCAGCCTCTTGAGCTCGACGCCATCGACGTCGGAGACCGCCGCGTAGTCGAGATCGCGGTCGCTCCATTGCACGACGTTGAAACCGCGCACGGTGGTATCGAGCTCCGAGTGCGCGCCGTCGCTGCGGCGCCACGAATACACGCTGATGAAGTGGCCGCGCAGGCGATAGACGACCGCTACGGCCTCCCGTCCGCGAATGCTATCGCGGCGGGCGCCTATCAGCTCGAATCCCTGGTCCTTGAGGTCTCGCACCGTAGGCGCGAACTCGGCGCGGCCCTGGAACCACGGTCGGACTACATGTCGATCCGAGGACGCGACCTCCACGCGCGGACCCGACGGCGTCAGCGAGGCGACATGATGGGCGACGACGATGGCCGGCAGGTCCTCGAGCACCTGAGGCTGTGCGACCCACCATCCGCCGATGAGTCCGGCCAGTGCCGCACAGCCCGCAAGCGCCAGCGCCTGCCACCACTGCACGACGCGGGACGGAATTCTCCTCGCAGACCGGGCCCGCACGGCACGCATGACCGATTCGCGCAGCCCCTCGGGAGCGCCTTCGCGCAAATTGGCCGCACGAATGGCGTTGCGCAGCGCCAGCCGCTCCTCATGCGCCGCGGCGCAAGCCGGGCACCCTGCGAGGTGCGACGCCACGTCCGCGGCCGTCGCCGCATCGACCTCGTTGTCGAGATGAGCGTCCAGCATCCGCACTGCCATCGCGCAGTTCATCGCCGCTGCTCCCTGTAAGCGCCGCGCGCGCGTGACTGCAGCAGATCGCGCGCCCTCGCGAGCCGCGACATCACCGTTCCGATCGGAATGTCGACGATGGCGCTGATCTCCTTGTACGACAGCTCCTCGAGCTCGCGCAGCACGATGACCTCGCGATAGTCCTTCGGAAGCTTCTCTATCGCCTCCCGCAGCCAGCGCGAATCCGAGGCGCGCATCGCCAGCTCTTCCGGCGTTGCCGGCGGGACGAGCCCGGAGCCGGCCGCGCCGCCGTGCTCATCGTCGTCGTACTCCTCGTCATGGGCCCGATGACGGCGCTCGCGCAACAGGTCCATGCAGACGTTGCGAACGACGGCCAGGAACCACGATCGGGCATCCGGGCCCTGCATTTGGTCGAACGCGCTGAATGCTCGAACGCAGGCATCCTGGACGGCGTCCTTCGCCGCCGCGGCGTCCCGCAGCAGGAAGCGCGCGAGCCGGTACGCCGAGTCGAGGTGCGCAAGGATCTGCGCTTCGAACCTCGCGGTCCGCTGCCGCTCGAGCGATCGCAATCCATCCATCGGCCCGTGGCCCATCTTGCGTAGACGCAGGAGAGTCCTGGTTTATTCCCGGAATAACGCCGTGAGCCGCCAAGTCTATGCCAGTGGGACCGTGAAACCATTGAGGAGCCGATCATGAAGCAGTCGACGTTGGACAGACGGGAGTTCCTGAAGCTGGCCGGACTTGGAGGTGTCGTGCTCGTGACCGGCATGGGCGGTACGCCGGCCCAGGCGGCGGGCAACGACTTCTACTTCGTGCAGCTTTCCGATTGTCACTGGGGATTCGAGGGTGCGGCGGTCAATCCGGATGCCAAGGGCACGTTGCGCAAGGCGGTGGCGGCCGTCAACGCTCTCTCGCAGCAACCCGATTTCGTGGTGTTCACCGGCGACCTCACGCACACCACGGACGATCCCGCGGAACGGCGGCGGCGGATGGCCGAGTTCCGTTCGATCGTCGATGCGCTGAAGGTTAAGGACGTCCGGTTCATGCCGGGCGAGCACGATGCGTCGCTCGACAACGGCAAGGCCTTCAAGGAATTCTTCGGCGACACGCGGTACACCTTCGACCACAAGGGCGTGCATTTCATCGCGCTCGACAATGTCTCCGACCCCACGGCCGCCATCGGCGACGAGCAGCTCGAATGGCTCAGCGCGGACCTCGCGCGGCAGCCGAAGGATGCGCGCATCGTCGTCCTGACGCACCGGCCGTTGTTCGATCTGTATCCGCAGTGGGACTGGGCGACCAGGGACGGAGCGCGGGCCATCGACATTCTGTCGACGCGTGACAACGTCACGGTGTTCTATGGCCACATCCACCAGGAGCATCACTTCAAAACCGGCAGCATCGGGCACCACGCCGCCAAGGGCCTCATGTTCGCGCTGCCCGCACCTGCTTCGCAGCCGAAACGGTTGCCGATCCCATGGGATGCCTCCGCGCCGTACAAGGGACTGGGGTTCCGCGAAGTGGAAGCGGACGCGTCTGCGACGACCTATCCCATCACTGAACTGCCGGTGTCGTGATGCGCGAGCTCGATTCCCGTCGTCGGCGCCTCTTGCAGGCTGGAGCCGCAACGACGCTCGCCGCTGCGTTAGGCGTAGCGGTTGTCGCGGCACAGCCGAAGCCGCGCGTCATTCCCGTCGTCGCCCGCAAGTTTTCCTACGAACCGGCGGAGATCACGCTCAAGCTCAACGAGCCCGTCGTATTCGAGCTCACTACGGTCGATGTCGTCATGGGATTCAGCGTTCCTGATTTCGGCGTGCGCGCGACGATCCTGCCCGGGCAGAAGGCCACGCTCGCGATGACGCCGAGCAAGGCTGGCGAATTCACCTTCCTGTGCGACGTGTTCTGCGGGTCCGGGCACGAGAACATGGAGGGCACGCTGCGAGTGGTGGCGTGACGCGGCCTGCTTCGCCGCAACAATGACACGTAACAATTGCTGCGGACCGCGATACGTCGCGGTCTTGCAGCCTGGAATCCGCTGCTCGCGCCATGCGACACTGGCCCTCATGTCCCCGAACGCCGCTCTCTCCCTGCCCAATGGGCCTGCCCCCGTTCAACTCGGGCACGCTGCACCTCTACCGACAGCTCTGGAAATACGCGCAAGGCGCGCGAATCGAGTACGCCTTCGCGATGCTTCTTCTCGCCGGCGCGATCGTCCTCAAGCTGCTGATTCCCTGGCTCGCGGCGCAAGCGATCAACACGGTGCAGGTGTCCGGATCGGCGGACCTTCACTCGGCCGCCTCGTACGTCGCGCTCATCTTCCTCGTCTACGTGGCGGCCTGGTCGATGCACGGGCCGGGACGGATCCTCGAGCGCCACGTGAGCCTGCGGGTCCGCCGCCAAGTCGCCGACGCGATCTACATGAGGCTCGCCTCGCTGCCGCTTGCATGGCACGAGTCGCATCACTCGGGCGAGGTGCAGCAGCGGGCGCAGCAGTCGGCGCACGCGCTGTTCGACTTCACCCAGTGCCAGTTCCTCTATGTCCAAAGCTTCGTCAACATCGTCGGACCGCTGGTGGCGCTGTGGATCGTGTCGGGCTGGGTGGGCGCGCTCGCGTTCGTGGGTTACGTCGCGATCGGGTCGGCGATCCTCCGCTTCGACATCAAGCTCATGCGGCTTGCCAGCGCGGAGAACGATGCGGAGCGTCGCTACACCGCGATGCTGCTCGACTTTCTCGGCAACATCGCCACGCTGTTCAGTCTTCGCCTCGCGGACGCGTCCAGGAAGCGCCTGGCAGAGCGTCTGGACGCGGTCTTCGAGCCGGTCCGGCGCAGCATCGTCCTGAACGAAGGAAAGTGGTGCGCCGTCGACCTGCTGTCGGCGGCCCTGACGTGGATCCTGGTCGCCGCTTACGCCGCCCTCACCCACCAGGTCAGCGAAAGCGCCGGCGTTCCCGTGCTGCTCGGCGGCCTCTTCATGGTCTACCAGTACGCCCACCAGGCGGGGGGTGTCATCGGCTCGCTCGCGCAGAACTTCCAGTCGTTCGCCCGGATGCGCACGGACTTCGCGAGCGCCGAACCGATCTGGGCCGCGACGCCCTCGTCGGCCTCGGCGGGCGAAGTGCCGCGCGATTGGAGCAGGATCGAGGCCCACGGCCTCACGCACACCTATGTCCGCGGCAACGGCGAGCTCGGCGGCGTGCTCGATGCCACATTCACCGTGAATCGCGGCGAGCGCATCGCCCTGGTCGGCGCGAGCGGTTCGGGCAAGAGCACTCTGCTGCGCGTGATCGCCGGGCTCTACGGCCCGTCGCACGGTTTCTACACGATCGACGGCAGCGTCGGCTTCGGCATCCGGAGCCTCGCGTCGGCCGCGACGTTCGTGCCGCAGGACGCGGAGACGTTCCAGGCGACGCTGCGCGAGAACCTGGCACTCGGCACCGAGGAGTCCGAGGCCGCCATCACC
>Ga0070670_100001863_pt1 | contig 17183 bp, 13 predicted proteins | sample KBSS63metaG_FD_64665 | JGI IMG/M metagenome (GOLD analysis project Ga0070670, IMG submission 64665) | Switchgrass rhizosphere microbial communities from Kellogg Biological Station, Michigan, USA - KBS S6-3 metaG | ecosystem: Host-associated > Plants > Roots > Rhizosphere > Soil ... | reverse complement strand
TCCGGCTTCAATTCCCGCATGCACTTGAAGTGCCCGAGCGGACACTCGCGCTTGAAGCACGGGCTGCAGACAATGTCGATCTTCGCGATACGCGCTACCGGCGACAGCGGCGGCGTGTATGCCGGCGACGAGGAACCGAACAGGGCGACGAGGGGAACGCCGACGGCGGCCGCGGCGTGCATCAGGCCCGAATCGTTGCTTACCACCAGCGATGCTGCGGACAGGATATCGATGGTCGTGCCAAGGTCGGTGCGCCCGGTGAGGTCGCGAACGCGCGTCGCAGACTCGGTGCCCATGGCCATCAACACGGCTTCCGAGGAAATCTTGTCGTTGGGCGAGCCGACGATCCACACGTGCAGTCCGTCCCGCAGCAAGAGCGCGGCCAGGTCGGCAAAATGGTTCGGCGGCCAGCGCTTGGCCGCGCCGAATTCCGCGCCGGGGCACAGGACGACCACGGGCCGGTCGGTTTTGAGATTGAGTGCCCGCAATGCGCCGGACCGATTAGCCGCGTGCGGCACCAGGATCGGCGCGGGCGACAGCGGCAACAGCGCGCCGGGCGAAGCCGCCAGCGCGGCAAACCGGTCCACCAGTCGCGGCATACCCTTGCGGTCGAGCCGGCGCGCGTCGGTCAATAGAACGTAGCGCGCTTCGCCGCGATATCCGATGCGCTTGGGAATGCGTGCGAGGTAGGGGATCAGTGCCGACTTCCACGAATTGGGCAGCACGAACGCCCGCGTATAGCCCTCGGCCTTGAATTCGCCCGCCAGCTTGCGGCGGCCGGCAAGGTCAAACTTGCCGTGACCGAATGGCGTCTCGACGATGCGGCGGATGCCGCGCATGCGGGCATAGACCGGCGCGCACCAGGATGGCGCCAGGATGTCGACGATCGGGTCTTCGTAGGGATCGCGCAGCAGCCCGACCAGCGGCTCGGAAAGGATGGCGTCGCCGACCCAGGACGGTGCGATGATCAGGATGCGTTCGGCGGCCATATGGATCGCGCGAAGCCTCTAGCGTCCCGGCCCGGCTTGCGCTGCCCGCGTCGCGGGCATGGGGTGCCCGCACGTCACGTCGTCAGTGGCCGCCTTTGCGCGGCCCCCCGTCGAGTACGTAGCGAGTTCCACAATACGGACACATGGCCTCGCCGGTGTCCGCGATGTCCAGGAACACGCGCGGATGGGACGACCACAGCGGCATGGCCGGATTGGGGCAATACACGGGAAGGTCCGCGGACTTGACCGCGACTGGAATTATTTCCCTGGGTTCGCCCATCGTCAAACCTTCGACAGCCAGGCTTTTTTCGACGGCATGCGTCCGTTGACCGCGTCGAAGAACATCGCCTGCAGCTTCGTGGTGAGCGGACCACGCGATCCTTCGCCGATCGTCCGGTTGTCCAGTTCGCGAATCGGCGTGACCTCAGCCGCCGTGCCCGTGAAGAAGGCTTCGTCGGCGCAATAGACCTCGTCGCGCGTGATCCGCCGCTCGTGGACCGGAATGCCCAGTTCCTTCGCGAACACGAAGATCGTGTTGCGGGTGATGCCGTTCAGCGCACCCGATGACAGGTCGGGCGTATGCAATTCGCCGTTGACGACCAGGAAGATGTTCTCGCCCGAGCCTTCGGATACATAGCCTTGCGGGTCGAGCAGCAGTGCCTCTTCGTAGCCGTCGTGCGTGGCTTCCTGGTTGGCGAGGATCGAGTTGGCGTAGTTGGCCACGGCCTTGGCGCCGGTCATCGTGATGTTGACGTGGTGCCGCGTGAACGACGACGTCTTCACACGAATACCCTTTTCCATACCCTCGGCGCCGAGATAGCTTCCCCACGGCCAGGCCGCGATGCAGACGCGAACCGGGTTGGACTTGGCAGCCACGCCCATCGCTTGCGATCCATAGAAAACCAGAGGACGCAGGTAGCAGGAATCGAGCTTGTTGTCGCGCACGCACGCCAGCTGCGCCGCATCCAGTATCTCCCGTGTGTACGGGATCTTCATGCCGAAGATGTGCGCGGAGCGGAACAGGCGATCGGTATGGTCGCGCAGGCGGAAGATGGCCGGGCCTTCCACCGTCTTGTAGCAGCGGACGCCTTCGAACACGCCCATGCCGTAATGCAGCGTGTGCGTCAGCACATGCGTCGTGGCCTCGCGCCACGGCACCATCTTGCCGTCATACCAGATCCATCCATCGCGGTCGGCCATCGACATGCGGTTTCTCCTGAAGCCTTCGAGCGTAGGCAAAACCGCAATTTTAGCCGATTTCCTCCGACTTCCCCGGCCGCGCGTCCACGGCCGCCTGCCATGTATCCCCGAAGATATGCCGCCACAGCGCCGCGACGGACGCGCGGGTCGCAGCCAGCGCCTCGGGTTCCACCCGCGCGTGCGCCGCGCCAGTGAGCCGAATCGTATGCTGCAACCGGCGGTACGCGCGGTAGGCGTCGGCCACGTCGGCGGCCAGTGCCTGCGGCAGCAGGCCCAAGTCGGCGCCCATTGCGAGCAAAGCGATGTTGCCCTTGTTGCCCGTCAACACGCGATAGCGGTGCGCATTGGCGAGGACTAAGAATTGCACGGCGAATTCGATGTCGACCATGCCGCCGGGGTCGTGCTTGAGATCGAACAGTCGCGTGCGGTTGGGATGTCCGGCCGCCATTCGGCTTCGCATCGCGCTGATGTCGCGGGCCAGGGCTTTGGGCTCCCGGGGAAGCGTCAGGATCGCTTCGCGTTCGGCTTCGAACGACGCGCCCAACTGAGCGTCGCCGGCGACGAAGCGCGCGCGAGTCAACGCCTGATGTTCCCAAGTCCACGCGTTTTCGCGCTGGTACTTGCGGAAGGCGGACAGGCTCGACGCAAGCAGGCCGGACGCGCCATCCGGGCGCAGGCGAAGGTCCGTGTCGTAGAGCTGGCCGGCGGCGGTGTTGCTGGTGAGCCACGTGATGAGGCGCTGTGCGAGCCGGGCATAGCGCTCCTGCTTCGCTTCGGCCTCGGGATCGTCGGGCTCCACGTCGTACAGGAACACGAGATCGAGGTCAGACACGTAGCCCAGCTCCTTGCCGCCCAATTTGCCATAACCGATGATCGCGAAGCGCGGCGGCGGCGATTCGGCGCCGGCCAGTTGCGCCCAGCAGGCGTCGAGCGTCGCGGCAAGCAGCACATCCGCCAACGCGGAAATGTGATCCGCGAGACGCTCGATCGTAAGCCGCCCGCCCAGATCCTGCGTCAAAAGGCGAAATGTCTGCGCTTGCTGGAAGTGGCGCAGCGCGTCCATCTGGCGTTCGACGTCGCCGATTTGAACCGCCATCTGTCGTGCGAGGTCCTCCCGCCACACGTCCCAATCAGGCTCCGCGAGGAGCGCGCGCGCGTCGAGCAGTTCGTCGAGCAGCAGCGGATGGCGCGTCAGGTAGTCCGCCGCCCAGGCCGACGCGCCCATCAGGTTGGCGATGCGCGGCAGGAGCGGCGGATGCTCGATGACCAGGGCCAGATAGGCGCTGCGCCGGCTGACCGCTTCCAGCAGCGTCAGCAGGCGTTCGAATACCGCCTGCGCGCCCGCCGCGCCGGGATTGGCGGCAGACGTAGCCAGCAGCTGCGGTATCAGCGCGTCGAAGCGCTGTCGCGACAGTGCCGGCAGCTGCAGATAGCGGCCGCTGCCGCGAACGCGCGCGAGCGTGGCCAGCAGCGCGTCCGGGTCGGTGAATCCGGCAGAGAGAAGTTGTTCACGCGCTGTGGCCGTCGCCTTCGGTTCTTCCCAGATCGCGGTGTACGTTCCTTTGGCATCCGCGTCGGTGCGCCCGCGGTCGCCGAAGACGAGCGCGAACTGTTCGCTGACATGCGCGCGTTGCTGGCACAGCTCCGCGTCGAATTCCCGGACGCCCGAAAACCCCATGCTTGCCGCGAGCAGCGCGCGTTCCTCGGCATTGGCCGGAATCTGGTGCGTCTGCTGGTCGTCGCGATACTGCAGACGGTGTTCGATGCGGCGCAGGAAAACGTAGGCGTCGCGCAGCGCGGCCACCGCGGACTGCGGCAGCAGCCCGCGCGTGCCGAGCACGGTCAACGCAGGCAGCGTCCCCTTGACCCGCAACTCGCGTTCGCGGCCGCCGCGGACGATCTGCATTGCCTGCACGATGAATTCGATCTCCCGGATGCCGCCCTCGCCGAGCTTCACGTTGGCGACGTAGTCACGCCGCAGCCCCTGTTCCCGAATCTGGCGATGCACGTCGCGCAGGCCGTCGTACGCGTCGTAGTCCAGGTATTTGCGAAACACGAAAGGATCCACGAGCGAATCGAGTTCGCGGCGCCGGTCGCCGGTCAACGCGCGGGCCTTCAGCCAGGCGTAGCGTTCCCAGGCCCGCCCCTGGGTCTCCAGATACGCCTCGAGGCCGGCGAAAGTCGTTGTCAATGGACCGCTTTCGCCGTAAGGGCGCAAGCGCATGTCCACGCGGAACACGTAACCATCGGGTGACATATCGTGCAGCGCACCGATGACGCGCTGCCCCAGACGATCGAAGAATTCACGGTTGTCGATCGGCCGCGGACCGGACGTCGCGCCTTCGTCGGGATAGACGAAGATGAGATCGATGTCCGACGAGACGTTGAGTTCGCCGCCGCCGAGCTTGCCCATGCCGATCGTGATGAGTTGCTGCGGCGATCCGTCATCCGCGCTACGTGGTTCCCCGTGGCTCATGGCCAGCAGGCGCGCATGCAGCTTTACCGTCGATGCGAGGGCTACTTCTGCCAACTGCGTCATTGCTCCGCAGACTTCCGTCAGCGGCGCCAATCCCGTCAGGTCGCGCACGAGCGTGTGCAGAAACACGCGCCGGCGCAAACCGCGCAGCGCGCCGGCATGCGCCGCCGGATCGTCCTGCGCCTCGGTGGCGGGTAGCGTCCCGAGGACGTCTTCCCACGCAAAGGGCCGCGACCGCGATTCGGCGAGAAAGTCCGCGAGTCCGGGCTCCACGGCGAGCGCGCGATCCGCATAACGGCTGAACGCCAGCGCGTCCGTGATGTCCATTAGTTGCCCTGACGGCCAATTGGCCCGCGTCGCATTGGCGGGGGGTCTTCGAAACGGGCCGAGTCATTCAGCTACAATTCAGCTTCCCGGCTGCACATTATGCCTTTCGCCGCGACCCAATCCCGGTTCTCCCTTGTCCAACGCGCGCGCTGCCCGGTTTCTTAGCCTGCTGAGCGCCGCGGCGATCGCAGCGTTCGCGCTTTTCTGCGTGCTGCTGCTGATCGTCCGCTTCATCCTGTTTCCGCGAATCGACGACTACCGCGACCGCATCGTGGCGGCGCTGTCGTCCGCGCTGGGGCAGCCCGTCTCCATCGCGGCGATCGATACGGGCTGGCAGGGATGGAATCCGCAGCTGACCGTAAAGGGGTTGCAAATCCGCGACCGGGAGCATAGCTCCGACGAACCGGTGCTCAACTTCCCGCAAGTCAATCTCGTCGTGTCGTGGACTTCGCTGCCGTTCCTGGATCTTCGCCTGAATCAGCTGGCCATCGACAGGCCGCAACTGTCGGTTCGCCGCGATGCGAACGGCCGCTTGCATGTGGCGGGCATCGAATTCGACCCCGAACAGCAGAACGACGACTCGCGTGTCACCGAGTGGCTGCTGCGGCAGCCGAGCATCGTTGTATCGGATGCGCTGGTGACGTGGACGGATGAACTTCGCCGCGCGCCGCAACTCGTCCTCGACAACGTGCAGTTTCGCCTTGAGCACAGTTTCGGCCACCACCGCTTCGGACTGGTCGGTACGCCTCCCGCCGACCTCGCCGCGCCGCTGGATTTTCGTGGCGACGTAACCGACGCGTCGCTGCGCGACTGGCGCGATGCCCGCGGACGCTTCTACGTACGGCTGGACTACGCCGACATCGCGCTGTGGCGGGAATGGATCCCGCTGCCAATCCCGGTGGACAGTGGCAAGGGCGCGCTTCGCGCCTGGTTCGACTTCGCAGAGGGCGCTCCGACCGGCATGGTCGCGGATTTCGAACTGGCCGATGTCCGCACGCGTCTCGCGCGCAATCTGCCGCCACTCGACCTGGCGGACCTGGCCGGGCACGTCGATTGGAAACGCGAAGGGGGCACGCGCCAGCTGACTGCCACCGGCCTCACATTCACCACGCGTGCGAACCTCGCGCTTGCCCCGACCAACTTCAGCCTTGGAATGACAGAAGGTGCCGATGGCAATGTCACGGGCGGGCAACTCGTCATCGACCGGCTCGACGCGGAGCCGCTGACGGCACTGGCCGCCCAATTGCCCTTGCCGGTGAGTCTGCGCCGCGATCTTGCACGCTACGCGCCGCGCGGCATCGTCGCCAACGCCAAGTTCCGCTGGTCGGGCGACGCCGAACGGCTCGACACCTTTGCCGCGAGCGGCGCGCTGGAACGCGTCGGCTTTGCGGCGGTGGAAGGCTTGCCGGGAGCAACCGGTGTCTCCGGTACCTTCGACCTGGACGAAACGCATGGCATGGCGAAATTGGACACCCAGAATCTGGTGCTCGACGCGCCGCATCTGTTCGGTGAACCGCTGGCCGTAACCTCCGTCGGTGGCGCAGTGACGTGGGACAAGCGCGGCGGTCCATGGCGCGTGGCGTTCGACGACGTGCGCTTTGCCAGCGCGCCGTTCACGGGCACGGCAAACGGGACGTGGACCGCGAAAGGGGAAGGGCCCGGCACGCTGGACCTGCGCGCACAGCTGGCGGGCGGCAGCGTGGACGAGGTGAGCCGCTACATTCCGCTGACGCTCGGCGGCGGCCTGCGCACGTGGCTCAAGGCCAGCATCCTTCAGGGTTCCGCCAGCGATGTTCGCGTCAGCCTGGCCGGCGACCTCGCCGAATTTCCTTTCGCGGACAGTCGCGCGGGAAAGTTCCTCATCACATTCAAAGTCCGCGACGGGACCCTGCGCTTTCTACCCGAGTGGCCGCCAATCGAGGGACTTGACGCGGACCTCAGGTTCGAGGGAAAGGGCATGACAATCGACGCCGCGCGCGGGCGTTCGCTCGGAGCACAAATCGGCCCAACGAAGGCCGAGATCCCCAATCTGTCCGCGCCCCATCCGGTGCTCACCGTGACGGGCGACGCCACCGGGCCGACGCAGGAGTTCATCCGCTATATCGACCACAGTCCGGTTGCCGGATGGATCGGCCACTTCACCGCGGGCGCGACCGCCACCGGCGCCGGGAAGCTCGAACTCAAGCTGACGCTTCCTCTCGGCAAAGGCGAAGGCGCGAAGGTCGCCGGCGAGTACCTATTCATCGGCAACGACCTGCGCTTTGGCGCACTGCCGATGCTGGCGAAGGTGAATGGTCGGCTGGCCTTCACCGAGCAGGACCTGCGGGCGCAGGACGTTGTCTTCGACGCGCTCGGCGGTCCGGCGAAAGCAGCCATCGCCAATGTGGACGGCGAAGTCCGCGTGACTGGTTCAGGCACGGCGAACCTCGCGACGCTGCACCGCGAGTTGGGCGCGCCGATACTCGATCGCATTTCCGGCATTACCGATTGGGAATTGAGCCTGAAGTCGCGCGACGATGCCGTGACCTGGACGCTGGCAAGCACGCTCAAGGGCGCGGTCATCGACCTCCCCGCGCCGATGGGCAAGACGGCGGCTGATAGCGCGCCGTTGAAGATAGAACGTCGCGCGGTGGCAGGGCGACCGAACGAGGACCTGCTAACCGCCGATTATCGTGGCATGGCTCGCGCCATCGCGCATCGCGAAGCTGTGGCGGCCGGTGCCCCCTCCACCGTCGACCGCGTCGTGGTTTTGCTGGGCGGCGCCGCCACCGGCAGCGAGCGTCCCGCTCGCGCGGGCGTGTTCGTGCGCGGAAACCTTCCCGAACTCGACCTCGATGCGTGGCTGGCGTTGTACGGGAAGGAAAAGCTGCGGCTGTCCGGCGGCGAGGATACCGCCTCCAGTGTCCCCGCATTGATGATGAACGGTGTCGACCTCGACGTGGGGGCGTTCGTCGCAATGGGACGTGTCATGCACGACTTTCACGTGACGGCGCAGCGCGCCGGCGCGGATTGGCAACTGGCGATGAAGGGTCCTGAGGTCGAAGGCAAAGCCACTTGGCGCGGACCGTCGGCGGAACTTCCGAATGGACGCATGATGGCGCGGCTGACACGCTTCGTACGGCCGGGTCCTGGCGAGTTGCATCCGGTGCGCACCGAACCGGAACCAACGTCGAGCGCGGCCAACCCGTGGCCCGAACTGGATATCGTGTCCGACACGTTCATCTCCAAGGGACGCGACTTGGGCAAGCTCGAACTCGTCGCCAAACCGGCCGGATCCGATTGGCGGATCGAGCGGCTGGCACTCGCGAATGACGATGGGCGCATCGACGCCGACGGGTGGTGGCGCGTGCGTGGTGAGCGGCAGCAGACGCAATTCGATGTGGCGATCGATGTCGCCGACGCCGGCGGCTACCTGGCGCGCTTCGGTACCGCGGGAGCGGTGCGCAATGCACCGACCGGAATCACCGGGCAACTGCAATGGACGGGCGCACCCAACGATTTCGACTATCCAACACTGTCCGGCAAGTTCAACCTGAAGTCCGGCGCCGGACAGTTCCTCAAGATCGATCCCGGCATCGGCAAGCTGCTCGGTGTGCTGTCGCTGCAGGCGCTCCCTCGGCGCATCACGCTCGACTTTCGCGATGTTTTCAGCGAGGGCTTCGCTTTCGACGACATCAACGGCGATTTTGTCATCGACAACGGCCAGATGCACACCGACAACCTCAAGCTCGCGGGGCCCGCCGCCGGTGTCGCCATCAAGGGCGACATCGACCTGGCCCGCGAGACGCAGACGCTGACGGTGAGGGTGCAGCCGGCGTTGAGCTCGAGTGTTTCCGCCGGCGCCGCGGTCCTGTTCATCGCCAATCCGCTGGTCGGCGCGGCTGTGGGAGCGGGCGCGCTGCTGGCGCAGAAATTCCTGAACAATCCAATCGACCAGATGTTCAGCTACGACTATCGAGTGACGGGATCCTGGGCTGACCCGGTGGTGGAGCGGGTGGGCGGATTCGGCAAGGCAGCGCAGGCCTCGCCGACGTTCGGAAACGAGACAGGGGCGAAATGAGCGAGCGAATGCGGGTGGCGGCGATCCAGACGATCGCGGGCGGCGACGTTGCGGAGAATCTCGCGCAAGCCGAGTTGCTCGTGCGCGCCGCGGCCGCGGAAGGAGCCCAGCTCATCGTGCTGCCAGAGTATTTCGGCATCCTGGGTGCACACGCGACCGACAAGCTCGCGGTGAAGGAACGCGACGGCGCTGGACCACAGCAGGACTTCCTTCGCCGAATGGCGCACGAGCACCGCGTCACCATTATCGGCGGCAGCGTGCCGATTGCCAGCGACGATCCTGGGCGGGTGCGCAGCGCGTGCCTGGTCTATGGTCCCGATGGCGCGCGCATTGCGCGCTACGACAAGATTCACCTGTTCCGCTTCACGAGCGGCGCCGAGGATTACGACGAAACGCGCACGATTCAGCCGGGGGACGCGGTCGTCGCGTTCGACTCCTCATGCGGCCGGGTCGGCTTGTCCATCTGCTACGACGTGCGGTTTCCGGAACTCTATCGCGCGCTCGGCGACTGTGCGTTGATCGTCGTTCCCGCCGCATTCACCGCGACGACGGGTGCCGCGCATTGGGAATTGCTGCTGCGCACGCGCGCCGTGGAGAACCAATGCTATGTGCTTGCCGCGGCGCAGGGTGGGTTGCACCCGAACGGACGGCGCACGTGGGGACATTCGATGCTGGTCGATCCGTGGGGTGTCATCGTCGCGTCGAAGGACGAGGGACCGGGGATCGTCGTGGGCGACGTGGACCCGGCGGGTGTCGCGGATGCGAGATCGAAATTGCCGGCGCTCAGTCATCGCGTGATGTAGGCGGGCGCTCCTTCCGCGGCTGGTCGCTGCCGCTATCGCAGGCACCACGTGCTGTTGGAGTTCGCCTCGCACCGGGTTCCAAGACGACGCACTTCAGGAGAACTCATGTTTGACCACGTCAAGTTCGGAGTCAGCGAGTACGCAGCGAGCAAGGCGTTCTTCCTCAAGGCACTCGAACCGCTTGGCGTAGCCGTCGTCCAGGAAGGTCCGCCGACGTACGGTGTCGAGCTATGCCCGAATGGGGGCGAGGCCTCGTTGTGTATTTACCAAACCGCGGAGAAGCCGGCGCATCTTCACTTGGCGTTCAAGGCCGAGAATCGCCAGCAAGTCGAGGCTTTCCATCGCGCCGCGCTCGAGGCAGGCGGCAAGGACAATGGTGCGCCCGGGCTGCGCCCGCACTATCACGCGACTTACTATGCAGCTTTCGTCATCGGTCCGGACGGGCACAACATCGAAGTGGTTTGCCACGAATAGAGAGCCATTGGGGAACCCTGCCGCAACGCTGCGGAGGAACGCAGCCGTTCCTGGGCGTGCGCAAGATCACCGCGGATGGAACAATGGTATTGTGATGTGCTTGCTGGCGACAGCGCAGACGGTTACGCGGGCGATGCCGGCGAGAGACGCAATTCATCAACGAACTGGCCATGGCCGGGAGGATGGATGAACATGCAGAAGTTTGGGAAGGCGGCGGTCGCCAGGGCGGTCGTGGTCGCAGCGGGACTCTTGCTGACGATACCGCCGGGATTTGCGACCGAAAACGCCACAGAACGCCGCGACGCAAGGGATACCAAGCAGGACGCCAAGCAGACCGCTCGAAAGGAAAAGGTGGACTGCAAGGCAGCCAACCAGAAGAACAATGCCGAATGTCGCAAAGGCAAGCGCGACACCAAGCAGGAAGGCCGCCAGGATTCGCGCGACGTCAGAACGGGTGATGCGCCGAAGCCGTAATAATTTGCGTTGACCGCAAGGGCTTGCAACGATGCAGGCCCTTTTTATATCCTCGAGACAAAACCGGGGTAGCGACCTGTGTCCGGGTCACGCGTGCAGGTGCTCGACCCTCTAGAAAGCGAACAGCCCGGTCAACACCGCGGAACGCGCCGATCCGGGAAGTACGTGACCGCTACTTCCGGTGTTGTACATGGCCGCTACATAATTGTTTGTCGGTGAGGTTGTAGACATTCAGTTGCAGCGAGAAATTGCACGTGACGCGGTAAGAGGCCATCGCATCAAGCGTCAGATAGCCGTCCACATAGCGCGTGGCGGTGGTGTTGACCACACGCTCGCCGCGTCCAGCGGGGCGACTTACTTTCCTTTGAGCAGCACCAGCACGGCGCCGCCGCCGCCGGCGTGTTGCGGCGCCTCGGCGTAGGCGAGCACTTCGTCCCAGTGCGCCAGCCAGCCGCGTACTTTGCCTTTCAGAACGGGCTCGCGGTTGGGTGAGGTCAGGCCCTTGCCGTGGATCACGCGCAGGCAGCGCATGCCGCGTTCGCGCGCGCCGGCGACGAAATCGGCCAGCGCATCGTGAGCTTCGTCGGTGTTCATGCCGTGCAGGTCGAGTTCAGCCTGCACAGCCCAGTGCCCGCGCCGCAGCTTGCCCACGACGTCGGGGCCGATGCCTCTGCGCACGAATGTCTGCTCGTGCTCGAATTCCTGTCCCGCTTCCCACGTCTGCGGCGCGGGTTGCTCGCCGTACTTGGCGTCGGCGAGGACGTCTCGCTCGTCGGCCAGCGTGTTCCGCGCGATGGGGTCCGGACGTGGAGGCCGAAGGTCGGCCCGATTGGTCGGCGGCAGCTTTTGCACATCGGAAAAGGCGCTCGCCAAATCGATGTCGGCATCGGCGTGCTTGCCGGCGGCCAGCGCGCGCTTCGGCGCGATCTCGGGCTTGCGCGCGGGAACGACAGGCGCCGCGGCCGCGTTGGAGGTGCCGGCCTGTCGCGCGCTTACGTTGGATTCTGCGCGAGGCGTCTTGCCGGCGGCGTCAAGCAGCGCCTTGAGGTCGGAGAGTTTCGCCATCGCTGCTTGCGCCCGTGATGCCCGCGTCAATGGCCTTCCAGGTACGCCTCGGCATCGAGTGCGGCCATGCATCCGGTGCCGGCCGAGGTCACCGCCTGGCGATAAACATGGTCGGCAACGTCCCCAGCGGCGAACACGCCTGGCACTGACGTCGCCGTGGCATTGCCCTCGCTGCCGCCTTTCACCTTGATGTACCCGCCGGCCATGTCCAGCTGGCCTTCGAAGATCTGCGTATTCGGCGTGTGGCCGATCGCGATGAACACGCCGTGCACCGTAAGGTCCTGCGTGGCGCCGCTCTTCACGTCCTTGACGCGTACGCCGGTGACGCCAGACGCGTCGCCCAGCACATCGTCGAGCGTGTGATCCCACAGCACGTGCATGTTGCCGCCGTTCCTGGTCTTGGCCATCAGTCGATCGACCAGGATGGCCTCGGCGCGGAACTTGTCGCGGCGATGCACGACGGTGACGTGCTTCGCGATGTTCGACAGGTACAGGGCCTCCTCGACCGCGGTGTTGCCGCCGCCGACGACGACCACGTCGCGTCCCTTGTAGAAGAATCCATCGCAGGTGGCGCAGGCGGACACGCCTTTGCCCATGAATTTCTCCTCCGATGGCAATCCCAGGTAGCGCGCCGATGCGCCGGTGCCGATGATCAGGGCGTCGCACGTGTATTCGCCGGCGTCGCCGGTCATGCGGAACGGCTTTTCGCTCAAATGGACCGTATGAATATGATCGTAGACGAGTTCGGTGGCGAAGCGCTCCGCGTGCTTCTGGAAGCGCGTCATGAGATCAGGACCCATCACGCCGTCGACGTCCGCCGGCCAGTTGTCGACATCCGTGGTCGTCATCAGCTGCCCGCCCTGCGCCAGGCCGGTCACCAGCACCGGCGAGAGATTGGCACGCGCGGCGTATACTGCGGCGCTGTAGCCGGCCGGGCCGGAGCCCAGGATGATCAGGCGGGCGTGCTTCGCGGACATGAAATAATTCTCGCAAGTAAAACGACGCAGTTTATCGTATGTGGGGGAGCCCTCCGCGGAGCACAACGCGGAGTGACTAAAGACGTGATCCCTCGTATTTGGCCGCATGCGCCAACCCGTTGCGGGGTATAATGCGGCCTATGAAGTATTGGCTGCAACTCCATGGTTTTTAAAAGAAACGATTCCGTGAATCGGCGCCTGCAATCGTCCGAGCCGGCGCTGTCGCCGCGATTCGCACGGCTTGTGCGCGAATCCTGGTGGTTCCTGGTCGTCGCAGCCTTCCTGTACCTTGCGCTGATCCTCGCCACCTATGCGAAGAGCGATCCCGGCTGGTCGTTTTCCGGATCCGGAGAGCCGATTGTGAATCGCGGCGGCGCCGTCGGCGCCTGGCTTGCGGATCTGCTCCTCTACCTGTTCGGACTGTCCGCGTGGTGGTGGGTGATCGGCGGCATCGTGCTGGTCATTGCCGGCTTTCGCCGCGTGGTGCGACCCGATGCCGAGACGGACCACCCGCTGAGTCTAGGTGCGCTCGGTTTCGCGCTCGCGCTGGTCGCCAGCGCATCCCTCGAAGCGATCCGCATGTGGAAGCTTCCGGCGTCTCTGCCGCTGGCGCCGGGCGGAGCGCTTGGCGATGCCCTTGGCCAAGGCTTGACGCGCGCCATCGGCTTCAACGGCGCGACGCTTCTGCTTCTCGCACTCTTTGCCATCGGTTCGTCGCTGCTCTTCGGCATTTCCTGGTTCAAGGTGATGGAACGCATCGGCGCCGGCATCGAGGCCGTGGTGGGTGCCATGCGTCGTCGCCGCGAGGCTGCTCTCGACCGCAGGATCGGCGACGAAGCCACGATGGAGCGCGAGCACGTGGTCTCGCAATTGCGTGAGGACGACGAGGAACGCGCGCCGGTGGTGGTCGTGCCCGCAGCGGCGCCAGTAGCCAAATCCGAGCGCGTCGTGAAGGAAAAGCAGCGGCCGCTGTTCACGGACATGCCCGATTCGGCGCTGCCGCCGTTGGCGCTGCTCGAGGACGCACCGTCGACGCAGGAATCGGTCAGCACCGAGACGCTCGAATACACGTCGCGGCTCATCGAACGGAAGCTTGCGGACTTCGGCGTCAGCGCCAAGGTGCTTGCCGCCTATCCCGGGCCGGTCATCACCCGCTACGAGATCGAGCCCGCCGTCGGCGTGAAGGGCGCGCAGATCGTCAACCTGATCAAGGACATCGCGCGCGCGCTGTCCGTGGTGTCGATCCGCGTGGTGGAGACGATTCCGGGCAAGTCGTGCATGGGCCTCGAATTGCCGAATCCGCGCCGGCAGGTGGTGAAACTGGTCGAGATCCTGTCGTCGACGACGTACAACGACACGCCGGGCCTGCTCACGCTGGCGCTGGGCAAAGACATCGCCGGCAAGCCGGTGGTCGCCGACCTGGCGCGCATGCCGCATCTGCTGGTTGCCGGCACGACAGGCTCGGGAAAGTCGGTCGCGGTCAACGCGATGATCCTGTCGCTTTTATACAAGGCCGAACCGAAACAGGTACGCCTGATCCTGATCGATCCCAAGATGCTTGAGCTGTCGATGTACGAAGGCATCCCGCATCTGCTTGCGCCGGTGGTCACCAACATGAAACTCGCCCCCAACGCGCTCAACTGGTGCGTCGGTGAGATGGAGCGGCGCTACAAGCTGATGTCGATGCTCGGCGTGCGCAATTTGGCTGGCTACAACGCCAAGATCATCGACGGCCGGAAGGCCGGCAAGAAGGAACTGAATCCGCTGTCGTTGACGCCGGAGAACCCCGAGCCACTCGAGGAAATGCCGCTGATCGTCGTCGTGGTCGACGAACTGGCCGACCTCATGATGGTGACCGGCAAGAAGATCGAGGAGCTGATTGCGCGCATCGCGCAAAAGGCGCGTGCCGCCGGCATCCATCTCATCCTTGCCACGCAGCGTCCGTCCGTGGACGTCATCACCGGCCTCATCAAGGCCAACATCCCGTCACGCATCGCGTTCCAGGTGGCGAGCAAGATCGACTCGCGCACGATCCTTGACCAGATGGGCGCCGAGGCGCTGCTGGGACAGGGCGACATGCTGTACATGCCGCCGGGCACCGGCTACCCGCTTCGTGTGCACGGTGCATTCGTGTCCGATGGCGAAGTGCATCGTGTCGTTGAGCACCTGAAGCAACTGGGCGAGCCGCAGTACATCGAGGGCTTGCTTGAAGGCGGCGTCGCGGGCGCGAACGGCGACGACGGCACGGCTGTCGAGGGAGCCGACGCCGAATCCGACCCCATGTATGACCAGGCAGTAGCGGTTGTGCTGAAGACCCGGCGGCCGTCGATTTCGCTGGTGCAGCGGCACCTTCGCATCGGCTACAACCGCGCTGCGCGCCTGATCGAGCAAATGGAAAACGCCGGGCTCGTGTCGCCGATGCAAACCAACGGCAATCGGGAAGTGCTGGTGCCGGCAGGCAAGGGCGAAGGCTAGCAGTGCGCGCGCTGGTCGCGGTGCTCGTCGCGCTTACGGCGATGCCCGCACATGCCGGACCGGTCGAGGCCTATCGCGAGGGACCGGAATTGTGCCCGCGCAACGTGCCGAAGACCGCGGCGGTGCTGTCGGAGGCGCAGGCGATAGAGCGGGCCCGGGCGATGCTGCCGGGCGGTTTCTGCGGCCCCAGTGTCTTCGTCACCGGTTGCGACGCCGAACCCGAATTCGCGCTCGGCGCGTGGCGCATGTACTTCCATCAGTATCGCGATCGCGCCGGCATCAAGGATCGCGGCGGGCTGTCCCATACCTATATCATTCTCGATACCGTCGGCAACTGCCTGGCCAATATTCCCGGCACGGACCCCGGCGCCCCGCGCTGATGAAACGTAGCCTTTGTCTTGCCGCGCTCGCGCTATTCCAGTTCGCATCCGTCGCGAACGCCGCCACACTCGACCGGCTGCGCGCGTTCGTGCGCGAGACGCAGACGGCGCGCGCGCAATTCACGCAGTCGGTCGTTGACAAGAACGGCCGCGCGACCAAAAGCGCCAACGGCACGTTCGAATTATCACGGCCGGGCAAATTCCGCTGGGCCGTGGAAAAGCCGTACAAGCAATTGCTGGTCGGGGACGGTCAGCGCGTCTGGATTTTCGACGAAGACCTGAACCAGGTCATTGTGCGCAAGGTGGGCGACGCGCTGGGCGGGACGCCCGCCGCGCTGCTGTCCGGCAACCAGGATGTCGAGCGCGCGTTCGCGTGGACCGATCTGCCAGCGAAAGATGGCATGGAATGGCTCGGCGCGACGCCGTTGGCGACGGACGCCGCCTTTACCGAGATCCGGATCGGATTCGACGCGAAAGGCCTCGCGGCGCTGGAGATCGTCGACGCGTTCGGCCAGAAAAGTCTCGTGCGCTTTTTCAACGTCGAGCGCAATCCGAAATTCGCGTCGGACCTGTTTCGCTTTGCTCCCCCGACGGGTGCCGACGTCATCGGTGACATGAAATAGGGCGGCGGCAGGAACTCCGCGCCCATTGGGTCCGACTCAATGGCCAGCAGTGTCTCGCCGGCGCGTGTTCACAGGCGGCACGTCGCAATGACAAAACGATAGAGGGGCTAGACGCGCCTCCGTGGTCGGGGTACTATGACAATGTCATAGCCTCGAGCCAAGCAATTCCGGACGAAGCGTCAGGGACTCCAGCGCTGCGGTGATCGGCGCGACCCGAGCATCACGTGACGCGTGCGTCCGCCCGGAACACGCCTCGATTCGGATCGCGCCCACGATGAAGAGCATCAAGAGCAAGATCCTGATCTTCGCCGTGCTGGCCACGTTGATTCCCTCCGCGGGTCTGGGCGTTCTGTCGTTCTGGCGCTATCAGGTCGTGATTAGCGACAACGTTAGCCACGAACTGCGCGTAATAGCGAGCGACGCCAGCGGCGAGCTGACCGCGTGGTCGCGCGAGCGGGTCAGTGAAATCCGCGCACTGTCGACCGCCTATACGGTGATCGACGGGTTGACGGCTGGATCGGCGCCCCGACCGGGCACGGGACGGGTGGGCGCGCACGAGTTGGAGCTTTATCTTCGGTCGGTGCAAGGAAAACTGGACCCGATACGGGAGCTGACGCTCTCCGACGCCTCCGGCCAGGTGGTAGCCAGCAGTGCGTCACGACCTGCGTCGGTCGTGTTGCCCGCGACCTGGTCGAACACGGCGATCACGGAGGGGGTGATTCTGGAACCGCCGCGACGCGACGAGGCTCGCGCGACCGCGACCATCACCTTCGTCGTTCCGGTCCTGTCGCCGCAGAACGAATTGCTCGGCGCGCTGTCGGCCGCACTCGACCTGGGTCATGCCGTTCCCCGACTGCAGG
>Ga0070670_100001857_pt1 | contig 17206 bp, 15 predicted proteins | sample KBSS63metaG_FD_64665 | JGI IMG/M metagenome (GOLD analysis project Ga0070670, IMG submission 64665) | Switchgrass rhizosphere microbial communities from Kellogg Biological Station, Michigan, USA - KBS S6-3 metaG | ecosystem: Host-associated > Plants > Roots > Rhizosphere > Soil ... | reverse complement strand
AGCTCGGCGAGCTTGTCGGGACTGCGGGTTGCGGCGACGATATCGGCGGGCGCGATCTTGTAGGTTTCGAGCAGATGATGAATGACGCGCTGGCCGAGTTGACCGGCCGCGCCGGTGACGAGAATTGTCATGAACGTTCCTCTAATCATGGGCCGGGTTGAACGACCGGCATCGCAGTCTCAAAAAGAGACTTAGGATAGAATAGAGATTGACAGGCCGAAGTAAAGGAGGCAGTTTTTCCACCCTACGTTACCGAAAAGGAACCGCCCATGAGTGGCACTGTCGTGCAATTGCGCAACAAGAATAGTAGCGAAAAAGGCCGGGCTGTCGACCTGACCAAGCTGGACTTCAGCAATTGCCCCGTCCGCGACGTGATGCAGCAGATCAATGGAAAATGGTCGACGCTGTTGCTGGATGCGTTGTCGCAGCGCCCCTATCGGTTCGGGGAGCTCAAGCGCCTCGTGCCCGACATCTCGCAGCGGATGTTGACCCAGACGCTGCGCGAACTGCAGCGCGACGGCTATATCGATCGCGAAGTCTTTCCCACGAAGCCGCCGAGCGTCGAATACCGCATGACAGATCTCGGTCGCTCGCTTTTCGAGCCTCTGGCCCAGCTTTTGAACTGGGCCGATGCCAATCATGAGAAGGTGAGAGCCGCGCGGTCGCGTTTCGATGATGCCGCCAGCTGAGGCCTTGACGCGGCGTTATCCGTTCGTGCGGCGCTCGGTGGCGAAGATGAGCAGGGCGACCACCGGGAAGCAGATCCCGATCCAGGAGGTCAGCCCCCAGCCGCCGGTCGCATAGGCCCATCCGCCGAGAGCCGATCCGATAGCGCCGCCACAGAAGAAGGTTGCCATGTAGAGGCCGTTCAGGCGGCTGCGGTGGGAAGCACTCAGGGCGTAGATCGACCGCTGGCCGATGACCAGATTGGTCTGGACGCCGAAGTCGAGCAGGACCCCGGAGAGCGTCAACATTGCCAGCGCCATCGTCGAGCCGCTGCTCGACCAGTGCGCCAGCAACAGTGCGCCGATGGCCAGCAGCATGGCCGCGGCCGTGGCGGCTTGGGACATTCCCCGGTCGGCCAACCGTCCGGCGATCGGCGAGGCGATGGCGCCGGCCGCACCGGCGAGTGCGAAGAGGGCGATGCCGTTCTGGCTGAGGCCGAAGACCGGGCTTGCCAGAAGCAGCGGCGTTGTGGTCCAGAACAGGCTGAAGGCGCCGAACATGCAGGCCTGATAGATCGCCCGCCGTTGCAGCAGCCGTGTGTGGAGGGCGAGATGGCCCATGGAGGCGAGCAGCTGGCCGTAGCGCAGGCTCGTCTGCGGAACACGGGTCGGCAGGAGCATGCGCAGCCCGATGGCGAGCGCCACCATCAGAAGAGCCGACATGATGTAGACCACGTGCCAGGACGAATATTCGGCGATGACACTGGCGACCGGTCGAGCCAGCATGATGCCGCAGAGCAGACCGCTCATGACGTTGCCCACCACCTGTCCCCTGCTGGCATCCGGCGCCATGTGGGCTGCGAAGGGCACTAGAACCTGGACTGCGACGGAGCCGATGCCGATGCAGAGAGACGCCAGCAGAAACAGCGACGGCGACCAAGAAAAAGCGCCTGCGAGCAGGGCAACGGCGGCCACGATGATCAGCGACAGGACGAGCCGCCGATTTTCCAGGAGATCGCCGAGTGGTACCACCAGCAGCAGGCCGAGGCCGTAGCCGATCTGCGTCATCGTGACGATCAATCCAGTAGCCGAAGGCGAAAAGCCGAGCGCCGCGCTGATCGGTCCGGCGAGAGGCTGGCCATAGTAGAGATTGGCCGCCACCAGACCGCAGGCGGCGGCGAAGGTGAAGGTCATCCAGGGGGATATGGTCGATTGCGGGAGGACACGGTCCTCGGTGGCAAGTGCTTGGGTGCTCATCGGGATTTCCTGAAGGCTCGGAATGCTAAGTTGTGGCGCGGCGGGCTGTGTCAGCGCAGGATTGTCATGGCCATGTCAGCGACGGCGGTCATCTCCTCGCGTCGGCGGCCGGTCTTGCCGATCACCCGGGCACCCTTGGTCAGGCAGAGCAGCGTCAAGGCGCCTGCGTCCGGATCGACGGTGGTGCTGATCGTCCCGTCAGACTGACCGAGGCGGATGAGGTCGGCTATGAGGCTCTGGTCGGCCTCGAAAGCGGCCGCCACCCGTGCCGCGGCTTCATCGTCGAGAACTGCCAGGTCATTGGCGCCGCTGACGACGAGGCAGCCACTGCGCCCAGGTTCGCCATAGGAGCGGTCGATGTAGTACATCAGCACGCGGTGGACCTTGTCGCGACCGTTGTCGCCCTTGGCGATCTCCTGCTTCAATCGCCGCCTGCCGAGCAGGCGGTAGCGATCGAAGGCGGCCAGAAAGACACCGCGCTTATCCTTGAAGGCCTTGTAGACGCTGCCTGCCGTCAGACCCATCGCGTCCGTCAGATCGCTGATCGAGGTTGCGTGGTAGCCGCGTGCGGTGAAGACTGCCAACGCCTTGTCGAGCGTTTCGTCCATGTCGAATTCGCGCGGTCTGCCGCGTGGCCGGTTTGAATCCGGGAGAGTAGCGTTTTCCATTTCCGCTAATTAGGAAATGATCGTTTCCAAATCAAGTGTTATTTTGCGACGCACCATTTGTTGATCGTTGCAATGGAGCGGTCGGCGAGCAAGCGGTTGCGAACCGGCAGCAGTTGGAGAAACCGATCCGGGAGAGACTGGCGCCTAAGATCGTTGTCTTCCCAAGGCATTGGATCGGCGTCCGCCCCGGGTGGAGGCTTTACCAGTGCGCGTTCTCTGCCGTGATCTTCAGATCGCCTCATAAGCGAAGAGCAGGCCAATTGCCGTGATCGCCAACAAACCCACGAGGAAGCATTGGTCGGCAACCGTCTCCAGCCGCCGGCTCAACCATTGCCTGTGCGAATAGCGGATCGACAGATAAGAGGTGAGGGCGCTGGCGAGAAACAGCAGCGATGCGCAGGCCGCATATTCGTCAACGTGGCTTGGCCCGATTCGGCCTTCGACGACCTTCACCAAGCCGATCAGCGTCGTGCAGATGCCAATCATCGTTCCGGACGTTGGCAGGATGTGCTGGGCGAGGGCCTTCGGTGCTGACGACAGGTCCTTTTTTGAAGAGGCGACCACTGTTGTTTCTCTTTCAATACGACTGGTGCCGGATGCCATCGATATCCCGTCCGTGATGCGGAACAGCCATCCTATCCATAACTGTCGCAACAGACCAGCGCAGAACCCCCGCCGCAATGTCAGCGCCTCGCAGCCCGCGAAATTGAGGATGTGCAAGGGAGCCATGCGCAAACAGCGTTTGTTGCATGCGCAGAATAGGCCCAGTTGAGGGGATGGGAGGCGCGTTGAAGGAGTATTGTCATGGGGCAAAATCGTGTCGTCGTGGTCGGCGGCGGCTTCGCCGGTCTGCAAATCGTCAACGACCTCAAGGGAGCGCCGGTCAGCATCACCCTGATCGACCGTCGCAATCACCACCTGTTCCAGCCTCTGCTCTATCAGGTGGCCACGACGCTCCTGTCGACCTCCGAGATCGCCTGGCCGATCCGCGGCCTCTTCCGGGAAAGACCTGATGTGACGACGCTGCTGGCCGAGGTCGTTGGTATCGACAGGCAGACAAACACGGTCGCTCTCGCCGGTGGCCAGACGGTTCCCTACGACACGCTGGTGCTGGCGACCGGTGCAACGCACGCCTATTTCGGTCATGACGAATGGGAGCCGGTCGCCCCCGGCCTGAAGACGCTGGAGGATGCGACGACGATCCGCCGCCGCCTGCTGCTGGCCTTCGAGCGCGCCGAGATGGAGACCGATCCTGCTGTGCAGGAGGCGCTGCTGACCTTCGTCATCGTCGGGGCCGGGCCGACCGGCGTCGAGCTCGCCGGCATCATCGCCGAACTCGCGCATGAGACGCTGGCAAAGGAATTTCGCCGGATCGATACCACGAAAGCCCACGTCATCCTCGTCGAAGCAGGGCCGCGCATTCTGTCCGCCTTCGTCGAAGACCTGTCGGCCTACGCACATCGCAGGCTCGAGAGCGGCGGTGTCGATATCCGCACCGGGCAGGCGGTGACCTCCTGCACGGCAGACGGCGTTGTCTTCGGCGATGCCTTCATTCCATGCCGGACGGTCGTCTGGGCCGCCGGCGTCCAGGCCTCGGGGGCCGCCGCCTGGCTGGGGATACCGGCCGACCGCGCCGGTCGTGCCATTGTCGAGAGCAATCTGACGGTGCCGGGCGATGAGAACATTTTTGTCGTGGGCGATACGGCGTCGGTCCAGCGGGAGGATGGCAGGCCCGTGCCGGGCGTGGCACCCGCCGCCAAGCAGCAGGGCGCGTTCGTCGCCAAGGTCATCAAGGCCCGCCTCTCGGGCAATGCCGCGCCCGCCGCGTTCCGCTATCGCCACCAGGGGGACCTCGCGACGATTGGCAAGGGGGCGGCGATCATCGATTTCGGCTGGCTCAAGCTCAAGGGCAGGCTCGCCTGGTGGATCTGGGGGCTCGCCCACATCTACTTCCTGATCGGCACGCGGTCACGCTTCAGCGTCGCCTGGAGCTGGCTATGGATCTACCTCAGCCGTCAGCACAGCGCCCGGCTGATTACGCAGAAGGAAGTGCCGCGCGAGGAGTGAAGCTGGTACTTGGCGCGATGCCGGGTGGCACTCGTGGGATAGTGCGAAAAGCGCAGGGTAACCCGCGAAGCGGCCTCTTTTGCCATCAAACGGCTTGAGGGCTCCGAGCCGCGCGCTCGGGTGCGGCTAAAGGGGCGCCTATAGGTCGGCAGACTGAGCGCTTTCCGTCGTCATCCGCGGCCTCGTGCCGATGATCTGCCGGGGCAGCCAAGGCACTGGGTTGGATGCTCGGGACAGGCCCGAGCATGACGAGCGGTCCCTGGGTGGCGGCAGTAAGCAGAAAGGCGGCCCCGAGGAGCCGCCTTTCTTTATTCGTCTCGCGTAAAAATCTCAGGCTGCGAGCGAGGCGATGTCGATGACGAAGCGGTAGCGCACGTCGCTCTTCAGCACGCGCTCATAGGCTTCGTTGACGTCCTGGATGTTGATCTTCTCGATTTCCGAGACGATGTTGTGCTTGCCGCAGAAGTCGAGCATTTCCTGCGTTTCCTTGATCGAGCCGATCATCGAGCCCGACAGGCTCTTGCGGCCCGGGATCAGCGAGAAGGCATGAACCGGGATCGCATGTTCCGGCGCGCCGACGATGACCATCGAGCCGTTGACCTTGAGCAGGCCGAGATAGGCGTTCCAGTCGATCGCAACGCCGGCCGTGCAGATGATCAGGTCGAAGGTGCCGGCGAGCTTTTCGAAGGTCGAGGCGTCAGACGTGGCGTAGTATTCCTTGGCGCCGAGACGCAGGCCGTCTTCCTTCTTCGAAAGGGTCTGCGAGAGAACGGTGACGTCGGCACCCATCGCCGCGCCGATCTTCACGCCCATGTGCCCGAGGCCGCCCATTCCGACGATGGCAACCTTCTTGCCGGGGCCGGCCTTCCAGTGGTGCAGCGGCGAATAGAGCGTGATACCGGCGCAGAGCAGAGGAGCGGCGCCGTCGAGCGGAAGGTTGTCCGGGATCGACAGGACGTAGCCTTCCTTGACGACGATATGGTCGGAATAGCCGCCCTGTGTCGCGGTCTTGCCGTCGGCTTCGACGCTGTTGTAGGTCTGAACGAGGCCCGGCATGTACTGTTCGTTGTCGACATCGCGACTGGCGCAGCCGACGCAGCTGTCGACGAAGCAGCCGACGCCGACATGGTCGCCGACCTTGAACTTCGTCACGTTGGCGCCAACAGCCGAAACGATGCCGGCGATCTCATGGCCCGGTACGATCGGGTAGACGGCATTCTTCCATTCGTTGCGAACAGTGTGGATGTCGGAGTGGCAGATGCCGGCGAACTTGATGTCGATGACGACGTCGTCCGCATTCGGCTCGCGCCGCTCGAAGGTGAAGGGGGTGAGGGGTTTGGACGCGTCCGTCGCGGCGTAGCCTTTTGCGATTGTCATGGGATGTTCCTTTTCCGGTCTGCGAAGTGATGCTCTTTTATGCCCCGGATACTGTCACCGGCGTTAGAGCGATCCTCTTGGCTTTTTGCCCGATCCTGCAAAAATCTGCCGGGCTGCAGTTTGCCGAAAGCGCAATGTAGCTTAAATAGACGCGATCCGGCGCGACAGTCTCGCCCCTTCATCCAGAGTGCCGCATGACCCTGCTGTTTAACGAATATCACGAAATCGCGTCGATCGCAGCCCGTTACGCGCCGGGCGATGGAGCGTTCCAGACAGAGATCGAAAGTCTAGGCATCAGTCGCCGTTCGACGCCGAGCGCACCCTGTCACAGCAGCTATCGCCCCTGTTTCGCTATGGTCATCCAGGGTGCGAAAAGCCTGCAACTCGGAACCGACACGATCAACTATGGCGCCGGCGACTATCTTTTGACTTCGCTCGATCTGCCGGTGGCCTGGCGCGTGGTGGAGGCGAGCCCCGAGGTGCCGCACCTCTGCATCACGCTGGCCATAAGCCCGGAAAAGCTGCTCGATCTGCTCGGCCGCGTCGATCTTCCTCGTCCGGTCGAGCCGGCCTCCGGGCAGCGAGGGATGGTCGTCAATATCGCAACGCCCGAGTTGATGGATGCTGCTGTCCGACTGCTTCGCTTGCTCGATAATCCGAACGATATCGCGGCCATGGCGCCACTGGTCGAGCAGGAGATCCTCTATCGCATCCTGAGCGGCCCAGCCGGCGGCCAGCTCATCAACATCGCCGTCGCCGACAATCACGGCCATCGCATCGCCCGCGCCATCGCCTGGCTCCGGGAGAATTTCGCGCGGCCGCTGCGCATCGAGGATCTGGCCGAGCACGTCAACATGAGCGTGTCCTCCTTCCACCATCACTTCAAGACGATCACGGCGATGACGCCGGTGCAGTACCAGAAGCAGCTGCGGCTGCACGAGGCGCGCCGGCTGATGCTGATCGAGCGGCTCGATGTCGGCACCGCCGGCCACAGGGTCGGCTACCAGAGCCCGTCGCAGTTTAGCCGCGAGTACAGCCGCCTTTACGGACTGTCGCCGCTGCGCGATGTCGAGGGTATGCGCGCGCCCATCGCTGCCGAGTAGCGCTTGCCCCATCGACGGCGAGCGGGCTGCTAAAAAATCTCCGGAGACCCCTTCCAAGATACTTGACGCGCCTGTCGCCCTGCTGCATAAAGCATGCGAACCGTACCGTACGGTACGCAAATGGGAGTGGCCATCGTGCCGAGCGACGCACTGCAGACATCGGAGTTTTCGCCGCGCCAGAACGCTGTTCTGGAGCAGGCGCTGCGATTGCTGGTGGACGGCGGCGAGAAGGCGCTGACGACGTCGGGCGTGGCGCGCGCTGCCAATTGTTCCAAGGAAAGCCTCTACAAGTGGTTCGGCGATCGCGACGGGCTGCTGTCGGCGATGATTGCCCATCAGGCGAGCAAGGTGCGCACTTTTGAGCGCAACGGCGAGCGGCTGACGGCGACCAGCCTGCACGATCATCTGGTGATCTTTGCCCGCGACCTTCTAGAAGTCTTGGCAGGCGACGTGTCGCTGGCGCTGAACCGGCTGGCGATCGGCCAGTCGAACCGCGATGGCTCGAAGCTCGGCAAGCTGCTGCTCGAGCGCGGACGGCGCCAGATCGACCGGCGTGCCAGCGGCCTGATCGACGCCGGCAAGCGGGCCGGACTGTTGCGCTTCGGCGACGCCGACGAGGCCTACCATACGCTATACGGGTTGGTCGTTTCCGACCTGCACGTGCGCATGCTGCTCGGCGAGCCGAGCATCAAGAATGGTGCCCAGCAGGCGGAGAGGGCGGTCAGTGCCTTCCTGCGGCTGTATGGCACGGACAAAGTTTCAGCGGATGCTGCCGCATCCGTTTGATGGTTTCAAACGAAAATCGACAAACAAGGGAAGGACAAATCAAATGCGCGTCTATTACGATCGTGATGCCGATCTCAATCTCATCAAGGCCAAGAAGGTCGCCATCATCGGTTACGGTAGCCAAGGCCGTGCCCATGCGCTGAACCTCAAGGACAGCGGCGCCCAGAACCTGGTCATCGCGCTGAAGGCCGGTTCGCCGACCGTGAAGAAGGCCGAAGCCGACGGCTTCAAGGTCATGACCGTTGCTGAAGCTGCCGCCTGGGCCGACCTGATGATGATGGCGACCCCGGACGAACTGCAGGCCGACATCTGGAAGGCCGACATTGCCGCCAACATCCGCGACGGCGCTGCCATCGCTTTTGCCCACGGCCTCAACATCCATTTCGGCCTGATCGAGCCGAAGGCCTCCGTCGATATCGTCATGATCGCGCCGAAGGGCCCGGGCCACACGGTTCGCGGCGAATACCAGAAGGGCGGCGGCGTGCCTTGCCTCGTGGCCGTTCATCAGAACGCCTCCGGCAACGCGCTTGAACTGGCACTCTCCTACGCCTGCGGCGTCGGCGGCGGTCGTTCGGGCATCATCGAAACCAACTTCCGCGAAGAATGCGAAACCGACCTGTTCGGCGAGCAGGTCGTCCTCTGCGGCGGTCTGGTCGAACTGATCCGCGCAGGCTTCGAGACCCTGACCGAGGCCGGCTATGCACCGGAGATGGCCTATTTCGAATGCCTGCACGAAGTGAAGCTGATCGTCGACCTGATCTATGAAGGCGGCATCGCCAACATGAACTACTCGATCTCGAACACGGCCGAATGGGGCGAATACGTCACCGGCCCGCGCATCATCACGGCTGAAACCAAGGCTGAAATGAAGCGCGTCCTCACCGACATCCAGACCGGCAAGTTCACGTCGGATTGGATGCAGGAATACCGCGCCGGCGGCTCGCGCTTCAAGGGCATCCGCCGCATGAACGACAACCACCAGATCGAGGAAGTCGGCGCCAAGCTGCGCGGCATGATGCCCTGGATCGGCAAGAACAAGCTGGTCGACAAGAGCGTCAACTAAGGTTGCTTGATTGTTTGATTTTAGGAGGCCGGGGCGAGAGCTCCGGCCTTCAGACTGCTGACAAACCCTGAAGAAGCTGTTTAACGAGAGCGATACCCCGTTCTCCCTCATCCTCGCCCTTGTGGCGGGGATCCAGCGACACGACGTCTGTCGTGTCAAAAGACTCTTTCAGCTCAAGGACTTGAGCTGACTGGATCCCCGCCACAAGGGCGAGGATGAGGGGAGTTTGGCAACCGGCCCAATTTCCCCAGTGACCTGCGGAGTTGTTAGATAATACCTTCGTTAGCCGTCTGAGGCCGGGGCCAGAGCGCCGGTTTTTTTAGCTTTGAGCATCGTGCGGACATCAGCGTCGGCTAGCTGATTTTCTCGATGTAGACTGCACGCTCCAGGCCTTTGAAATGAGCGTCGCAGGTCAAAATGTCAGCGTCGTATAGCTCGGCGCTTGCATGGATGATCGCATCGGACATACCAATCTTGTGACGGGTGGCCGTCTCGGCCGCGAGGCGCGCTATCGTCGTATCCAGAGGCACGACGATGCATGTGGCTGTGAATGCGAAGAACTGGTCGACCGCGTCCTCGCCTTTTTCTCGGCCCAACCATTTGGCAAGTTCGAGCTGTACGATGGTCGGGACGACGCATTGATCCCGCTCGGGCATCCGGCTGCTTAAGCTCTGCCCGGTTGCGCTGTCGAGGAGCCACTCGATCCAGGCCGAGCTGTCGACGATCCGCATCAGCGGCGATCGTCGCGGTCGCGATAGCCTTCCGAATCTGCCCCGGCTGCAATCCCCCGAAGGCCCTCGAGTGTCGGCACCGGCATCAACAGCACCGCCTTGCCTTTCGGGATGAAGACAAACTCCTGACCCGCAGCCCAATCCTGCTGGTCGCGGACTTCCTTCGGGATGGAAATCTGGAATTTCGAGGATAGTGTCGCGGTCGCCATCTTACCATTACCTCATCGATCTCTACTAGGTAAGAGTAACATATCGACTGCGCCAGTCGAAACAGGATTTATAAATTCGGTAAGGCGGCAGTCCACGTGCCCATCGCACTTGGCGGAGATGCGACTGGCAAGGAAAATAGGTCAGCAATGTTGACTTATCATTTGTTGCGTGGTTATCTCTTCTAAAGACCAAAAATTACGAGGAAGCCCCATGTTCAATTGGGAAAACATCTTTGCGACGCGCTCCAGCCGGATGCGCGCCTCCGAAATCCGCGAATTGCTGAAGCTGCTAGACCGTCCTGACATCATCTCGTTTGCCGGTGGCATTCCCGATCCGGAGCTGTTTCCGAAGGAAGCGTTCAAGCAGGCCTATGCGGAGATCTTCGATGGCGCGAGCGTCGATGCGGCGCTGCAATATTCCGTCAGCGAGGGCTACAGGCCGCTGCGCGAGTGGCTGTTGGAGCAGATGGCCCGGCTTGGCGTGCCCTGCGAGCTCGACAACGTGTTCATCGTTTCCGGTTCGCAGCAGGCGCTCGATTACCTCGGCAAGCTAATGCTGTCGCCGAACGATACGGCCCTGGTGACGGCGCCGACCTATCTCGGCGCGCTGCAGGCGTTCAATGCCTACGAGCCCAGCTACGACAGGCTGACACCGAATGGCAACCGGACGCCGGCTGCTTACCGTGCGACGGCCGAGCAGGCCGGCGGGCGGGTGAAGTTCGCCTATCTGTCGCCGGATTTCGCCAACCCGACCGGCGAGACGATCGATCTTGCGGCGCGCGAGAGGCTGATCGACCTCGCCGACGATCTCGACATCGCCATCATCGAGGATGCCGCCTACCAGTCGCTGCGCTACGACGGCGATGCCATCCCGCCGATCCTTTCGCTGGAGATCGCCCGCAAGGGCGACATCGACGCGACGCGGACGATCTATTGCGGCAGCTTTTCCAAGACCATGGCGCCCGGTCTCCGGGTTGGCTTCGTCGTCGCCAACGCGCCCGTCATTCGCAAGCTGGTGCTGATGAAGCAGGCCGCCGACCTGCATTCCTCCACCATCAACCAGATGGCCACGCACAGGGTCGCCGAAGCCGGCTTCGATGCACAGGTTGCCAAGATCGGCAAGGTTTACAGCCGTCGCCGCGACTGCATGCTGGCGGCGCTTGCGCGATACATGCCGGAGGGAACGAGCTGGACCAAACCGCAGGGCGGGATGTTTATCTGGGTGACACTGCCGGAGGGCATGGACGGCGCCGCGCTACTGGCGAAATCGCTGGAGACGGCCAAGGTCGCCTTCGTGCCCGGCCAGGCCTTCTTCGCCGACGGCTCGGGCGCCAATACCTTCCGCATGAGCTTTTCGCGCGCCGACGACCAGTCGATTGAGGAAGGCATTCGCCGTCTCGGTGGGCTGATTGCCGGCGAGATGATCTCCAGGGCTGCTTGAACGGCACTTGAGCCGCTCGGGCCCGGCGACGCGCGCTGAGTGTCATCCCCGGCCTCGGGCCGGGGATCCGTGATACCCGCCGGTATCAAGGCGTTGTCGCAGCCCGAGACAAGCTCAGGCCTTGCGAAAGGCGGACGGGCGGCGGCCTATGGTCGCCTTCTCACTCCCGGGCAAGGATGATCAGTCGGTCTTCCGGCGTGAAGCTGATCGGCTGCGCCTTGTTCGGGTTGACGATGACACCGCCGAGGTTGCGCGGATCGGGCTTGTCGGCCTGCTGGCGGTAGCCGATGGCGATCTCGCCGCGACGGAGCGCCGCCAGGCAGATCGTGTAGAAGGTGACGGGATTGTCGATCGCGACATAGTCAGTGATCGGGCGCATGTAGATCTCGGAGCCGTCCTCATCGAGAAGCTCTCCGAAGATCGCCGCCATGTAGGGGTTTTCGGAGGCCTGGGCGAGCATCAGGCTGACCAGCTTGTTGCTGACGACGAAGTCGTCGGCGCGGGTGACCGCCGCCAGTTCACGGTTGCGGACATCGGTCATTTCGCTGACGATGCTGATGTGGCGGCCGGCCTGCTCGGCGATCTTGCGAAGCTGCAGCAGGGTGACGAGCGTGCGCGTATCGGCCGGTTGGGGCGCCATGTGGTCGCTGTAGCCAAGCACCAGCACATGGTCGTAGCCGGGGATATCGAGGCCATCCAGTTCCACGCGGCTGCTGGTATCGATGACGCGCGAAACCACCTCGAGATTGTTCGAGGCGAGCTTGAGGCCCTTCACCTCGTCCTCCAGTCCCGGCGTTTCGGCGGCGATCATCAGCTGCGAACCGGCCGCGACGTAACGCGACAGCTCGTGGGCTATGATCGGTCCGCGCCGGTTCCAGCCGAGAACAAGCGTTCGCTCGGCCACGCTGGCGCGGGCGGGGGCGGCTAGGATGACACTGCGGTCAACGCGGATTTCCCCGTTGCCGGCTGCAATCGTCGTGTCATCCTCGGCAATCAGGATGGCGCGCTCGCCGGGCAGGAAGATGCGATTGGCGGGCGGGTTGAGGTGGACATTGTCATCGCTGTCGCAATAGCCGATCAGGGTGCTGCTTTCGTAGGCCATGACCGAGGCTCCGAAGCTCTTGCCGGCGAGACCAGGCTGCTCGATGGTGTAGATCTCGCAACCGTCGAAATCGAGGAGCTCGGAATAGACGCCGCTGAGGCCTGACTGGCGGCTGGAATGGACGACGATGCGCGAGATCAGGTCGTCGGCGAGGATCAGCTGCAGCTCCTTGCCGCCGACGATGCGGGCCACATCGGCATTGCGGGCGTCGCGGATTTCGGCGGCGATGAGGTAGGGTTCCGGGCGGCGGCTGGGATCGTTGACCAGCGCCAGCACCGTCTTGATGACCTCGGAATCCGGACTGTCACTTTCCGGTGACAGGACGATAATCGAGCGGGAGGTCTGCGGGTTGACGATGTTGATGTCGTAGAGGTCGGTCGGATCGCCGCTGCGGCAGATGATGCGGGTATTGCCCAACTTGCCGATCTTGTCGGAGATCTCGTCCTCCATTTCGATCTTGTCCTTGCGGGCCATGATGACGATGCGCGGCTTGCGGCGGCTTTCGTTGGCGATCACCAGCTCGGAAATGATGTCGAAGATCGATGGCGACCAGTTGAAGATGATGGTGTGGTCCTTCTCCAGCACCTGCGAGCGCCCCTTGCGCAGCTCGCTCAGCTTTTCCTCCAGCCCCGAGCTCAGGACGCCGATCAGTGCCGAGAAGACGAAGATGCCGGCGATGGTGACGAACAGCGACACGCCGCGAAAATCCCAGCCGAGATCGCCACCCATCGTGCCGGCATCCATCGTCCGCATCAGCGATTCCCAGGCGCCTTCGACGAAGCTCATCGGCTGTCCGCCGTCCTGGGCGATGCCGGTCAGGGCGAGGAAGACGCCGGCGGCGACGATGACGATCAGCGAAATGATGGCCAGCCAGCCGATCAGCGCAATCGGCCCGGCGGCCATGCTCTTGTCGAACTGGTAGCGCAGGCGTGCCCGGCGGGTTGGAGATGTCTTCATGGCGGGCCTCATTGGCTTTTTGGCGTAGCGCGTCGGTTATCAGGGCATTCCAGAAATTGCTGATGCAATCAACTCTTCTCGTCTGCGGTCGGCCGAACGAACCAATAATGAGTGTTGATGCCACCAAGCTGCGTGTATCCGCCTTAGCTGCTCGCCTGTCACACCACTGTAAAGCGCCATCCCTATGGGAGAGGCAACCCGCAATGAGGATCCGAGCCATGAAGATGATCGCTACCGCCGCCGCGCTGCTTGCCGCCAGTTTCGCCGCATTGCCAGCCTCCGCCGCCGACCTCGTGCTTTATACCAGCCAGCCGAATGAGGACGCCCAGGCGACCGTCGACGGCTTCATGGCCGCCAATCCCTCGATCAAGGTCGACTGGGTGCGCGACGGTACGCCGAAGATCATTGCCAAGCTGCAGGCCGAGATGGAAGCCGGCAGCCCCGCCGCCGATGTCCTGCTGATTGCGGATACGGTCACGCTCGAGCGCTTGAAGGAAGCCGGCAAGCTGATGGCCTACAAGTCGCCGGAGGCCAGCCACTATGACCCGGCTCTCTATGATGCCGATGGCTACTATTACTCCACCAAGCTGATCACCACAGGCATCGTCTACAACACGGCGGCGACCATGAAGCCGGCCAGCTGGCAGGATCTTGCCAAGCCCGAGGCAAAGGGGCTCGTCGTCATGCCGAGCCCGCTGGCTTCGGGTGCGGCGCTGATCCATGCGCAGACCTTGGCCGGCGTGCCGAGCCTCGGCTGGGATTTCTACAAGAGCCTTGCGGCCAATGGCGCGATTGCAGCCGGCGGCAACGGGCAGGTGCTGAAGTCGGTTGCGTCAGGCGAAAAGGCCTATGGGATGATCGTCGACTACATGCCGATCCGCGAGAAGGCCAAGGGCGCACCGCTCGCCTTCGTTTTCCCCAAGGAAGGCGTATCGGCCGTCACAGAGCCGGTGGCGATCCTGTCGAGCGCCAAGCATGCGGACGCTGCCAAGGCCTTCGTCGACTACGTGTTGTCCGAAAAGGGCCAGGCTGGCTTCGTCAAGCTCGGCTACATCCCGGCGCGCAATGGCGTCGCGATGCCCGAAGGCTTCCCCGCCCGCGAGACAATCAAGGTCCTGCCGCTGAACGCGCCCGCCGCCGTCAAGAACACAGACCAGGACCTGAAGACCTTCTCCTCGTTCTTCGGCGCGAAGTGAGATACAACATCCCGTCGATCAACCTGGGCTTTGCATGAGCGAATACCTTCGTCGGGGAAACAGCCAGCCGGCCTGGCTGTTTCCCTTTGTCGTCCTTGTGGTGCTGATCCTCTCGGCGCTGCCGCTGGCGCGGCTGGCTATTACCGGCGTTGCGGCGCTGATGCGGGGCGGTGCCTACGCATTGGTCACCGATCCCAGCCTCTGGCAGTCGACCTGGTACACGCTCGAGACCGCCGTCATCGGCACGGTCATTTCGCTTGTTATCGGCTGCCTGTTCGCCTTTCTGCTCGGCCTGACGGACCTGCCGGGGAAGGGTGCGCTGAGCTTCCTGTTCGTGCTGCCGATGATGATCCCGCCGCAGGTGACGGCGCTGGCCTGGGTGCAGATGAGCGGCCCCTCAAGCCCGCTGTTAAAGGCGCTGCATATCGCCCCGCCGCTCGGATCGCCGCAGCCGCTCTATTCGGTCGGTGGCATCGCGTTGCTCTATGGCGTCCAGCACGCGCCGCTGGTCTATCTGGCGCTGAGGGCCGGGCTGATGGCGCTGCCGCGCGATGGCGTCGAGGCGGCAAGGCTGTCGGGCGCCGGCGGCTGGCGCGTCTTTCGCGACATTACGCTGCCACTGTCGCTGCCGGGCATCATGGCGGGCGCGGCAATCGCCTTCGTCTCCTCGATCGGCAATTTCGGCATTCCTGCGATCCTCGGCATTCCGGCCTCGATCTTCACGCTGTCGACCCTGATCTTCACGAAGTTCTCGGCGTTTGGCCCCCGCACCTTCGGAGATGTCGCCGTGCTGTCGTCGATCATCGCGATCATTTCGATCCTGGGGCTGGCCGTGCAGAACCGCGCGCTGCGCGGGCGCGACTACCGCCTGATCGGTTTGTCCGGCGCAACCGCTGCCTTTGTCCTTGGTCGCTGGCGGCTCGTCGTTTTGCCGCTGCTTTGGGGGCTCATCTTCATCATGCTGGTGGCGCCCTTCCTGGCGCTGGTGGCGGGGGCGCTGGTGCCGGCCTACGGTGTGCCGCTGTCGCTGAAGACGGCCTCGCTGCATGCCTTCGATGAGATCCTGTTTCACCAATCGGTGACACGGGTAGCCTTTGCCAATTCGCTGTTTCTGGCGAGTGCCACCGCGTTCGGGCTTTTGGCCCTGACAGTGCTTGCCGCCTATGTGCTGACGAAGCGCAAGGATCTCGCCAGCCGGCTGGTCGCCGGGTTGATCGAGATCCCCTATTCGCTGCCAGGGATCATCATCGCGGTCTGCTTCATTCTCGTCTTCGCAACGCCGCTGCCGCTGATCAACGTCACGCTGTACGGGACGATCTGGATCATCCTGCTCGCCTATTTCTCGGCCTATTTTTCCGTCAGCCTAAAGCCTGTCATGAGCGCCTTCCTGCAGCTCGATCCGGCCTTGGAGGAGGCGGCGCGGCTTTCGGGCGCGGGTTTCTTCCGCCGCCTCATCGACATCATCGTGCCGCTGATCGCGCCGGCGGCCGGCGCCTCCGTCATCCTCGTCTTCCTGATTGCCTGCAACGAGCTGACGGTCTCGGCCCTCCTGTGGTCGGCCGGTACGCAGACGCTCGGGGTGGTCATCTACAATCTCGACGACGGCGGCAGTGCCGATCTCGCCTCGGCGATGTCGGTGCTGGTGGTTGCCATGGTGGTCGTGCTGATGCTGCTCCTGGAACTGATCGCCCACCGCCTGCCGAAAGGGGTTGTCCCATGGCGCAGTTGATCCTCAAAGCCCTGCACAAGGATTTCGGCAACGGCCGGGCAGCGGTCGAAAATGTCTCGCTGACGGTGCGCGAGGGTGGCTTCCTGGCGCTGCTTGGGCCTTCCGGCTGCGGCAAGACCACCGTCCTGCGGATGATTGCCGGCTTCGAGCAGCCGACCGGCGGATCAGTCCATCTCGGCGACCGGCTGCTTGCCGATGCCAGTGCGACACTGCCGCCGGAAAAGCGCAACATGGCGATGGTCTTCCAGTCCTACGCGCTGTGGCCGCACATGAACGTCGCTGATAATGTCGGCTATCCGCTGAAGGTGCGCGGCATCTCGGGGGCCGACTACCGCGACCGGGTGATGGACGCGCTCAACACCGTGCGCCTTGCAGACTACGCCACGCGGCGCCCGGCCGATCTCTCCGGCGGACAAAGGCAGCGGGTGGCGCTGGCCCGCTGCCTGGTGACGTCGCCCGACGTTGTCCTCCTCGACGAGCCGCTCGCCAATCTCGACCGGCACCTGAAGAAGGAGATGGAAGAGACGTTTCGCGACTTCCACCAGCGCTCCGGCGCGACCATGGTCTATGTGACGCACGACCAGAGCGAGGCTATGGCGCTGGCGACCGATGTCGCCGTGATGTCCGAGGGTCGGCTGCTGCAGGTAGCGGAACCGGCCGAAATCTATGCCCGCCCGGAAGGCAGGCTGGTCGGCAGCCTGATCGGCCAAGGCGCGATCCTCTCCTTGCCGATGCAGAGCGCCGCCCCCGAACGCTCGCTCGACTGGACGGCGCTTTCGGCGATGCTGAACGGGCAGTCGCCGGCAGCGATGCCGCGCGCCGATATTCTGGTGCGGCCGGAGAATGTGATCGCCG
>Ga0070670_100001856_pt1 | contig 17209 bp, 16 predicted proteins | sample KBSS63metaG_FD_64665 | JGI IMG/M metagenome (GOLD analysis project Ga0070670, IMG submission 64665) | Switchgrass rhizosphere microbial communities from Kellogg Biological Station, Michigan, USA - KBS S6-3 metaG | ecosystem: Host-associated > Plants > Roots > Rhizosphere > Soil ... | reverse complement strand
TGAGTTTGTGACGGTAAACTCGTTGGGAATCTCGACACGGCGTCCGTCACGCATGACAACCGTGTAGGCGTTAACTGCAGAAACAGTTAGAGCCAGAAACACTACGGCGAAAAACACTCTTCTTAAAGTCATTTCCCCACCTCGTATTGTAAGTCTTGGGTGACAGTATACGGTTAAAAGCCACGGATTTCACGGATGAACATGGCTCAGACCGGTGTTTATCCGTGAAATATGTGGCTAAAAAAATCTTTGCAACCGGACGCCCTCAGTGATATACATGCGGCGCACCAAATCGAAAACAACTGTTCATTGAAAGGCGGTCCCCCGGCTCAGCCATGGCGGAGCGCCGCTCGGTTCCAAACCCTTTCCAACCAGGAGCGAGTAAATAATGGCAAAGACGGTTTGTAAGATTTTGGGAGTCGTGTTGTTGCTGGTGGGCGTTTGTGGATTTGTAGCCCCACGATTGCTTGGCGCTCACTTGACGCCGCCACACAATGTGGTTCACATCGTGTCGGGCCTCATTGCTTTATACTTCGGCTTCGCAGGAACCTTATCCGCAGCCAAGATGTTTTCATTAGTGTTCGGCGTGGTTTATCTCGCGCTCGGCATTCTGGGAATGGCGCTGGGAACAGCACCAGATCGAATGTGGATGGTGGGACCGTTGGAATTCGGCCAGGCCGACCACGGCATTCACATCCTGCTGGGCGTAATCTTTCTCGCGGGCGGACTGTTTACAAAAAGAGTCGATTAGTCTTGTTTTCAGGTTGCAAGGGCGAGTTCCGTAAGTGGCGCAATCGCGTCCTCGATCTCCAAACCCTTGCAACCTGAGCCACAGATTACACGGATCGTGAATCACGATTTACACTGATCGGTTCGTGTACTGGGGTGATGCGTGGTCCACCTGTCACCGGGTGGGCGTCAACTAAAACTCTAATTTCAAATACATCGTGAAGTATTTCCGGCGTGAGTACTTGCTCCGGTTTACCGGAGTGGACCGTCCTTCCCTGCTTCATCAGCAAAATATTGTCAGCAAACTCCGAAGCGAGATTGATGTCGTGAGTGACGACGAGCGCCGCCGCACGACGTTGGTCGCAGCGAGCTCTGACGAGACTCAACAAGGTCGCCTGATGTGAGAGATCGAGATTCGCTGTCGGCTCGTCGAGCAAAAGTATCGGAGCTTCGGTCGCAAGCGCACGGGCCATCAGTGCGCGTTGTCTTTCACCGCCGGACAGTTCATTCATCAAACGCGCACTCAGATCACTCAACTCAGTCTCACGTAACACGGATTCGGCAATGTCGACATCGCGTTCCGTTTCCCAGCCCCAGCCGGAGTGTGTGGCCCAGGCGAAGCGACCGCCAAGCACAAACTCGACCACAGTGACGGGAAAGCGAAGTTCTGCTTCCTGCGCGACGACGGCGATACGTCTCGAGATGCTGCGACGATTGAGTCGCTCGATTGGTTCTCCGTCGAGCAGCACCGCGCCTGATGATCGTGGAAGCTGGCCGTTCAGAGTTCGGAGCAGAGTGGATTTGCCGGCTCCGTTAGGGCCGATGATGGAGGTGATCTCACCCTGTTTGAGCGACAGCGTCACATCTGCCACCGCGATGCGATGGTCATACGCGACTGTGATGTTATGTCCTTCCAGAGTCATGCTCTTCTCAGTAAGTAAATGAAAAGCGGTGCGCCGATGAGCGCAGTAATGGCGCCAACGGGCAACTCTCTCGGCGCGATGACCGTGCGCGCTACTGTGTCAGCAACAATTACAAAAAGCGCGCCACCAAGCGCCGCCGCCGGAATCGTGATCCGGTTATCACTGCCGAGTGAAAGCCTTGCGAGATGCGGCACGACCAGCCCCACGTATCCCACCGATCCACTCGCTGCCACCGAGCTTCCCACCAACAAACTCGCTACCAGAAAAACCACGATTCGCACTCGCCCGACCTCAACGCCGAGATCGAAAGCGTCACGCTCACCAAGCATCAATAAGTTCAGCGAGCGCGCGTGAAGCGTCAGCGCCAGTGCGCCCGCGATCGCGATCACGATCGTCACGGGCAACAACGTCTTGCTCGCTCCGGACAGATCGCCGAGCAGCCAGAACGTGAACGAACGGATCCTCGTTGCGTCCATCAAGACAGTTACAAACACGATGACCGAAGAAAGAAACGTCGTGACGATCACGCCGGCAAGTATCAATCGTTCGGGTGTCGCGCCGGCACGGCCGCGCGCGAGCCGGTAGACCGCGAGCGTCGCCAGCAATGCACCGCTAAATGCGAGGATCGGCCGCGTCCACTCGATCGCTCCGAAGAATACGAGCGCGATCATCGTCCCGACTGCAGCGCCGTTCGAGATGCCGAGAAGATATGGTTCGGCGAGCGGGTTTCGCAGCAATGCCTGATATCCCGCGCCGGCGGTTGCGAGCGAGCCCCCGACTGCCGCAGCTAATAAAATTCTCGGTAAACGGATCTGGAAGAGAATATCGAACTGGTCCTGAGTCAGACCACACGCGTTGGTGCCGAACGACGCGAGCGCACACAACGACGCACGCACAGGAAGCGGTTCACTGCCGAGCAGCGACATCAAGACAATCGCGAGCAGCAACGCGGCTGCCATTGCCGCACATGCAATTATTGTCTTGCGGAGCGTGACTCGATTCATGTTCCGAAGGCGTCGGGGTGCAGCGCGCGGGCCATCTCCTCGAGCCCGTCGACCAACCGTGGTCCAGGTCGAGAGAGGTGATCGTCGTTGATCTTGTAGACGCGCCCTTGCAGCACTGCCGGTGATTGGCGCAATGCTTCCGCGACGTTTGCATTTGCAGCGCCCATCGAGCCGCCAGTGGGCAGGATGATGGCTTCCGGCCTCGCTGCGAGGGCAGACTCATTGCTGAACTTGGGCCATGCTCCGGGAACATCGGCGGTCACGGAAGCTCCTCCCGCGCGACGCATCAGATCAGTGATATATGAATCATGTCCGGCGGTATAAAGCGGCTCACCGGACGCCTGATAGAAAACCTTTACCGGCTGCTTGTCCCTTACGGCTTGTTCGACAGCGTTGGTTCGTTCCCGTAGTTTTTGGACGAGCACGTTTGCCTTGTCCTTTTCTCCGACTATCTCGCCGATCTGGTCGATCGAGCGAAACACACCTTCGAGATCGTGCGGGTCGGTAACGAAAGCCGCAATGTTCTGTCCCTTGAGTTGTTGTGTGAATACTTCGAGCTGTGATGCAGTCGAGACAAGGACGACTTGTGGCTTCAGTGCGATGATGCGTTCGAGATTCGGATGGAGCGTGTCACTAACTACAGGGATCGCCTTCGCTTCCGGAGGATAGTCGCAATAACTCGTACGGCCCACGAGTCGATCACCCGCGCCGACAGCAAAAACGATTTCAGTGAGATTCGGCGCCAGCGAGATTACCCGATCAACTTTCGCCGGAATACTGACTCGTCGCCCGAGGTCGTCCGTAATCTCCCGAGTCGCACCCTGGTTCGCGGCTTCCCTCGGAGTGCAGGCGGAAACCAGCATGAGGCAGATAATCAGCCCCAAAGCAGACAAACAATAATAGCCACGCGCGCGCACAGACCGCCCATAATAAATCATTTGTGCTTTTTGTGCCTTTTTGTGGCTAACACTTTTTTCCAGTAAGATGCCTCGCGATGATCAAAACAGTCGAGTGGACAAAAGACGGCGTGAGCATGCTGGACCAGCGCCTGCTGCCCGCCGAAGAAACTTACCTGATGCTGCGTTCCTACGACGAAGTGGCGGAAGCTATTCGCAAGATGGTGATTCGCGGCGCACCGGCGATCGGCGTTGCGGCCGCGATGGGAATCGCGCTCGGCGCCAGCCAGTCAGTGGGAACGTCAGTCGCCGATCTCGAAGACGACCTGCTATACATCTGCGACGTTATGGGCAAGACGCGCCCGACTGCCGTAAACCTCTTTTGGGCCATCGAGCGGATGCGCGCGACTTTCGAGCGGAACAAACATCTGGGCGACGTCGAACAGGTGAAGAAAATACTCGTAGCGGAAGCACTCGCGATTTTTGAAGAAGACATTACGGCAAACCGCGCCATCGGTCATCATGGTGGACCACTCATTCCTGACGGCGCGACAGTGCTCACACACTGCAATGCCGGCGCACTCGCCACCGCCGGAGATTACGGTACGGCGCTCGGAGTCATTCGCGGCGCGCGCGATGCCGGCAAAAAAGTCGCGGTGATTGCCGACGAAACGCGCCCGTTTCTCCAGGGCCTGAGACTAACTGCGTGGGAACTGGCGAAAGACGACATTCCCGTCACTGTGATCACGGATAACATGGCTGGTCACGTGATGAAGAGCGGCAAGGTTGATGCAGTGGTGGTCGGCGCGGATCGCATCGCCGCGAATGGCGACACAGCAAACAAGATCGGTACTTACATGGTCGCGGTGCTCGCGCGCGAACACGGCGTGCCGTTCTACGTCGCAGCGCCGCTGACTACGCTCGACATGACACTTTCTTCAGGAGATGAGATTCCGATTGAGGAAAGAGACTCGATGGAAGTGACTCACATTCGTGAACACCAACTCGGACCGGAAGGCGTGAATGTTCACAACCCGGCGTTCGATGTGACGCCGCATCAATTCATCACGGCGATCATTACTGACAAAGGCGTGGCGCGTCCGCCTTATGTGAAAAGTTTGCAGCAACTCTTCGAAGATCCGCGTTAATCCCCGTTCATCTGCGGCTAAAACGACTATTCTTCCACCAATCGATCGTGCGCTGGAGTCCTTCTCGTAACCCGACTTTCGTCTCGTAACCCAGGAATTCTTTCGCGAGCCTAATATCTGCGAGACTGTGCCGCACATCCCCAACACGCGCCTCTCGGTATTCTGCCGTCACGTCCTGCTTACCAGTCAACTCTTTTAACTCTGACAGCAGCTCGTTCAACGTGATCCGCTCTCCATTCGCCACGTTGATGACTTTCCCCGATGCTACTTTCGACGACGCAGCACTCAGATTCGCAGCGACAACGTTATCGATGTACGTGAAATCGCGCGATTGCTCGCCATCGCCGTAGATCACTGGCTTCTCGTCAGACAAAAGCGTGCTGATAAACCGTGAAACGACTCCCGAATACTGTGAACCGGGATCCTGTCGTGGTCCAAAAACATTGAAATAACGGAGCGACACAGTTTCCAAACCGTAAACCCGCGTAAACACCTGGCAGTAATACTCACCAACCAATTTCGCCACTGCGTAAGGCGACAGTGGATCCGGCAGCATCTGCTCCGACTTCGGCAGCGTCGGCTGATCGCCGTACGCAGAGCTCGAAGCTGCATAGACCACACGCCTTACCCGGGCATCTCGAGCTGCTACGAGTAAAGAAAATGTTCCGTCAACAGATGCGATGTGAGTTTGTCGTGGCTCTTCGACCGAACGCGGGACCGACGGAATTGCGGCTTCGTGAAAGACTACCTCGACACCATCGAGTGCTTTTTTCAGCAGCACTTCATCCGCCACACTGCCTTCGATGAAATCGAGATCGCCGCCGATCTCCTCGATGTTCTCACGATGCCCGGTCGACAAATCGTCAATCACACGCACGCGCGCGCCGCCGGCCATGAGAGCCGCAGCGATGTGTGAACCGATAAAACCTGCTCCGCCCGTTACCAGCGCTGTTCCCGTCAATGGCATTTGCTTTGTACGTTACCTGCCCACTCCAACGTATTCAAAACCGAACTCCCGCATGTCTTCCGGATCATAGATGTTTCGCAAGTCGGCGATCTTCGGCGTCGTCATCAGGTCGCGTATGCGAATCATGTCAAGCGCGCGAAACTGGTTCCACTCGGTAACGAAGACGAGGGCGTCTGCGCCTTGCACCGCCGCGTATTCGTCGTCGGCGTAAACGATTTCCGGCAGCACTTTCATCGCTTCGTGCTTTGCGACCGGATCGTACGCGCGGATCTGCGCGCCCGCTTCGAGCAGACTGCGAATGATGCCGACTGCAGGCGCCTCGCGCATGTCGTCAGTCTCCGGTTTGAAAGCGAGACCTAGCACGGCAATCGTCTTGTTTTGAAGTGTACCAACGAGCCTCCGGATCTTGGCCAACATCATCTCGCCCTGTCGCTGATTCACTTCAATCACGGCATCGACGATCCTCGACTCGGAATCATATTTTCGAGCTACGGATGAAAGCGCGCGGGTGTCCTTCGGAAAACACGATCCGCCAAAGCCCGGCCCAGGATGCAAAAACTTACTTCCGATGCGCTTATCCATACCAATTGCGCGTGCAACATCGTGAACGTCGCAACCGATCTTGTCGCAGAGATTTGCGATCTCGTTGATAAACGAAACCTTCGTCGCGAGGAATGCATTGGCGGCATACTTCGCAAGCTCCGCAGCTTCGAGCGAAGTGATTACAAACGGCGCTTCGATCAAATAAAGCGGGCGATACAGGTCTTTCATGATCGCGATCGCTTCTTCGTCACGGCTGCCGATCACGACGCGATCGGGACGCATAAAGTCGTTGATAGCGGCGCCTTCTCTTAGAAACTCCGGATTCGAAACGACGCCGAAGTTGGCGCGCGTTTTCTTGCGCTCGTTGATCAGCGTACGAAGGTGTTCGCCGGTTCCGATAGGTACGGTCGACTTCGTGACGACCACTTTGTAGCCGTTCATAAACTCGGCCACAGATGATGCTGCGTGTTCGACAAAACTGAGATCCGGCGAGCCGTCAGGTTTTGGTGGAGTACCGACGGCGAGAAAGATGACGAGGGCCTGTTCTACTGCTTGTTTGACGTCGGTGGTGAATCTGAGGCGACCGGCCTGAGTATTTTTTAAGACGAGTTGCTCGAGTCCCGGCTCGTAGATGGGCATGACGCCTCGCAGCAATCGCGCGATCTTGTCTTCATCTACATCGACGCAGGTGACGTCGACACCAAACTCGGCAAAACATGCGCCGGTAACAAGACCTACGTAACCGGTACCAATTACAGCGATGTGCATTAGCGACTCTCTTCTCTGCGCTGTCTCTGCGTTCTCTGCGCCTCTGTGGTTAGTTTAAGCTGTTAACCGCAGAGACGCAGAGAACGCAGAGGCGACGCAGAGGACTATCCTTACAATCAAAACCTTGCGGGTCACGCGTGTGTGAATTCACGTGACCCGCAAGGTGAATTTGCCTGACCGCAGCGCTGGTTACCAGTGCCACAGTGTTTTTATCCAAGCCGAACGAAATCTGCGAGCTTACTTGGTCGGGCTGACTACGGTAACGCTGCCGCCGAAGTTAAGGTCGTTATTGTGGAACGCTGCATAAAGCACACCCGCCACTGCACCACCGACAGCCAGCAGAAGCACGGCCAACGCGCCGCCGCTCAGATCGTCGTCATCATCGTCGGTTTGTGGATTCGGTGTTCCAGCAGTTGCACTCTCACCAGCCGCAACCTGCTTAACTGTTCCACCAGCTTTGAACTGCGCAACGCCCGCGAGCGTTGACACATGAGTACGTCCACGTGAAGCACTGACAGTGAACGTCGTTGGCTGGGTTCCGTCGACAACAACCGTGCCGTCTTTGGTCGTCAAGTTAACAGTAGTTCCAGATAACGTTGACACTTGAGCACTACCAGTCTCTAGCATTGCCGTGATGCTGTTCTCCGCGAAGCTGAGGCGAAGATTGCTGTTGGGTGCGAGTTCGACCCGACCGACTTTGCTAATGCTGACTGAAGCGCTGCTTTGAGCCGCGGTGCTGATTGTTGAATCTGTGAAAACCGTGCCGCCGGAGATCACTTTTTGGCCGTTCACAGTGACTTGTCCGGAGACCGATAGCTCGCCTGACGCCTTGGCGCCCGGCGCCGCCAATACCACCATTGAGTAGACACTCAAAACGGCAACCGCCACAGCAGTCGCAATGGACTTGCGGCTCCAAGATTTGCTGATCATTAACTTTCCTCCCGTAATGTGAAACACAAAGGTCTTAATTGCGTACCGCGACGGCCGAACAGTCGTGGGAAAACAATGAGATGTTAGCAACTCGTCGAGGCCTGTTAATGCATGGGATTTAGGCCCTCGAAAACACTAACATGGCTTTTATTACACTAATACAAGCCCTCTGTCAACAATCATTTGGCTTAACATTGCCACAAAACTGTGTCGGACCATGTGGACCACAAAAGGGCACAAATTGAGTTTCGAGTTCAGCCTTTCAATCGGATGGTTTGAACCTGAACTCTAAACGGACACTCAAGGCCGGCGGACGGCGGAGGATTTCTCGTTCAACTCGGCCTGTTCGTACGGGTCGAGCCGCGCAAAGAGGTAGAATACCTCACCAACCACGCGCACCGGTCCCAGATACCGGAACGTGTTTCGCAGCACTTCCCCGTTTTTCAAACGTGCGGGCGCCGGTGGATTTGACCCGAACAGCAGCCCCATTTCGCCCGCAGAAACAGCTTCGAGCTCGGGCAGGTAGTCATTGTGAGTCTCGCGCGCAAGCTTGATCGCCATCTGGCGTAAAGCTCTAATACGATTCGAATTATGTCGATAATAAGTCGTGCTTACTTCCCGCCGGCTGGCTCGATCGTCCACAACTTCCTGCTCGTTTTTCAGGTAGCCGAGGTAAGCACGAACCACGGGACCAAAGTCGTCATCGTCGACTTGAGCACTGGGAATGGCGTTGACAGGCGTGAGCGCGCAGAAAACAAGCAACAGAAAAGCGGAGAATCTTGCCTTGATAGTTGCCATCGTTTGCTCCTGGCGGGAGGCAATCCTCTATTTTTGTTGCGGCCGCCCGATTATACCAACCTCTAAGTCAACTAAATTGCGCGCGTCTTTCGGCAATGTTACATTGATCTTCGATTTCCGTTAAGTCGCATGTCTTCTTCAGATCCTCAAGCTCCTTTGTCGGTTAAGAGCGTAGCGCTGGGTGTCTGCGGCGGTATCGCAGCCTACAAGGCGGTCGAAGTTCTGCGCGGATTGCAGCGTGCGGGTTGTAGCGTCAGAGTGGCAATGACAAAGCGTGCCTGCGAATTTGTGCAGCCCCTCACGTTCCGCGCGCTTTCCGGTAGTCATGTGATTGTCGACGATTACGCGCCTGATAATCCGGACCCGATTGCCCATATCACGTTTTCTCAGACTGTCGATTTGCTGGTCGTCGCGCCTGCGACCGCGAATATCATCGCGAAGTTTGCGAATGGAGTCGCTGACGACTTTCTCAGCTCGACTTATCTAGCCTGTACCGCTCCGGTTTTGATTGCGCCCGCGATGAACACGACGATGTGGGAACATCCGGCGACGCAGCGCAACCTCCGCCAGCTTCGCGCAGACGGTGTGTATTTTGTTGAGCCTGATGCGGGTGAGATGGCGTGCGGGACGATTGGTCCGGGGCGTTTGAGTGAGCCCGAGCGCATTGTCAGCGCCGCTTTGGAGATTCTCGCGAGCGCGGGCCGTCCGAAGGATTTGGCAAGCGAGCGTTTTTTGATAACTGTCGGTGCGACTCGTGAAGAGATCGATCCGGTGCGATTTATTTCGAACAGATCATCGGGAAAGATGGGCTTCGCACTCGCTGAAGCAGCGGTGAGACGTGGTGCGACGGTGACTGTCGTCGCAGGTGTCACAACAGTCGATCCACCCGCAGGTCTGCGAGTTGTGAAGGCGTTGTCCGCCGACGAGATGTTGAAAGCAGTTGCGAGTGAAGCGGGTAAAGCGTCGGTGTTCATCGGCGCGGCGGCGATCGCGGATTATCGTCCGGCGCAGCGGGCCGAGCAGAAGATTAAAAAATCAAATGAGTCTATAACGTTGACATTGGAGCGCACTCCGGATGTGTTGTCGCAGGTTGCGGCGTCGCGTGCGAACGGGATGCTCGTCGTTGGATTTGCGGCGGAGACAGAAAATGTTTTGGAGAATGCGAAGGCGAAGTTGCGCAGTAAGAAGCTCGATGCGATTGTTGCGAATGATGTGAGTCGCGAGGATTCAGGTTTTGATACGACAACGAATCAGATCGCGATCATCACCGCTGATAACGCGGTCGAGCTGCCTGTAATGGCGAAGAGTGAGGCGGCCGATCGAATTCTGGATGTTATAGTGGCGCTTCGTCAATAACTGTAGGGGCGGCCCTCTGTGGCCGCCCGATTCGCAATAATATTTGTGATCAAACCGCGGGCGGCCACAGAGGGCCGCCCCTACAAAAGATGCAAGAAGACGTTCGCAATCTTATCGCCGCGACGAAGAAGCAACTCGAGCACCTGCGTGTGCTCGGTGTTGAGGGAATCAGAGAACCGGAAGGAACCGCACGGACAGACTACGTCGAAAGGGCAACGCCAGTGGTTGCGCCGCGACCTGAACCGGTAAAGCCACCAGTTCCGATCGAGAACGTTCCAGCCGCGAAGCCGGTGACGTCCTTGTTCGGCGACATCGCGCCGGCGCCGGTGAAACTCACTCCATCAACTGAAACGTTCGAGCAGATCCACGCCGAAATCGGCGACTGCACGCGCTGCCCGCTGCATCTGGAACGCACGCACGTGGTCCACACTGAAGGAAATCGAAAAGCGCGATTGATGTTTGTCGGAGAAGCGCCGGGTGCTGATGAAGACATCCAGTCGCGCCCGTTTGTCGGCCGCGCCGGGCAATTGCTCACCAAGATCATCGAAGCGATCGGGATGAAGCGTGAAGAGGTTCTAATCGGAAACGTCAACCGCTGTCGCCCGCCAGGTAATCGCGCTCCCACAACCGAAGAAGCAACGACGTGTAAACCATATCTGCTGCGCGAAATCGCGATCGTGCAACCGAAAGTGATCGTGGTGCTCGGCAACACCGCGATGAAAAACCTGCTCGACACACGCGAAGGCATCACGCGACTACGCGGCCGCTTCCAGGATTACAAAGGAATCAAAGTGATGCCCACCTTCCATCCCGCGTACCTGCTCCGCGATCCATCAAAGAAACGCGAGACGTGGGAAGACTTGAAGATGGTCCGCGATTATCTTGATAGCCATCCGTGAAATCCGTGGCTGATACCTCATACGCTGAAGTCGCAGTTCCGCTGCATGTCTTTCAAACGTTCACTTATCGCCTGAGCCCCGAACAGAGTGTTCAGGCAGAGGTCGGTGCGCGCCTCGTCGTGCCACTCGGCCGCAACCTCGTTACCGGCTACGTTGTCAGTCTTCACGATCAGCTTCCGGCAGAGCTTGGGGAAGTCGATGTGAAGGACGCGCACACGCTCGTCGACTCCGAACCAGTCTGCAATCCCGAGATATTGCAACTCGCGCGCTGGGTCGCAGACTATTACGCGTGCCCGCTCGGCGAAGTGATCAGAGCAGCGCTTCCGCCGGGCATGACACCGAAGAGTCGCTCGGGTTCGAAGTTTGTAAAACCGAAGCTGCGCCGCTTCGTTCGATTAACATCGAATGGAGCAGAACAAAAGCTCACCGACACGCAGCGTCGCGTTCTCTCCACGCTCGAAACGACTGGTCCGATGTCGTTGCAGTCATTGCTCACTGCCGCAGACGTAAGCGCCTCCACGATCACTTCACTGGAAAAGAAATCACTGGTCGAGATCTACGAAGACGCGATTCGCCGCGATCCACTTGCAGAAACGTTGGGCGTCACTGACGCAGAACACACGCTCACCGTCGCTCAATCGTCCGTACTCACACAGATCGAACAGCAGATGAACTCCGGCGCCTATTCGGCGTTTCTGCTGCACGGCGTCACCGGCAGCGGCAAGACCGAGATCTACATGCGCGCGATGAGTAAAGCGCTGAGTCTCGGTCGCTCTGCCATGATGCTTGTGCCGGAGATCGCGCTCACGCCTGTCTTCTCGCGTCGTCTGCGTGCACGATTTGGCGATCAGGTCGCGATCTTTCACTCATCGCTTCAGAAAGGCGAACGATTTGACGAGTGGACGCGCGTTCGAAACGGTGACGCGCGCGTCGTGATCGGAACACGCTCGGCTGTCTTCGCGCCCGTGAAAAACCTCGGACTGATCGTGGTCGACGAGGAACACGAATCGTCATACCGTCAGCAGGAGTCGCCTTACTACAACGCTCGCGACGTCGCGATCGTGCGTGCGCAAAAGGAATCGGCCACGGTTGTTCTCGGTTCAGCCACGCCTTCGCTCGAATCTTTTCACAATGCACGCAAAGGCAAGTATCACTTTGTAACGCTCCCTGAGCGCATCGGCGCGCGTCCGATGGCCGAAGCGAAGATCATTGACATGCGCAACGTGTTCGTCCGACATGGAAAGCCGCGCGTGTTTTCCGACGAGCTACTCGAAGCGATACGCGAGACGCGCGAGCGTGGCGAGCAGTCGATCATCCTGCTCAATCGCCGCGGGTATTCGAGTTTTATACTTTGTCGCTCGTGCGGCGAGACGGTTCAGTGTCCTAACTGCGACGTCACGCTCACGTACCATCGCAGCGAGCGCGTGATCGTTTGTCACTATTGCAATCATCGCGAAGCCGTGCCGCGCGTTTGCCCGTCGTGCGGGAAGAAATATATCTACTACGTGGGCGAAGGCACGGAACAACTCGAGGAGATGCTGAGGCTTCTGTTCCCTGCCCTCCGCGTCGCGCGGATCGATCGCGATACCACCGCGCGCCGAAAAGTTTTTGAGCAGACGCTGATTGACTTCAGCACCGGGCGTATCGACACGCTTGTCGGCACGCAGATGCTGGCGAAGGGTCATGATTTCCCGAATGTGACGTTGGTTGGTGTGGTTTCGGTTGATGCTGGTCTGGCGTTACCGGATTTCCGATCGGCGGAACGAACGTTTCAACTCATCACGCAGGTTGCGGGGCGTGCGGGTCGTGGTGATCGACCCGGGCGAGTCTTGATCCAGACTTATCATCCGTACCACTATGCTTTGCGACACGCGTGCGCGCAGGACTATGCAGCGTTTTACGAGGAGGAGCTTCGTTACCGGCAGAATCATTCGTATCCTCCGTTCGTGGCGCTCGCGAGTTTGCTGGTCCATGGGCCGGATCTTGGTAAGGTGAGGAATGATAGTTTAGAGCTGCGGAAACAGCTCGATCTGGTGAATCAGGAACGGAAGTGTCGCGTGCTTGGTCCAGCGCCGGCGCCGTTGTCGCGGTTAAAAGGCGAGCATCGTTTTCAGTTGTTGATTAAGTCCCGTAGTAGAAAAGATCTGCGCGAGGTAGCGGATGCCGCGATGCGAGCGGTTGCGGAGAGTGGAGTTAATCTACGTTCAATTAATTTGGAGATCGATCCGGTGTCGATCATGTAGAGACAGGATGTAACAAGATGAAAATTTCAGAGCTGGCGGAAAGAACGGGCGCGCGTGTTGAAGGCGCAAGCGAAGATATAGAAATCATCGGCGCGGCGGGGATGGATGAGGCTGGCGAAGGGCACGTGACGTTTCTCGCCAACCCGCGCTACACACCGCGTGTAAACACCACAAGCGCTTCCGCAATCTATTTGAGTGAAGAGGCGCAGACCGATCGAGAGATCGCGATCCTGCGTGTGAAGGATCCGTATCTTGCCTACACACGCGCGCTGCGCATCTTTAATCCGGAAGCCGAGCTCGAACCGTTTGTGCATCCTTCCGCCGTTATCGATCCGACTGCGCGCGTGGCGAAGCGTGTAGCGATCGGAGCGTGCGTGGTGATTGGTCGGAACGCATTCATCGGCGACGACGTTCGCATCTATCCCAACGTCACGATTTACGACGACGTCACCATTGGCAGGGGCTCGGTCATACATTCCGGTGTCGCGATTCGTGAACGCACTGTTATCGGCGAGCGCGTCGTTATCCATAACAACTCCGTGATCGGCTGCGACGGTTTTGGTTATGCAAAAGACGAGGAGAAGCGCTGGCTCAAGATCCCACAAGCCGGACGAGTCGTGATCGAAGACGATGTTGAGATCGGTGCGGCGACTACGATCGATCGTGCGTCCGTTGGCGAGAGCCGGATCGGGCGTGGATCGAAGTTGGATAATCTCGTGCAGATTGGTCACTCATGTACAGTCGGTGAGGATACGTTGTTGTGCGCGCAGGTCGGACTCGCGGGCAGTTCACATATCGGCAACCGCGTGATTCTCGCGGGCCAGGCGGGCGTCGCGGGTCATCTGACGATTGGCGACGATGTTGTGCTGACAGCGAAGAGCGCGACGAGTCACGACATTCCGGCAGGGAAAATCATCTCGGGGATTCCGGCGTTTGATAATAAGGATTGGCTTAGATCGACGGCTGCTTTCCGGAGGCTCGGTGAGATGCAACGGACGCTTCGTGAGCTCCAACGAAAAATCCGGGCCACGGATAAAACGGATTAAGTTATCGCGCCACCATCAACGATCACGATCTCGCCGTTCATAAAACTATTCCGCTCACTCACCATGAACGCCGCATACTCCGCAAGCTCTTCGGGGCGACCGAGGCGACCGGCTGAGGTCCAGAAGTCGTGCATCTGTAACAGACGATCAGGCAGCGCCTGCGCGAGATCCGTATCGAAGATACCCGCCGCAATCGCATTCACTCGCACACCAAACGTCGCGGCTTCGCGAGACAAACACTTCGTAAATCCGATCATCGCTGCTTTCGACGTCGCATAGTGCACGGCTGTCGGGAGTGCTCGCATGGCGCCGATCGAAGTGATGTTGAGGATGATGCCCTTTCGTTGCCGGATCATCTGTTTGTAGATCGGCTTCGTGACTGCAAACAGACTGTCGACGTTCGTGTGGATCACTTCGTCCCACGCGCGGTCGGTGGTGGTGGCGAAGTTGTCGCCGCGATTGATGGCGGCGTTGTTGACGAGGATGTCGATCCCGCCCCACTTCTCGACCAGCTCGCGGGTGAGTTTCTTCATGCCCACGCGATCGATAACCGAGACTTTGGCGTTGAACGCCTTGCGTCCGTAGCCCTCGATTTTCTCACTCGTCGCGGCGGCCAGATCTTCACGCGAGTTGTAACTAAACGCGACATCCGCGCCCTCGCGGGCAAAGATTTCGCAAATGGCCGCACCGATGCCACGCGTTCCGCCGGTTATGAACGCGCGCTTTCCCTCAAGCAACAGACTCACTTAGCTATGTTTCTCCTAGAAGTTTGACGGGGATTAGTTTAAACGCCGCGGCAGATTAAACCGTGAAAACGGGTGCTCAGTCAATTCGAGCCCGGCGGAAACCGCAAATACACCTACGTCAATTTTAGAAATTGTCGGCCCGATAATTAAAAGCTGATCCTCAAAACATCGGTCCCAGAAATACTTAAATCAGCATCATTCGCATAGACGCTTCTGCGATATACATAGTCGCGTAGCCGCTCAGTTCGAAGATTGTTTACCTTCAAAAATAGCTCAACCTCTGGTAGGTCCAGTATATGAGTTCTTAAGTTGAACTTATTCATGTCGCCCTTACCTTTGAATTGTACATGGACGCGCAGGAAGTCCTCCAACAGTCGACTGCGTCCGCGCACGGGCACAATATTGATGACTCCATCGCATAGCTCCCACTTATAAGAGGTACTTCCTTTACAAGATGATCCAGCAACTCTTTAACCGTGCTTTGAGTCTCGTCAACGCTGACCTTGCTGTTGGGGCCATCCAGATCGGAGCGTTCAAATCCGATGGAGACCTCAGATTGAACAGCGAGTTCAACCAGAACGCTTTGCACGCTGACATTCTTCAATTGAAGTTTAATTGGTTTAGTCGTGACGTCGGGAGTCTGACCGACTCCTAGGTAAGTAGTTAAGAGTATAAGAAAGACACTGCCGAGAACTTGACGTTTTTTCATGTCACTCAGAAGTTAATTTGCGAGCTGCGATCTTTGCGTGCCTCACAATCTGAGTTGCACATGTTCTAAAATCGTTTTCCCAGCAGGCACCTTTCTTCCTACCCAGTTTTTTACCGTTCGTTGATTTAAACTCCACGGTGTAAAACACTTTGGTCTTTTTTTCGCGCTCTTTCCAATCAACGTTGATAGGAATACTTACTATCAGCGTTCCGGGCCTTTCTCCGCTGCTGACAATGAAATCTGGGGTCGCGGCAATTTCACTGTCAAGAGCGCGACATACACCTTGAGTTAAATTGTCATCGCCTCCACACCATACCTCAACAAGTGTTTGGCTTTGCTTAACCGGACCGCTTGTCTGAAATGTAGGAACAACACAGACCAAAATTACTGCAAGTATATTTATTTGCATTTAGTAATCCCATTTTGTACGGTGCACTTCTTGGTGGAACTGTTTTTAAACGCTTCTTTGATTTGCTCAGGTTTTAACTTTGTTCCTGCGTTTGAACCCATGATGTTATCCTCATATCCTTTTTTAGGGGTAGCACGTCGCCCATGTTTTGGATCTCTGGTCTTCTCATCATAACGGTCTTTAAATCCAGCAAAATGCAGGCTGTCATGAGTTCCGCCGCCAGCTGATCCTACACCATTAGTATTTATGTGTCCTTTGTTGCCACCGATCTTATTTACTCCTTCGCCGGCATAGTAATTCTTGTAGTCGAGTCCCTGGCTCAGTTCTAATGTATTTAACACGCCAAATATTGGTTTGTCAGTTGGCACGATCTGAATTTTCACTCCTGATTTGCCGGTATCTAATTGAGCAGCACGATTCGTAATTTCAGCAATGAGTCCTGGAGTTGCATTCGGTCCAGTGAAGTGAATCGGGATCACAATAGTCTTCTCACCAGTATCCTTATTGGTCACGAAGAGGGCGTCATGCCCGTCTAGATCAACATACTTGAGTGGGTTGTTGTAACAGTATTGATACTTATTCAGAGACTGAGGGCTCGTTAAATCTGAATAGAACGTCGGATTCGATAAGGCCTGACTGGCGAAGGAATACAATTCGTCCGGCCCGCCACTAAACTCGTCAGGACTCATGAATCTTCCTAGCGTCGAGGAGTAAGATCGGGCCAAGAAGTAGTCTAATCCCGTCTCAATATCCCGTTCCTTCGTTGTGAACTGCTGGCGCAGGCCATCGCCAGCCACATAGCCCATCGCCGTGGTGCGGCCGCCGGTGCCGGCGGGGAGTTCTTCGCCGAAGGGTAGATAGTCGTGGCGTTTCACATTCGCGAAGGAACCGGTCTGGTCCAGGATGATGCGGGGGGTGCCGAGATGATCGGGGACCAGCCAGTGAATGTTTGCTGAGGAACTACTGGTCCCCTCACCCCACGCTTCTACTTCCACCACGCGGCTGTAGACGTTGTCGACTCCGGCATTCACGGTGACTCTAATCTTACTGGTCGTGATGTTCGAGAACGTGAATTGCCGCCACACTTTATTGTTT
>Ga0070670_100001853_pt1 | contig 17222 bp, 15 predicted proteins | sample KBSS63metaG_FD_64665 | JGI IMG/M metagenome (GOLD analysis project Ga0070670, IMG submission 64665) | Switchgrass rhizosphere microbial communities from Kellogg Biological Station, Michigan, USA - KBS S6-3 metaG | ecosystem: Host-associated > Plants > Roots > Rhizosphere > Soil ... | reverse complement strand
CGCGGCGAGGACGACAACTCGATCATGGCCAAGACCGTGTTCGACATCGCCGGCGTGCACTAGAGCGGCGGGACGGGCTGGTGGAAGACAGCAGGACGCCCCGCGATTTCGCCGGGCTGCAGACGGGCGGCGCGGTGCCGCTCGCGTCGCCGCGCAGCCTGTGGTGGCGTGTGCCGACCGTGGCGGTCGCCTACTTCATCGCCGCCCGCCTCGGCTTCATGCTCGATCTCGAGCCCGGCTTCGCCAGCTCGATCTGGCCTGCGGCCGGCATCGGCTCCGCATCGCTCCTCATCTGGGGCCCGCGGCTCTGGCCCGGCGTGCTGCTCGGATCGTTTCTCTTCAACTGGTACCTGTCGCAGCTGCTGATCTCGTACACGCCGGGGGACCCGCGGCGCGCCGCCGATATCGTGGTAGCGCTGGTGATTGCCGGCGGCGTGGCGCTGCAGGCGCTGCTCTGCGCCAGCCTGGCGCGCCCGGTGCTGCGGGCGGGCCGCGTGCTCACCAGCGTCCGCAGCGCGGTGCCGCTGCTGCTCATGAGCGGGCCGGTGTCGTGCCTGGTGTCGGCGAGCGTCGGTGCGACCGCGCGCTGGCTCTCCGGCGACATGCCGCTCAGCGAGGTGTGGCCCAACTGGTTTACGTGGTGGATGGGCGACTCGATCGGTGTCCTCTTCTTCGTGCCGCTCACGCTCCTGGCCTTTCCCGAAGCGCGGCCCCGCCGCCTCGGCCTCGCCGCCCGGCTCGCCATCCCGCTCATCGTGGTCGGCGTCCTCGTGGCGGTCGCGCACCGGGCCACTCAGGATTCCCGGCGCGAGCACACCTCGCGCGAGATGGCGGCGATCGAGAACGAGCTGCAGTTTCAGCTCAATGCCCAGATCACCAACCTGCACCTGGTGGAGCGGCTGCTCACGCTCGCCCCGCGCATCGATCGCGAGCAGTTCGGGGCCTTCGCGGAGCAGACGTTGACGCCCGGCGCGCAGACGCTGGAGTGGGTGCCGCGGGTGGCGGCCGCTGAGCGCGACGCCTTCGAAGCGGCCGCGAGCCGCAACTCGGCGCCGTTCCACATCCTCGAGCCCACGGAAACTGGCGCGCTGATGGTGGCGCCGCCGCGGCCCGAATACTTCCCCACTCTCTACGTCGAGCCGCTGCTCACCGCCGAGACCGAACTCGGGCTCGACCACTCGGTCGATCCGGTGCGCCGGGTGGCGATGTCGCGGGCCCGCGACACTGGCCAGGCGACGGTCACCGCGCCGGTGCTGCTGCCCGGCGATCGCCAGACGCGCGCGGTGATCGCGATGGTGCCGGTCTACGCCATGCCCGCGGACCAGGCGGCGGGCGCGTCGGTGGCATCGCGGCAGGACACGCTGCGCGGCTACGCGATGTCGGTAGTGCCGATCGACAACCTGGCGCAGAACCTGGCGCGCGAAGCCGCCACGCTGGGGCTGGCCGCGTCGCTCGTGGACGTCAGCGATCCCGAAGACGCGCTGCCGATCTTCACCCAGGGCACGCCGGCGCGCGCGGGCGCGAGCCTGCGCGTCAATCTGCCGGTGGTGTTCGGCGGGCGGGCGTGGCGCCTCGACCTGGCGCCGGTGCGGCCCGATCTGCTGCCCGGCGAGACGCGCGACGGCCGCCTGATGCTCGCCGGTGCCGTCCTGTTGACGTTTCTCACCGGGCTGTTCGTGCTCACCGAGGCCGGTCTGAGCATCGCCGTGGCGGTGGAGGTGCAGCACCGCACCGCCGAGTTGAGCGGCGAGGTCATCGTGCGGCGCCGGCTCGAAGCGCAGGCGCGCGAGAGCGAGGCGCGCTTCCGCACCATCTTCGACAACAGCGCCGACCTGCTGCAGAGCGTGGACGCGCTGGGCGGGTTCGTGCAGGTGAACCCGGCGTGGAAGCGGCTGCTCGGCTACACCGACGACGACCTCAAGCACCTGAACCTGTTCGACGTCGTCGCGCCCGAAGACGCCGCCATCGTCGAGGGGCTGCTGCTGCGCCTGATCCGCGGCGAGCAGGTCGGCACCTTCGACGTCACGATGCTCTGCAAGGACGGGCGGCGGGTGGTGCTCGAAGGCAACGTCAGCGCGCACGTCCAGGAAGGCGCGCCGCTCGTGACGCGCGGCATCTTCCGCGACGTCACGACGCGCAAGATCGCCGAGGAGCAGCTGGCCACCGTCCGCGAACGTCTCGGCCTGGCGCTGCGCGGCTCGAAACTGGCGCTGTGGGACCTCGACGTGGAGACGGGCCGGGTGTTCCTCAGCGAGGACTGGGGGACGATTCTCGGCACCGAACGCCGCGACGTCGTGGTGCCGATCGCCTCGCTGACCGCGCTCGTGCACCCCGACGATCTCCCCGGCATCACCGCTGCCGCCTTTGCCGCCTTCAAGGGCGAGCGGCCCGAGTACCTGGTGGAGCACCGGGTGCGGACCGCGCAGGGGCGCTGGAAGTGGATCCAGTCGCACGGCATGGTGACCGAGCGGCGGCCGAATGGGCGCGCCAAGCGCATGACCGGCACCAATGCCGATATCGACGCGCGCAAGCACGCCGAGGAAGCGATGGTGGCCGCCGAGCGGCGGCTGCGCGAGGTCACCGACGGGCTGCCGGGCGCGGTCTACCAGTTCCAGTGGTCGGGCGGCAGCCGCGTGCGCTTCAATTTCCTCAGCGCCGGTGTGCTCGACCTGCTGGGCATCGGCCGCGAAGCCATCATGCGGGCGCCCCGGCTCGTGTTCCGCGCCATCGTGAAAGAGGACCGCCGCGCCTTCCTCGAGAGTCTGCGCGCGGCGATCACCGACGGCGCGCTCGAGTGGTCGCACGAGTTCCGCGTGCAGCGCAAGGACGGCCGCGTGGTGTGGAGCCGCAGCGTCGCCAGCCGTCTCGGCACCGGCGGCGACGCGGTATGGAACGGCTACTGGGTGGACATCTCGTCGCTCATCGAGGCCGAGCGTACGCTGCGCGAGGCGCGCGATGCGGCCGAATCGGCCAACCGTGCGAAGAGTGCCTTCCTGGCCGCGATGAGCCACGAGATCCGGACGCCGATGAACGCCATCCTCGGCATGGTGGAACTGCTGGAGATCTCGTCGACCAACCGCGAGCACCGCGACATGCTGAGCGTCATCAACGCCTCGTCGCAGTCGCTGCTGCAGATCCTGAACGACGTGCTCGATCTGTCGAAAGTCGAGGCCGGCCACCTGACGCTGGCGCCGGTGCCGTCGTCGCTCGGCGAGCTGGTGCGCAGCGTGGCGCTCACGTTTGCCGACGGGGCGCGCCGCAAGGGGCTGGCGCTGGAGTGGCACGCCGACACCGCCCTGGCCCCGCGCCTGCGCTTCGATCCCGCGCGGCTCCGGCAGGTGCTGCTCAATCTGGTGGGCAACGGCGTCAAGTTCACCGAGACCGGAACCGTCTCGATCCGCGTGCGCGTGATCGAATCACGAGCCCAGGCCCAGCGCATCGAGATCGTCGTCAAGGACTCGGGTATCGGTATCTCGCGCGAGGATCAGGACCGGCTGTTCCAGCCGTTCGTACAGGCCGAGGCGCCGCTGTCGCGCAACCGCGGCGGCACCGGGCTGGGGCTCGCCATCTCACGCCGCCTGACCGAGCTCATGAACGGCGACCTCACGCTGGCAAGCGGCCCCGGCGAGGGCACGACGGTGTCGCTCAGCCTCGAGTTCGACGTCGTTTCCGGAGCCGAAGCCGAGGTTCCGGTGAGCGGCCTCGAGCTGCCGGCCCCGATCGGTGTCACGCGCTCGCGCGAACGCCGGCGCATCCTGGTGGTGGACGACAACGAGTTCAACCGCGCGGTGCTGGCCCGGCAGGTCGCCGCGCTCGGCTACGAGGCCGCGCAGGCATCGGACGGCGAGGAGGCCCTGCAGCTCGTCGAGCAGGGCGACTACGCGCTGATTCTCGCGGACTGCCAGATGCCGGGAATGGACGGGTTCGAGTTCGCTCGCGCGGTGCGCAGGGCCGAGGCCGACGACGGGCGGGCGCGCATCCCCATCGTGGCCTGGACGGCCAACGTGATGCCCGACGACGTGGCGGCGTGCCGCGATGCCGGCATGGACGATGTCCTGGCCAAGCCGTCGGCGCTGCCGACTGTGCAGCGCGTACTCCGCACCTGGGTCGATCATGCCGGCGAGATGGTCCGGATGGCCGTGTCGGGCGGCCCGGCCCCACCGCCGGCCTCCGACGGCGCGCCGATCGATCGCATGCAGCTGCGCGCCATCATGGACGGCGACCCGGCGCTCGAAGCCGAGATGCTGGCGGGTTTCCGCACCGCGAGCGTCAAGGAAGCCGCCGTGCTGCGCGAGGCGTTGGGGCGCGCCGACTGCGCTGCCATCCGCCACGCGTCGCATCGCATGAAAGGGCTGGCCCGGCTGGTGGCCGCCTCGTCCCTGGCGTCGGTGTGCGAGCGGCTCGAGCGGCAGGCGCGCGGCGGCTGCGTGGACGACCCGGCGCTTGCGCTGGCCGAGTTCGAGCGTGAATGGCACCGGGTGAGCGACTTCCTGAACGCCGCCACCCCCACGTAATCAGGTCACACTACGCTAGCCGTTTCGGTAGTCCCGGGGCCGGGCGGCTGTGGTCTAATGATTGATCGAGCCACGCGCGGGGCGGGGCCGATGTAAAGGACAAGGTTCTTGGACAGACGGATTGACGGCGGCCTCGAGAACGGCTCGCTCAGCGTCCTCGTCGTGGACGACGACGACCTGCAGCGCCAGTTCCTCGCCCGGCTCCTCGCCCGCGCGGGCATCGGTCCCCTGTTCTGGGCCACCAACGGGCGGTCCGCGCTCGAGGCCTTCCGGGAAGAGCAGCAGCCGATCGACGTGGTGGTGTGCGACCTGCTCATGCCGGAGATGGACGGTATCGAGTTCCTGAAGCAGGTCAGCGACGAGGGCTACAACCCGTCGATCGTCATCTCGAGCGGCGCCGACGAAGACACCCAGCGGGAGATGGAAACGGTGGCGCGCACGCACGGTCTGCGCGTGCTGGGATTCATTCCCAAGCCGGTGTCGGTGGACGCGCTTCTGACGGTGCTCGCCCGCCACGGAAGCCAGGACGCCGCCGCGGACATCCCTGCCGAACAAGCACCCGCACCCGAAGTCGACCCGGCCCGCCGCACGCCGTAACCCGCCCGCCCCGTCTGCCCCAGCCGTCTAGTCGGGCCGCAGCTGGCCCCCTTCCAAGCGAAGCACGCGGTCACACGCCGCGGCGAGTTTGGGGTTGTGGGTGGCAATCACCGACGTCAGCCCGTGCTCGGCGTGCATCTGCCGCAGCAGCGCGTGCAGCGAGTCGGCCGTCGGCTCGTCGAGGTCGCCGGTAGGCTCGTCGGCCAGCAGCAGCGCCGGACGCATCACCAGCGCCCGCGCCACCGCCACCCGCTGCTGCTCTCCACCGGACATCATGCTCGGACGATGCTCGACGCGCTCGGCCAGACCGACGCGCGCCAGCAGTTCGGTGGCGCGCGCTCGGGCCTCGCCAAGCGGCACGCCGCCGATCCGCATCGGCATCTCGACGTTCTCGAGCGCGGTGAACTCCGGCAGCAGGTGGTGGAACTGGAACACGAACCCGACCTGCTTGTTGCGAAACGCCACCAGGGCTGAATCGTTCAGACCGCTGAGCGGCCGGCCCGCCACCTCCACCACGCCGCTGTCGGCGCGGTCGAGCCCGCCGAGCAGGTGGAGCAGGGTGCTCTTGCCGACCCCCGAGGCGCCGACCACCGCCACCATCTCACCCGCGGCCACGTCCACGTCGAGGTCGCGCAGCACGTGCAGGCGCGCCGTGCCGCCGGTGTAGAACTTGTTCAACCCCGCCACGTGTACGAGCGGCATCGGCTACTCGAAGCGCAGCGCCTGCACGGGATCGAGCCGGGCGGCCTGGCGTGACGGATAGATGGTGGAAGCGAAGCAGATGGCCACCGCCGACACCACGACGATGGCGAAGTCCTGCGGCAGCACGATGAACGGGACGTACGACACCTGGTAGACGTCGATCGGGATGTGCACCACCTGGTAGTGGTCGAGCACCCAGCACAAGGCCAGCCCGCCGGCGCCGCCGATCGCGGTGCCGACGATCCCGATCGCGGTGCCCTGGGCGATGAAAATCGCCATGATGCTGCGCGCCGGGGCCCCCATCGTCTTGAGAATGGCGATGTCGCGGCTCTTCTGCATCACCATCAGGATGAGCGACGAAATGATGTTGAGGGCGCCGACGATGACGATGAGCGCGACGGCGATGGAGATGCCCATCTTCTCGAGCCACAGCGCCGAGAAGAGCGACTGGTTCATCGACGCCCAGTCGCGAGCGTCGTAGGCCGAGCCCAGGGTGGCTTCGATGTTCTTGGCGATGGCGGGCGCTTCGTAAAGATCGCGGACGCGGATCTGAATGAGGTCGGGCTCCGCGCGCGACATCAACCGCTCGCCGAAGTCGAGCGACACCAGGCCATAGGCGCTGTCGAATTCGAGCAGCCCGAGCGAGTAGATCCCGGCCACGCGCAGCGACCGCGTCCGCGGGATCACGCCGAGCGGTGACAGCGTGCCCTGCGTGGTCATGAGCGAGATCCGATCGCCGACCGACACCCCGAGCTTGCCGGCGAGGTCCTGTCCCAGCAGGATGCCCGGCAGCTCGTCGGTCTCCTCGTTCTGAGTGCGCGGCGTGAGATCCTCGATGCGCCCGCTTTTCATCGCGGACCTGATGTCGGTGACCTCCACCTCGAGCGCCGGGTCGATTCCCTTGATCGTGACGCCGGCTTCGTTGCGGTTGGTGGAGATGAGCGCCAGCCCGGTGACCGACGGCGCCGCGCCAAGCACGCCCGGGATCTTCCGGAGCCGCGCCGCTTCCGCGTGGTAATCGTCGATGCCGCCTGCCTTGGTCACGTAGACGTGCGCAACCGCGCCCAGCAGCTTCGATCGCAGCTCACCCTGCAGCCCGGTCATGAGCGCCAGCGCGATCACCAGCGCCATGACGCCCACCGCCACGCCGATGGTCGAGAAGAGCGACACCAGCGAGACCCGCGCCTGACGGCGCGGCGCCAGCAGGTAGCGAATCGCGACGAACAGCTCGAACCGCATTGAGGTGCCTGAAACCGTCTACCGCGGGCGCATCAACGGGAACAAGATGACGTCGCGGATGGACGGGCTGTTGGTGAGCACCATCACCAGACGGTCGATGCCGATGCCTTCCCCGCCGGTGGGGGGCAGCCCGTATTCGAGCGCGCGGACGTAGTCCTCGTCCATCGCATGCGCCTCGTCGTTGCCTCCCGCCCGGCTCTTGAGCTGATCCTCGAAGCGGCGGCGCTGCTCGGCGGGATCGTTCAGCTCGCTGAACGCGTTGGCCACTTCGAACCCCCCGATATAGAGCTCGAAGCGCTCCACCGTGTCCGGGTCGTCGGCGCGCTGCTTGGAAAGCGGCGACACTTCGGTCGGAAAGTCGTAGACGAAAGTCGGCTGCACGAGGTCGTGCTCGCAGAGCGCCTCGAACAGGCTGGCCGCGATGGTGCCGGCGCCCGTACCGGGCTCGACCGCGACGCCCAGGCGCTGCGCCAGCGCGGCCGCACTCTCGCGTGACCGCAGCGCCGCCACGTCCACCGCCTCGCCCAGCCTGGTAGACGCCGCCGCGGCCGCCGCGTCGCGCAGCGACAGGCGGCGGAACGGCGCCTGGAACGAGATGGTGTGATCGCCGAAGGCCGCCTCGAGGCCGCCGAGCGCCGCCTGCGCGGTCTCCGCCAGCATCTGCTCCGTCATCGTCATCAGGTCGCGGTAGTCCGCGTAGGTCCAGTAGAACTCGAGCATCGTGAACTCGGGATTGTGCTGCGTCGAAATCCCCTCGTTCCGGAAATTACGATTGATCTCGAACACGCGTTCGATCCCGCCCACCGTCAGCCGCTTGAGGTAGAGCTCGGGCGCGATGCGGAGATACAGCGGGATGTCCAGCGCGTTGTGATGCGTCGTGAACGGCCGGGCCAAGGCGCCGCCGGCAATCGACTGCATCATCGGCGTCTCGACCTCGAGGAACCCACGTGCGGTGAGGAACTGGCGAATGGCGCTGATGACCCGGCTCCTGGTCTCGAACACCTTTCGCGAGTCCGGGTTGACGGCGAGGTCCAGATACCGCTGCCGGTAGCGCGTCTCGATGTCCGTCAGGCCGTGCCACTTCTCGGGCAGCGGCAGCAGGCACTTGGCCAGGAACGTCAGGTCCGACACCCAGACGGTGAGCTCGTTCGTCTTGGTGCGGAAGAGGCGTCCCTCCACGCCGACCCAGTCGCCGAAATCCAGCAGCTTGAAGATCTGGAAGGCGCGCTCGGGTACCGAATCCTGCCGGATGTACACCTGCAGGCGCGACGCGCCGTCCGACAGCACCAGGAAGTTCGCCTTCCCGAACGTGCGGACGCCGAGAATACGCCCGGCAACCCGGGTGTGTACGTGGTTGGCCTCGAGCGCCTCGCCGGCGGCAGATCCATGGGCGTCGACGATGGCGCTGATCGTCGCCTGCGCGTCGAAGCGGTGCGGGTAGACGTCGACGCCGAGCTGTTTGAGCGCGTCCAGATTGGCGCGCCGCTGGACGATCTGATCGGACTCCTGGATGGTGCTCACGCCCGCTCCAGCTTGCGCCTGATGCCGTCGAGGACGCCGTTCACGAACGGCACCGCCTCCTCGGAGCTGAAGGCGCGCGCCAGCTCGAGAGCTTCGTTGATGATCACGGTGGCCGGCGTGTCCTTCTCGTAGAGGAACTCGTAGACCGCCAGGCGCATCACCAGCCGGTCCACCACGTTCATCCGTTCGATCCGCCAGTGCGCCGCCGCCTCGGAAATCAGCGGGTCGAGTTCGGCCACGTGCGCGGCCACGCCTTCGGCCAGGGCGTGCGCGAACTCGGCGAGGTCGGCCGGCAGCGGCTCGTTCTCGTCGGTGACTTCCGCCCAGACCTGCCGCACGTCGGCAAGCGCGAGCCGCCCCACCTCCCACTGATAGAGCATCTGCACGGCGGCCTCACGCCCGCGATGGCGCGCGGCGATCGGCACGGTCGCCTTGCCCGGAGAAGGGCCGGTCATGCCGCGGGCCCTCCGTCGATCGCGCGGAGGAGCGTCGCCATCTCCACGGCCGCGACGGCGGCTTCCCTGCCCTTGTTGCCCGCGTCCGGCCGGGCGCGCACTGCGGCCTGCTCGTCGGTGAGCGTGGTCAGGACGCCGAACGTGACCGGCACGCCGGTGGCCAGCCCTACGTCGGCGATGCCGCGCGTGGCAGCGTCGGCGATGTACTCGAAGTGCATCGTGTCGCCCTTGATCAAGCACCCCAGGCAGATGACAGCGTCGAAGCGCCCGCTCTCGGCAAGCCGCTGCGCCGCAATCGGCAGCTCGAACGCGCCCGGCACCCGCACCAGCGTGACGTCGTCGTCACGCACCTCGGCCTCGGTGAGGGCTTCGCGGGCGCCGGCCAGGAGCCCAGCGGTAATCTCGGGGTTGAAGCGGGAAACGACGATGGCGAACCGGCAGCCGCCGGCGCGCGGAGAGCCCTGCCACTCGTTCACGCCTACTCCTTCACGCCGTGTTCACGGCAAGACAATCTCCGTGAAGGCCTCCGTGAAGACGTCCGTGAAGACATAGCGGACAGGTTGTCAAACATCGGCGCGAACCCGAATTATACCCCACGCCCAGCAGACGCCCGCGCCCAGGAGCGCGCCGGCGGCGTCGGCGTACCAGTCGTGCACGTCGGCGCTGCGCCCGGGTACGAACGACTGATGCCACTCGTCGGTGGCCGCATAGGCGGTGGCGATCGTCCACGCGGCGGCTGCGACTGGCAGCGTCGTGCCGCTCACCAGCCCGCCCGCCACCGCGCGCGACACGGTGACGGCCAGCCCGAAGTAGCCGATGGAATGGCCCTGCTTGTCGGTGATCTGCGGCGGGAGCGGCGGCTGCGGCTGCGCCGAGAGCAGAAAGATGAGCGCCATGTAGGCGACGACCGGGCCCCAGAGGCCGGCGAGCTTCACAGCGGGAGCGGATAGAGCAACCAGCCGAGGAGCACCGCCGACCCGACGAAAGTGCCGAACAGCTTGGCGCCGAACAGCAGCTGCTCGCGCGGCTCGTCGCGCATCAGCACCGCGAACGCGATCGACACGAACGCCGAGAAGACGACGAGGAGACCGAGGTGGCTGGTGGTATCCATCAGTCGCGCCGCTATTTCCTTCCGACCGCGATGTCGAAGGCGTCGAGCACGGCGAGCATGTTCAGCAGCCCCGCGACGATGACGTAGGTGTTGCCGTACTCGTAGGTGATGGCGATCACATTGCCGGCGCCGGCCCCCGCCAGCTTGGCCAGCAAGTACGGCAGGCCGATGCCGAGGTCGGCAACCGCGGCCAGGCCGACGAGCACATCACTGAACTGGAAGGGAAAGATCCGCCCCTGAATCCACAACCCGGACGCAAACATCAGCGGCAGCACGACGAGGAGCGTGAGGCCCTTCTGATAGCGCCCGAGCCACAGATGCCCGCCGCCCGGCACCGCCCACGCGGCGGCGCACACCAGATACGGGTTTGCGGTTGCGGAGCCCGAGGGCGGAGAGTTTGAAGGGGGCGCTGCTCGTCGGCCGCTCGGGGCTGGCATTCGCCGTTAGTGTATCGCAGCCTCTCCGCGCCGCGCCTTCGACGCAGCCCCGAGCGCGCTGGTGACCACGAGCGCGACGGCGGCGCCGAGCACGACGCCGGTGACGGCGCGCGCGATCGACGATGGCATCCACACGCCAGTCCACTCGGCCGCCAGCGTCATGGCCATCGGCAGCGCGGCCACGGCGAGCAGCCGCGCGATCCGCGCCGGCGGGCCCGCCCAGCCCGCGTACCACGTGGGCGGTAGCGGCGCCAGGATGGCGGTGGTGCACGCGCCGAGGTAGATGCCGGTGCAGCGCGCGCACACCGCCAGCTGCGCGCCGTGCCAGTGGAACGATCGCTCGGGCCGCTGATGGCAGACGACGCCCCCGATGCCGTAGACGATCGCCGCCACCGCAGGCGGCAGATCGGGGGCCAGCACGACGAGCGTCATCCAGGCCACCGCGCTGGCGGCCAGCGCGCCGACGATGACGCGGCCGGAGATCCGCCCGCCCGGAGGGCGGGCAATTGAATGCTGTGAGCGAGGCGAAGCCATACGCATCTGAACCGGCGGAGCCTCGCTATTGAAGTGCAGCCGCCCGGTTGGCAGCAAGCGGGCCGGGTGGGTACACTGAAACTTGCTTCTCGTGACTACTACCGCCATCGCCGATCCCGCGTCTCCTCCCCGCCCCGCCGTCCGTGAAACCGCGATCGGCGTGCTGGGCGCCATCAGCCTCTGTCACTGCCTGAACGACCTGATGCAGTCGGTCGTGCCGGCGGTGTATCCGATTCTGAAGACGTCCTACGCGCTGGACTTCGGTCAGATCGGCCTCATCACCTTCGCCAACCAGGCCACGGCGTCGCTGCTGCAGCCGGTGGTGGGCTACTTCACCGACAAGGCGCCGAAGCCGTATTCGCTCGCCATGGGCATGGCGTTCACGCTGACCGGACTGGTGCTCCTGGCCTTCGCGCCCTCGTTTCTCGTGGTGCTCCTGGCGGCGGCATGCGTCGGCATCGGCTCGTCGATCTTCCACCCCGAGTCGTCGCGCGTGGCGCGAATGGCGTCGGGCGGCCGTCACGGCTTCGCGCAGTCGCTCTTCCAGGTGGGCGGCAACGCCGGATCGGCGATGGGCCCGCTGCTCGCCGCGTTCATCGTCCTGCCGAATGGCCAGCGCAGCATCGCGTGGTTCGGCGTCACGGCCCTGGTCGCGATGACCATCCTGACACGGGTGGGGGGCTGGTACAAGGCCCACCTCGTGGCGCAGGCGGCGCGCCCCAAGCCGAAGCCGGCGACGGGGCTGCCCGAGGGCAAGGTGCTGCGCTCGCTGGCGATCCTGGTGGCGCTCGTCTTCTCGAAAAACGTGTACCTGGCGAGCCTCACCAGCTTCTACACCTTCTACCTGATTCACAAGTTCGGGATCTCGGTGCAGAACGCGCAGCTGCACCTCTTCCTCTTCCTCGGCGCGGTGGCGGCGGGCACCTTCATCGGAGGCCCGGTGGGCGATCGCATCGGGCGGAAGAAGGTGATCTGGGTGTCGATCCTCGGGGTGCTCCCCTTCACGCTGCTGATGCCGTACGCGAGCCTGCGGATGACAGAGCTGTTGACCGTGATCATCGGCCTCATCCTGGCGTCGGCGTTCTCGGCCATCGTCGTGTTCGCGCAGGAGCTGGTGCCCGGCCGCGTCGGGACGGTGTCGGGGCTGTTCTTCGGGTTTGCGTTCGGTGCGGGCGCCGTGGGCGCGGCGCTCCTGGGCGTGCTGGCCGATGCCACCAGCATCGACGTCGTCTACCGGATCTGTGCGTTCCTGCCCGCCATCGGCCTGCTCACCTACTTCTTGCCCAATCTGGAGCCCGGCCGGAAGACCGCCCGGGCCTGACGGAGCCTTCGGCCTCTAGCCCCTGGCCTCTCGCGAGAAGGGCTTTACCCAGAGTCTAAAGGCCAAAGGCTAAAGGCCAAGGGCCAAAGGCCAGGCCGTCCGTTCAGCCAAGCACCTTCGCGCCGAGCGCCTTCACGTCCTTGACGTCGGCGCGCGGGCCGTACTGCGCGATCACCTGCGCCGCCATGGCCCCGCCGAGCCGCCCGCAGGTCGCCAGGTCGAGCCGCTGCGTGTAGGCATACAGGAACCCGGCGGCGTAGGCGTCGCCGGCGCCCGTCGTGTCCACCACCTTGACGCCAGGCACGGCGTCGATCACGTGCACCTCGTCGCCGCGCAGGACCACCGACCCCTTTTCGCTGCGGGTGAGCGCCGCGATCTCGCAGTGCCCGCGCACGTGCTGCAGCGCGTCGTCGAAGCTCTCGACCTCGTAGAGCGACAGGATCTCGTGCTCGTTGGCGAACAGGATGTCCACGTGCTTGTCCACCAGTTCGAGGAACTCGGCGCGGTAGCGCGCCACGCAGAACGAGTCGGACAAGGTGAAGGCCACCTTGACGCCGGCCTTCTGCGCGGCAATCGCAGCGTTGCGCATCGCCTCTTTCGCGCGCGGTTGATCCCAGAGATAGCCCTCGAGGTACAGCACCTTCGACCCGGTGATGTACGACATGTTGACGTCTTCAGGGCCGAGCTGGGTGGTGGCGCCGAGGAACGTCTGCATCGTCCGCTGTGCGTCGGGCGTGACGATGATGAGCGACCGGGCGGTGGGCAGGCCGCCGACGAGCGGCGTGGTGTCGTAGGTGACGCCGACCGCGCGCATGTCGTGCGTGAACACGTCGCCGAGCTGATCCTTCGCCACCTTGCCGATGTAGGCCGTGCGCCCGCCGAGCGCCGCGATACCCGCGATGGTGTTCCCCGCCGACCCGCCCGACGCTTCCTTGCCGGGGCCCATGTCGGCATACAGGCGCTCGGCGGTCTCGGTGTCGATGAGGTTCATCGCGCCCTTCGGCAGCTTGTGCTTCTCCAGGAAGGCGTCGTCGGACTGGGCGATCACGTCGACGATGGCGTTGCCGATCGCGGTGACGTCGAATTGCGCGGTGCTCATTCAGTGGTCCTCGAGGTAGCAGTGGGCAGATAGCGTCCGACGATCGGTGCCAGGTCGACCAGAGTCCTGGCCGGCACCGCATCGGGACGTGTGATGAGCGCGAACTTCAGCGCGTTGGCGCATTCGCAGGTGCGCTCGAAGGGCAGCGCGTCGACCGCGGTGGCGATGATCGCCTGCGCCGTCTTCGCGTTCTGCGTCAGGTTGGCGATGATCATCTCGACGGTGACCGAGTCGTGGTCCGGGTGCCAGCAGTCGTAGTCGGTCACGAGCGCAATCGTCGAATAGCAGATCTCGGCCTCGCGCGCCAGCTTGGCCTCCTGCAGGTTCGTCATGCCGATGATGTCGGCGCCCCACGAGCGGTAGAGCCGCGATTCGGCGAGCGTCGAAAACTGCGGACCTTCCATGCACACGTAGGTGCCGCCCTTCTGCACCGTGGCCCCGGCGGTGCGGCCGCTTTCGAAGGCGATCGCGCTCAGGCGGGAGCAGAACGGGTGCGCGAACCCCACGTGCGCCGCCAGGCCCTGGCCGAAGAACGTGCTGATGCGGCCCTTGGTACGGTCGATGAACTGATCCGGGATGACGATGTCGAGCGGCCGCAGCTCTTCTTTCAGGCTGCCGACCGCGCTCGCCGAGAGGATGTATTCCACGCCGAGCGTCTTCATGCCGTAGATGTTGGCGCGGAAGTTCAGCTCCGACGGCAGCAGCTTGTGTCCGGCGCCGTGCCGCGCCAGGAAGGCGACGCGCTTCCCGCGCAGCGTGCCGATGACGTAGGGGCCGGACGGCTCGCCGAATGGCGTCGTCACCGCCACTTCGGTGCGATCCACCACCTCGGCCATGTCGTACAAACCACTTCCGCCGATGATGCCAATGCGAACGTTTTCCATAGACAGAGCTTTAGAAGTTTACAGGATCTGTTCGACCCACCGCTTGCCGTCGCGTTCCCGGATGATTCCTGCGGAAACCAGCGGGTCGTGCTCGAAGAAGATCAGGAGTTCACGGTCGATGGCGTCGCGGATGAAGCGCCGCTTGAAGGCCAGCGTCTCCATCGGGAACAGGTCGTAGCCCATCACCCAGGGATCTTGCAGGTGCGCGACGGTCGGAATGAGGTCCGCGGTAAAAACGGCAGTCTTCCCACCCGACTCGAGATAGACGATCTGGTGCTGGCCCGTGTGCCCGCCGGTGCGGACCACGCGTACGCCAGGCTTCACCGTCACATCGCCCGAATAGAAGTCGACCACCCCGGCGGGTTCGAGCGGCACGAAGTCGTCCTGCAGATAGCTGGCGCGGTTGCGCTCGTGCGGATGCGTGGCGTCTTCCCACTCCGCGTCGCGAATCAGGTAGCGCGCGTTCGGAAAGCGCGGTACCACTCCGTGTGGGCCCCGAGCCGTTGCGCCGCCGAAGTGATCGAAGTGGAGATGGGTGGCGAGCACGGCATCGATCGACGCGGCGTCGAGGCCGCGCTCGGCGAGCGCGTGGTCGAGGTGCACCCTGCGATCGAGCGCGTAGATGTCCCGCGCCTTCGCGGGCATCTTCTCGCCCACGCCGCAGTCCACCAGCATGCGGCCCCACGACGCCTCGACGAGCAGCGGCCGCATGGCGAGCTGGATGCGGTTGCGATCGTCGGCCGGCGACAGCTTCTCCCACAAGGGTTTGGGAACCACGCCGAACATGGCGCCGCCGTCCAGGCGGAAGGGCCCGTCGTGCAGCACGGTGATCGAAAGGTCACCCCAGGCGATGGACGCGGTCCCGAGGTGGAGCGCCGGCGGCGGCGCCTGCTTCAGCTCCACCAGCACGCCGTGGGCGGCCGACGGATGGATGAACGCGATGAGCGATCCGTGTGCGCCGGGGCGGGGGACGCTATCTACGAGGCGCACGCCGCGCGCGTTCAGATGCGCCAGCGCGGCCTGGAGATCCTCGACGCGCAGCGTCACATGATGCAGTCCGGGACCGCGGCGGCCGACGAACCCCGCGATGGGCGACTCCGGGGCCGTGGCTTCGAGGAGCTCCAGCGCCGCGGCGCCGGTGTCGAGCATGTGGGCCCGCACCTTCTGCGCGGGAACCTCCTCGGGCGCTTCCACCTCGAGACCGAGCGCATCGCGATAGAACGCCAGCGCCTCCTCCAGCCGCTCGACCGCGATGCCGACGTGATCCAGGACCGCCCTCATGCCGCGCCCGTTTCCGACGGCGCCGTCAGTTGAGCGGCGAGATCCTGCGCCGCCCGGTAGGGGTCCTGCCGGCGGGCCACGACACCGGCTGCCGCCCGCGCGAACGCGCCGGGGGGCAGCGCTCGTTCCAGGCGCGCGAAGAGCAGTTCGCCGGTCAAAGCGCGGACACGGGCCAGGGCGCGCGCCTGGCGCCGTGACGCGCGCAGCGGCTCGGAGCGTTCGCGAAACCGGCAGAGGGTGGCCCACAGTTCGGGAACGCCCTGCCCGGTCGTCGCCTCCGTCTTCAGCACCGGGGGCGTCCAGCCGCCCTCGGGCGAGGGCTGCAGCGAGATCGCCGCCTCGACCGATTGCACCAGCCGGTCGATCCCGTCGCGATCGGCCTTGTTGGCCACGAACACGTCGGCAATCTCCATGATGCCGGCCTTCATCGCCTGCACGTCGTCGCCGGTACCCGGCACCAGCACGACCACCGTGGCATCGGCGGTCTGCGCCACTTCCACTTCGTCCTGCCCCACGCCGACGGTTTCGACGAGCACCACGTCGAAGCCGGCGGCGTCGAGCACCAGTGCCGCGTCGCCGGTGGTGCGCGACAGCCCTCCCAGGTGGCCGCGCGTCGCCATGCTGCGTACGAACACATCGCCGTCGGCGGCGTGGCGGTTCATCCGCACGCGGTCGCCAAGCACGGCGCCGCCGCTGAACGGGCTGGTGGGGTCTACGGCAAGGACCGCCACTTTCAGGCCAGTGCCTCGGATGGTCGCGATCAGCTGGTCCACCAGCGTGCTCTTGCCGCCGCCCGGCACGCCGGTCACGCCCACCACGTAGGCACGGCCGGTGTGGGGAAAGAGCGCGCCGACGAGCGGGGCTCCGCCGGAGGGCTCACCGTCTTCGATCTGGGAGATCGCGCGGGCAATTGCGCGCGGGTCGCCGGCGAGCACGCGCCCGGCCAGCGCGTCAGGCGGCGCGGCCACCGGCGTCGCGGTCGCCCGCCATGAGATGACGGGCGATGACCAGGCGCTGAATCTCGCTCGTGCCCTCGCCGATCGTGGTCAACTTCACGTCGCGGAAGTACTTCTCGGCCGGGTAGTCCTTCACGAAGCCGTAGCCACCGTGGATCTGCACGCCGTCCTCGGCGGCGCGCACAGCGATCTCGCTCGAGTACAGCTTGGCCATCGCGGCCTCGATGGTGGTGCGCGCCCCGGCGTCCTTGAGCGCGGCGGCACGATAGGTCAGGAGCCTCGCCGCCTCGATGCGCGTGGCCGTGTCCACCAGCCGCGCCCGGATGCTCTGAAAGGTGCCGATCTTCTGGCCGAACTGCACGCGGGTGAAGGCGTAACCGCGCGCGGCCTCATAGGCGCCCTGCGCGAGCCCCACCGCCAGCGCGGCGATGCCGATGCGCCCGGCGTCGAGCACCTGCAGGGCGTTGATGAACCCCTGCCCTTCGGCGCCGAGCAGCTGGCCCGCCGGCACGCGGCAGTTCTCGAAGACGACCTCGCTCGTCTCGCTCGCGCGCATGCCGAGCTTGTCTTC
>Ga0070670_100001851_pt1 | contig 17223 bp, 11 predicted proteins | sample KBSS63metaG_FD_64665 | JGI IMG/M metagenome (GOLD analysis project Ga0070670, IMG submission 64665) | Switchgrass rhizosphere microbial communities from Kellogg Biological Station, Michigan, USA - KBS S6-3 metaG | ecosystem: Host-associated > Plants > Roots > Rhizosphere > Soil ... | reverse complement strand
CGCGTCCGGGCAGAAGTTGCCGCCGCCGCAGCCGGAGGTGATTCCGGACGCGGCCAGCGCCTCGATGTGCGTCCAGGCGGAGTCGCCCGCGTCGACGTCTCCGAAGGTCGGCGTCGGCGGAGGCGGGCTGACCTCGCGTTTCCACTGGATCCGCACGCCGCCCAGACCGATGGCGCCCGTCGCGCTCGCTCGGAGGCGGATCGTGGTCGGGTCCGGCGTCCCGTCGCCGTCCAGATCGACGAGATCCCGCAGGCGCTTGTTGATGCCCGTGCAACGAAACACGTAGCCGTCGTCGTGGGTGGAGGCCACGAAGCCGAACCCGCCGTTGGCGGGGGTCTGGCCCTCGGCCGCGAGAGACGACTGCGCGAATCCGAGGTCGAACAAGCCGGTCACGTCGTCCTTGTAGTAGACGCACATCTCCTCGAGCCATGCCCCGTCCGGGAGAAAGATCGGCGCCCACCACCTGGTCGTCGAAGCGCCCCCGTACAGGTAGCCGTCCGGACCGATCACGTCGGCCCCCATGGGGACCGGCGGCTGAGCCTCGAACGCCGCGGCGCCGATCGTCAGCGTCTGGTCCGCTTCCCCGTAGGACTGGCCGAGGCAGGCCGCCGCGGCGGAGACCGTGGACGCGACCACGATCGCTGCGAGTCTGACGCGAGTTGTCGTCATCGCCCTGCTCCTCAGCTTCCGCTTCCGCTTCCGCTTCCCCAGTGCAGCCCCAACGCCTTCGCGAGGAAGACCGCCATCTGGCGGCGCGTGAGCGTCGCGTCGGGACAGAATGCTCCGCCGCCGCAGCCTGCGGTGATGCCGGAGGCGGCGAGCGCCTCGACCTGCGGCCATGCTCCGTCGTCGGAGGGTACGTCGGCGAACGTGGGCGCCGGCGGCGGCGGACTGACCTCGCGATGCCACGTGACGTCGACCGAAGCGAAGGCGAGCGAGATGTCCGTTCCGGGATCGGCGATGTAGACGCCGACGCGGTAGGCGGCGGCATCGAGGATCTGGTCATCGTCGACGTGCGCCCGATCCCGGATCGTGATCGCCAGGTCGTCGAGGCAGGAGGAGCCGTATCCGGAGTGGTCCGAGGAGTCGACGAGGGCGAGGAGCTTGCTCCCGGGGTCCTCACCGCCGGGAACGAGCTTGTCCGCGCGGATCCATGCGTAGAAGAGGAGCGGCGGACCCACGTTCGAGTCGCGAGTCGCGAAGCAGAGACGAGTGACCACCGCCCCGTCGGGAAGGAGGAGTCCGGTCGCGACCCGGGTGTCCACCCCGTCGCCCCCGTACGCGTAGCCGTCGGGGCCGATCCAGGCCTCGACGTAGTCCTCGCCCTGGAAGTCGGCCGCCGGGATCCTCAGGACCTGGTCGTGGTCGCCGTAGGACTGCGCCGCCGCCGCGGCCGCCGCAATGAGCACCGCGACAACGATCAGCGCGCGACCGCGTCCGCCTCGGATCATGATGCCGTCCTCAGTCCACCCAGTGCAGCCCGAGCGCCTTCGCCAGGAACACGGCCATCTGCCGGCGGGTCAGCGGCGCGTCGGGACAGAAGTCGCCCTGTCCGCAGCCGGCCGTGATCCCCGAGGCGGCCATCGCCTCGACGAACGGCCGGGCGCCGTCGGAAGCCGGCACGTCGCCGAAGGTCGGCGTATCTGGCGGCGGACTGACCTGACGATGCCAGAGGATCTGGACGCCTCCCAGACCCAGGAAGCTCTGGTTGTCACCGGGAACGATTGCCTCGACGTAGTAAGCGACGGCATCCGGGAATCCGTCGTCGTCGATATCGGTGTTTGCGCGAAGCGTGTACGTCAGGGGGTCGGTACACGAGAATTGGTACCCATCGTCACGCTCCGAGTGCACCGAATAGACCGGCAGAGCCATGAAGAACGGACTCCCCGCGTTCGGCACGAGCTTGGCACCCATCAGGATGGCGAAGACCTGCTGCACCGCGAGGGGGTCGGAGTCATTGGCATACAGGCACATCGTGTCGAGGAGTGCCCCGTCCGGGAGCTCGAGGGGAGCGAAGTAGTAGGCCGTCGTTTCCGGGTCGTAGAGGTAGCCGTCGGCACCGAGTACGCCCACCGTGTCGCCCGCCGGTTGGAAGGCGGCGGCTCCGATCGTCAGGGTCTGCTCGAGAACGCCATAAGACTGCGCTCCCGCCGAGATCGCCGCGAGCATCGTTGCGAGAGCGATCAGCGCGTGCCTGCCGCCGTTCTTGCCGATCACGTCGTCGCCCTCAATCCACCCAGTGCAGCCCGAGCGCCTTCGAGAGGAAGACGGCCATCTGCCGGCGGGTCAGCGGCGCGTCCGGACAGAAGTTGCCCTGCCCGCAGCCGGCGGTGATGCCGGAGGCGGCGAGGGCTTCGACGAACGGCCACGCCCCGTCGCTCGCCGGCACGTCTCCGAACGTCGGGGTGGCCGGCGGCGGACTGATCTGCCTCGCCCACGTGATCCTCGCCCCGCCGAAGCTGATCGCGTTCTGCGAAGGATAGGGCACGTACGCCTCGAGGTAGTAGACGACGTTGTCGATCGGGCCGTCACCGTCGATGTCGACCTTGCTCTGGAGCGTGTACGTGAAGGGCTCGGTGCAGTAATAGCCGTATCCGATGTCCGACGTCGAGATGATCGACGTCACGGGGATCATCGTCTTGAATGGGCTCTCGCCGCCCGGCACCAGCTTCACCGCGACGATGTAGGTCTGCACGTATTCGAAGTCGCCCGGGTCGGAGTCGTTGACGTACTCGCAGATCTGCTTGATGAGGGCGCCCTCGGGGAGCGGGAGCGGGGCGTCGTAGTACGAGAACGTCCCGGCGACCGAGTCGGAGAAATAGCCGTCGTCGCCGATGGTTCGGGCCGCCCCCTGAACGCCGCGAAACGACGCGGCGCCGATCGTGAGGACCTGGTCGTGGTCGCCGTACGACTGTGCGGACAGGGCGAGCGGCAGGAGCGTTCCTGCCAGTAAGAGCGCGGCACGCAGCGGATCGCGTTTCATGTCGGTTCCCTCCTCGAGCCTTCGGGGGGTGCGGCCCCCCTCACTGGAGAAGAACGGAAACCGCGGTCGGATGCGGTCACCGCAGCCGGGTGGTAACCTGCCGCAGGCTGGTGCACGGGACCACGTGACCCCGACCATTTCGACACTCATCGCCGCGACCGAGGCCGGGGACCGCCCGGCGGCCGATGCCCTCTTCGCGGCGCTCTACGGCGAGCTGCGCGAGCTCGCGCGGCGTCAGCTCGCCGGCTCACGAGGCCTCACGCTGGGGCCGACCACGCTGCTCCACGAGGCCTACCTCAACATCGCCCGCCGCGAGGGGGCATCCTTCCCCGACCGCCCGCGCTTCCTCGGCTACGCGGCCAAGGTGATGCGCCGGCTCGTCATCGACCACGTGCGGAACCGCGCGGCACAGAAGCGCGGCGGCGCCTTCGAGATCGTGACGCTCGACGAAGACGATGGAGCCCGGCCCGCCGACGACCGCGAGATCCTCGAGGTCGGCGAGGCGCTGGAGGAGCTGACCTCGCTGGAGCCCCTGCTCGCCGACGTCGTGGACCTGAAGTTCTTCTGCGGGTTCTCGTTCTCCGAGATCGCCGAGATGCGCGGGCTGTCCGAGCGGACGGTCCGGCGGCAGTGGGAGAAGGCGCGCATGTTTCTCCGCGCCCGCATCCAGGACGGAGCGGCTCCCCGTTGACGCGGCTCAGCCCCGAACGCTGGCGGGTCGTGAGCCCCTACGTCGAGGAGGCGCTGGAACTCCCGGAGGATCGGCGCGCGGAGTGGCTCGCAAGTCTGCGTTCGCGCGACGCGGCCCTCGCGAACGACGTCGAGTCCCTGTTCGCGCTACGCAGTCTGGCGAGCCACGAGGGCTTCCTCGAGGGCGCGCCGGCCATCTCCACGGACGACCGCTCGCTCGCGGGCCGACCGTTCGGCGCCTACACGCTCGTCTCGCTCATCGGCCAGGGCGGGATGGGAAGCGTCTGGCTCGCGCGGCGGAGCGATGGACGGTTCGAGGGGCTGGCCGCCGTGAAGCTGCTCAACGCGAGCCTCATAGGACGCGCCGGCGAGGAGCGATTCCGGCGGGAGGGGAACATCCTGGCGCGGCTCGCCCATCCGCACGTGGCGCGTCTCCTCGACGCCGGCGTGTCCTCCGACGGCCAGCCGTACCTGGTCCTCGAGCACGTCGAAGGCGAGTCGATCGACGCCTACTGTGACGGGCACCGGCTGCCGGTCGAGGCGCGCGTCGCCCTCTTCCTCGACGTGCTCGAGGCCGTCGCCCAGGCGCACGCGAATCTGATCGTCCACCGCGACATCAAGCCGTCCAACGTGCTCGTGGACAACGACGGCCAGGTCAAGCTCCTGGACTTCGGCATCGCGAAGCTCCTCGCGGGCGGCGGCGAGCATGGCGCGGCCACGGCCCTCACGGACGAGGCGGGCCACGCGCTCACGCCCGAGTTCGCGGCTCCGGAGCAGATCACCGGCGACCCCGTGACCACGGCCACCGACGTGTACGCCCTCGGAACGCTGCTCTATCTGCTCCTGACCGCGCGGCACCCGGCCGGGTCGTCCCGGCGCTCACCCGTCGAGGTCGTGCGGGCGATCGTCGAGTCCGAGGCGCCGCGGGCGTCCGACGCCGTGTCGCGGAAGGACGAGGATGAGCCCGCGGCAGCCGCTCGGGCGACCACTCCGGAAGGCCTGCGCCGTCAGCTTCGGGGCGACCTCGACACGATCCTCGGCAAGGCGCTCAAGAAGAAGCCGACGGAGCGATACCCTTCCGTCAGCGCGCTCTCGGAGGACCTGAGGCGTCACCTGCGGCACGAGCCGGTCCTCGCGCGTCCCGACACCTGGCGCTATCGCGTCGGGAAGTTCGTGCGGCGAAATCGGCTGGGCGTCGCGGCCGCCGCGCTCGCCGCCGTCGCGGTGATCGCAGGAACCATCGTCATCGTCGCTCGCGGGCGCGAAGCGCAGCGCCAGCGGGACGCGGCTCAGGCGCAGCTCGCCAGCGCCACGGCGGCGAACCAGTTCCTCGGCTTCCTGCTCACGGTGGCCGCCCCGGCCGGCCGCCGGATCTCGGAGAGCGGCCTGCTCGAAAAAGGAGAGGCGCTCGTCGACAAGCAGTTCGCCGACAACGACGCCCTCCACTCGGAGATGCTCGCCACCATCGGCGAGAGGTACATCGCCGCCGAAAACTGGGACCGAGCGGGCCGCGTCCTCGAGCACGCGAGGCTCCTGGCTCGAGACCCCGGCGCCCGCGCGCGGGCTCTCTGTCCGCTGGCGCTGGTGAAGGTCGTGGGAGGCGACCGCAAGTCGGGCGAGGCACTGATCTCCGACGCTCTGACCCGGCTGCCCCAGGAGCCGCAATACACGCTGCAGCGTGCCACCTGCCTCTGCGACGCGGCCCAGTTCGGGTACTTCACGGACGAGCCGGAGCCCATGATTCGAAACGCACGGGCGGCTCTCACGCTGCTCAAAGGGGCTTCGGTTCCGGCCGACCCTCAGCGCATCGACGCGCAAGACTCGCTGGCATACGGCTACTACCTCGCGCGCGAATATGCGAAGTCCGACCAGGCCTACGCCGAGCTGATGGCTGCCCTCGAGAAGGCCGGCCGGACCGAGACGATGGCGGCCGCCGACGCTCTCGGGAACTGGTGTCTCGTCCATTTCGACACCGACCTCGTCAAGGCGGAGCCTCTCTGTCGCAGGTCGGTGGAGCTTCTGCGCGCCGTCGAGGGCGCCGACGGCGTCACCCCGACGGCGCTCCTGAACTACGCGGCCGTCCTCGAGCATCTGGCCCGGTACGACGAAGCCGAACCCGTTTACCTCGAGGCGATCCGCACGGCGCGCTCTCGAGCCGATTCCCAGGTAGAGGTCGTCGCGGCGATGGAGCTCGCGAATCTCTACGCCCAGCGCGGCGATGCGGCGCGGGCCACCGGCGAGCTCGACGCCTTCGAGCGGAAGTTCCGGAACACGCCCGCCTTCACTCCGCGGCGGCGGGCAGGATACGAGTACTCGCTGGGCCTCGTCGCGCTGGCGCGGAAGGACGCCCCACGAGCACTCGAGCACTTCCGCGATTGCCTGACGCGCGCCGCGGCTCTGGACTCCGCATCCAACCTTCGCGTCCTCGCGTTGTCCGGGTCGGCACGGGCGGAGATCGCTCTCGGTCGCCCGGCGGACGCGGTGGACGCCGCACGACAGGCGGTCACGACGGCGGAGTCCTTCTTTCCGAAGGGAACGCCCTCTTATCTGGTCGCGGAATCGCGGGCGCTCCTGGGAGAGGCGCAGCTCGCGCGCGGGGATCGGGCGACCGCGCGGGCCACGCTCGCGACCGCGGCCGGCGAGCTGAGCCGGTCGCTGGGGCCCGACCACCCGGCGACGAGCCGGGCCGGCGAGCTCCTCGCGAGCGCCGCCGACGCCCCCCCGAGCCGTCAGGGGCCGTAGCCCTCTCGACGAAAACGACGGTCGGTCATACAGGAAGCCATCCGCGGAATGAAACGGATCAGTCCTGAAAGGTGGCGCGCCGCCAGTCCTTACCTCGACGAGGCGCTGGAGCTGCCCGAGGAACGGCGGGCGCAGTGGCTCGAAGACCTGCGCCGCCGGGATGCCGCGCTCGCTGAAGACGTCGAGGCGTTGTTCGCGGCCCGCGCCCTGGCGAGCCGGGAGTCGTTCCTCGAAGGTGGTCTCCCTCTTCCGACCGAAGATGGCTCGCTCGCCGGGCAGAGCTTCGGCGCCTACACCCTCGTGTCGGAGATCGGCCGGGGCGGCATGGGGACCGTGTGGCTCGCTCGCCGCAGCGACGGGCGTTTCGAGGGCCTCGCGGCCGTGAAGCTCCTCAACGCGAGTCTCATCGGCCGTGCCGGCGAGGGGCGCTTCCGCCGCGAGGGCTCCATCCTGGCGCGTCTCGCGCATCCGCACGTCGCACGGCTGCTCGATGCCGGCGTCTCCGGGTCCGACCGCCCCTACCTGGTCCTCGAGTACGTCGAGGGCGAGCCGATCGATCGTTACTGCGACGAGCGCCGGCTCGGGATCGAGCCGCGAGTCGCGCTCTTCCTCGACGTGCTCGATGCCGTCTCGCAGGCCCACGCGAACCTGATCGTCCACCGGGACATCAAGCCTTCGAATGTGATGGTCGACCGGGACGGGCAGGTCAAGCTACTGGACTTCGGCATCGCCAAGCTCCTCGAGGGCGACGGCGAGACCGGTGCGGCCACGGCGCTGACGCACGAGGCGGGGCACGCGCTCACGCCGCAGTTCGCCGCCCCCGAGCAGATCACGGGAGACGCCGTGACCACGGCGACCGACGTGCATGCGCTGGGCACCCTGCTGTACCTGCTGCTGACCGGACGGCATCCCGCCGGTCCCGGGCGGCGGACGTCCATCGAGTTCGCGCGGGCGATCCTGGAGGTTGATCCGCCGCGGCCGTCTGACGCCGCGTCCGCCCGGGCCGGTGGGACCGACGAAATCAAAGTGGCCGCCGCCGCGCGCGCGTCGACCCCCGACGCTCTGCGCCGTCAGCTCCGCGGCGACCTGGACACGATCGTCGACAAGGCCCTCAAGAAGGCTCCGGTGGATCGCTACCCGTCCGTGGGCGCCTTCGCCGAGGACCTCCGGCGGTATCTCCGCCACGAGCCGGTCCGTGCGCGGCCGGATACCTGGAGTTATCGCGTCGGCAAGTTCGTCCGGCGCAATCGGGCCGGAGTCGTCGCCGCCGCGGTCGTCGCAGCCGCGGCGCTCGCGGGTACGGCGGCGATTCTCTGGCAGGCCCGCGAGGCGGCGACCCAGCGCGACATCGCGCGCGCCCAGCTCGACCGCGCGACGGCGGCCAACGAGTTCCTGGGCTTCCTCATCACGGACGCGACTCCGTCGGGAAGGAAGGTTTCCGCCAGCGACCTCTTCGCGCAGGGAGAGCGGCTCGTCGATAAGCAGTTCGCCGACAACCCGGCGCTGAGGTCCGAGATGCTGCTGATGATCGGCGACCGCTACCTCAGAGCCGAGAGCTGGGACAAGGCCATCGGCGTGCTCGAACGAAGCGTCCGGATCGCAAGAGACCCGGGTGTGCGCGCGCGGGCGCTCTGCTCGATCGCCGGCGCCGACATGGCCGAGGGAAAGTCCGACGCCGCAAGGTCGATGATGGCGAAGGCGCTCGCCGATCTTCCGAACGAACCGCAGTACGCCCTCGCTCGCGCCGCTTGCCTGACACGCTCGAGTGAATTCGGCTACTTCGACAGCCAGGACGGCCCCATGATCGCCCGCGCGCGAGAGGCGCTTCAGGTCCTCGCGACCTCGCCGGCGACGAGCGCCGTCGAGCGCATCGACGCGCTGACGGCGCTGGCCTACGGCTACTATCTGGCCGGCGACGTCGAGAAGGCGGATCGCGCGCACGCCGACGTGATGGCCGCGCTCGAGAAGGCGGGCCGCGAGAGCACGCTGGCGGCGGCCGACACGCTGAGCAACTGGGGGCTCGTCCACGAAGAGAATGACGTCATCAAGGAGGAGCTCCTCTACCGGCGCGCCCTCGAGCTTCATCGATCCGTCGACCCACCCGACGAGGTGGAACCCACGATCCTGTTCAACGAGGCGTTCGCGCTCTTCGAGCTCGCCCGGTACGACGAAGCGGCGTCCCTGTTTCAGGAGGCGATCCGAAACTCACGGGCACGAGGGAATCGACACATCGAGGTTCCCGCGGTCATGCTCCTCGCGCAGGTTCACACGGAGCAAGGCGAGCTCGCCCGTGCGTCGGCGGAGCTCGCCGAAGTCGCTCCCGCCGACCGTGCCCGCGCCACCTACGCCTATTCGCAAGGACTCCTGAGCCTCGCCCTCGGCGACGCCAAGAGCGCGCGCGACGAGCTGACGGAATCCGTCGAGCGGTTCGAGCGAAACAAACCGGCCGTGGGCTACGAGGTGTTTGCGCTGACGGCCCTCTCGCGGAGCGAGCGGTCGCTCGGCCGCGTGGAACAGGCGCTGGCCGCGGCGCAACGGGCCGTCTCCGTCGCGAGCTCCCTCGGACGAAAGGGCGCGCCATCTCAACTCGTCGGACGTGCCCAGGAGGAGCTCGGCGAGGCGGAGTTGGCCGCGGGAGACACCCGAGCCGCGCGCTCGAGCCTCCGATCGTCGATCGGCCAGCTCGACCTCTCGCTCGGTCCCGGCCACCCCGTCTCGGCCCGGGCGCACCAGGTGCTGGCCTCGATCCCGGGCGACTGACCGCGGCCTCCGAGGCCGCCTCAGTTCGCCCAGTGCAGCCCGAGCGCCTTCGCGAGGAACACCGCCATCTGGCCGCGCGCGATCGGGTCGTTCACGCCGAAGTTTCCCTTCCCGTAGCCGGCCGTGACGTCTCGAGCCGCGGTTCCAGGACGTCCTGCGTCGGGTCCGGCTCGCCGGGTAGCCGGCGCGCCGCGAAGAACCGGTGCAGGCCCGCGCGGATTTCACCACCTGTGGAAGATCACCAGTTGAGCCCGAGCGCCCTGGCGAGGAACACCGCCATCTGGCCGCGCGTGAGCGGCGCCTCGGGACAGAACGCTCCGCCGCCGCAGCCGCCCGTGATGCCGGACTGGTGCAGGGCCTCGATGAACTGGTAGAACGGATGGCTCGTCGGGACGTCCGTGAACGACGGGAGGAGCGGCGCAGGGCTCACCGTGCGCCGCCACCGGATCTCGGCGAAGCCGAATCGGGGTATGCCGACTCCGGCCGCGAACTCGACGTTCAGCACGAGCTGCTGGCCCGCGTTCGTGTAGACCTGGTAGCCGATCGGCGACGCGTTGAAGTCCATCGCAAACTCGTGCGCCGTGTTGGAGAAGGCGGCGACCTGGGTGACCGCTCCGGTCGAATCCACGCGGTTGAGCGACATCCCGATCAGGCCGCCCTGGAGATCGAGGGTGTCGAGACCCACGTAGTCGATCACGGCACCGGCCGGGACGGAGACGGGCGCATAGATCTCGGCGATGCCGTCGTCCATCAGGAAGAACCGCGACATGTCGGTGACGCTCGTGTAATACGGCGGCACGTAGGACGTGTCGGACGACTGGGCGGTGAACGCGACCGCGGGGAGCGTCGTGACTCCGTAGCTGTCCACGCCGTACTCCGAGGGCGCCTCGCGCGACGTCGGCACCAGATTCTGAAGCGTCAGCCCGGAGGGCGACGCACCGGCCGATCCGATGGACACCGCGAGAGCCGCACCGCCGACGAACATCCGGAACGAGATCGCACGCATCGCAACCCTCCTTTTCCGCTCGCCGGGTCGCCGCCCGTCGCCGCTAGTTCCAGTGCAGGCCGAGCGCCTTCGAGAGGAAGACGGCCATCTGCCCCCGCGTGATCGGGTCGTTCACCCCGAAGTTGCCGTTGCCGTAGCCCGCGGTGATCCCCGCGGCGTAGAGGGCCTCGACGAACTGGAAGAACGGATGGCTCGTCGGAACGTCGGGGAATGTAGCCACGGCCGGCGGAGGGCTGACGATCCTCCGCCAGATGACCTTCACCCCGCCGATCCCCGTCGAGGGATACAGGAGCGCCTCGAAGTAATGAGCGAGGAAGACCCCGTCTTCGTCCGATTTCTCTCGGTAGACGTACGGCGGAACGACGTCGGCGCAGATCACTCCGGCTCCGGTGCTCCAATCCGAGACGAGATAGCTCGTGACGTCGTCGGCTCCCGGAGTGATGCCGAGCGGTACGAGCCTCGTTGCCTTCAACTTCAGCAGGACGCCGTTGTCCGGGTTCAGGTCGTCGGCATAGAGGCACAGGCCGTGGATTTCGGCGCCGTCCGGAAGCGACAGCGGAGCGTTGTAGACCTGATAACTGCTGCCGCTGCTCGTATTGCTCTCGAGGTAGCCCGAGGTGAACGTCTGGAAGACGTATTGGGCCTGGGGCGTGTTCCCGTGGAAGGCGGCCGCTCCCACGTGCGTGTCCTGGAAGTCGGGACCGTAGCTCTCGGGCGTTCGGACGACCCGGGGAGTCTGGGCTTCGAGCGCGGCGGTGCAGAGGATCAGGGCGGTGACGAGGGTCGAAACTCTCTTCATGACGACCTCCACGTTGGACGGCATGCTATCGGATGCCGGCGGTTCGCTTCGCCCGTGTAAAATCCCGCCCGCAATCCCATGGAAAAGAAGCGCAAGTTCCTCTTCGTGTCCCTGACGGGTCTGGTCGGCGACATCGCGTGGCAGGTCCTCAAGGAGGGCCACGAGGTGCGCTACTTCATCGGCGACCCGCAGGAGAAGGACATCGCCGACGGCTTCGTGCCGAAGACCGACGACTGGGAGAAGGACGTCGACTGGGCCGACGTCATCGTCTTCGACGACACGCTCGGGCAGGGCGAGAAGGCGGTCGCGCTGCGCGCGCGCGGCAAGGCCGTCGTCGGCGGAACGCCGTACACGGATCGCCTCGAGGACGACCGCTCGTTCGGCCAGGAGGAGCTCAAGAAGGCCGGCGTCACGATCATTCCCTACGGCGAATTCGACAACTTCGACGAGGCGATCGCCTACGTCCAGGAGAACCCGACCCGCTACGTCATCAAGCCGTCGGGCGCCGCGGGCAACGTCAAGCGGCGCCTCTTCGTCGGCGACGAGGAGGACGGGCGCGACGTCGTCCGCATGCTCGAGGCGTACAAGAAGGCGTTCGCCGACGAGATCAAGGTCTTCCAGCTCCAGAAGCGGGTCGTCGGCGTCGAGGTCGCCGTCGGCGCGTTCTTCAACGGCAAGAGCTACGTCTACCCGATCAACACGAACTTCGAGCACAAGAAGCTCTTCCCCGGCAACAGCGGCCCCCCGACGGGCGAGATGGGCACCACGATGTTCTGGTCGGAGCCGAACAAGATCTTCGAGCAGACGCTCTTGAAGATGGAGCCGCAGCTCGCCCAGGAAGGCTACGTCGGCTACATCGACGTCAACTGCATCGTGAACAACAACGGCATCTACCCGCTCGAGTTCACGTCGCGGTTCGGCTACCCGACGATCTTCATCCAGCAGGAGGGCATGATCACGCCGATCGGCCTCTTCCTGGACGACCTCGCGCACGGCCGCGACCCGAAGCTCAAGTGCAAGAGCGGCTTCCAGGTCGGCGTGCGCATCGTCATGCCGCCGTTCCCCTTCGACGACGACGCGACCTTCGAGTCGTTCACGAAGAACGCGGTGATCGTCTTCAAGCGGGGGACGCCGGAGGAAGTCCACATCGAGGACACGAAGATCGTCGAGGGCCAGTGGCTCGTGGCGGGCACGTCCGGGGTCGTGCTGACCGTCGTCGGCCTCGGCCAGACGATGAAGCAGGCGCGCGAGCAGGCCTACTCGCGCGTGCGGAACATCCTCATTCCGAACATGTATTACCGGGACGACATCGGGGAGCGCTGGGCCGAGGACTCGGACAAGCTCCACAACTGGGGGTATTTGCGGTGAGGTTGGCGCTCGAGTGGAAGCTGACGGCGGCTTTCGCGCGTCGCGCTGGATGAAGAGCGGCCGCCGCAGCCTAACTTGCGGCTCACCCTCCCAGGCTGGCGCTCGAGTTGAAGCTGTCGGCGGCCGGCGCGCTCATCGCTTCACGCGACCCGTCCCGGCCGCCGCAGCTTAACTCTCGCTTCGAAACCGCAGCGAGGCTGCGTGCGAGATGCGAGCCGCGCTCGTCGGACCGTCCGGTCTTGGGGCCGAAAAAAGGGGCGGCCTCGAGGCCGCCCGGACGAAAACGCAATCCATTAGCCCCGGCTAATACGTTCGCTCACTCCTTGTCGCTGGGGTCGTTGAACAGCGCGGTCAGCCGGATGCTGCCGTGGCCGAACTGCGGATAACCGTCGACCTCCCGGTCCCCGGGGTCCAGGTTCGACGCGGTGTCGTCCGGCGGGAAGAGCACGAGGGACCTCAGGAACGCGAGGACGTCCTCGCGGCGCTCGTCGTTCAGGTCCGAGAAGCGGTCGCGCGCGTTCTGCGCTTCGCCGCCGTGCCGCAGGATCACCGCCGACAGGTTGATGCTGCGCCCGTCGTGGCCGAACACGCCCTTGCTTCCGACGCCCCAGAGCGAGCGGGTCAGGAACGCCTTCTGCGTCGACCCGCTCCAGTCCCTCTCGTGGAAGGCCGGACCGAGGTCGTGGCGCTTGAAGTCCGTGAAGATGTCCTCGACGAGGAACGGCTGACCCTTCGGGGGCTTCAGGTCCGGGAACCCGCTGCCGTCGTGAACCGGGGCGACGAGCGGGACCGCCGTCGCGAAGAGCTGGTTGAGGTTGCCGCGCTGCGCGTCGTAGACGGTGTCGACGTCGGCGACACGACGGTCGTGCTCGAGGACCAAGCTCTGGACGTGGCACGACGTGCAGCCGATCTGGTCGAAGGTCTTCAGGCCGCGCCTCGTGACCGCCGTCTGGCGGTAGACGGCCGGCTTGAAGTAATTGAGAAGGTAGAACTCGAGGTAGTCGACCAGCGCCGTCGGCACCTCGTTGCCGGCCACGTTGCCGTTCGGGTCCCAGCCGGGGTTGGCGACCGGAGCGGGCTCGATCGTGTCGCGGGACCCGTCGAGGACCATCCCGGCCGGCGTGACCACGCGCGCGCCCGAGCCCGCCCGCGCGACGTCGGGATCGGCGGCGTCGAGCCCCATCTCGCCGTGCAGGGCGCCGACCACGAACTCGCGGATCGAGATCGTCTGCCCGTGCGCGAAGAACGGACGGACGCGCAGGTCCGCGTCGACGCCCTCGACCGCGGAGGTATCGACCGCGCCTCCGGGCGACGCCGTGATGGAGCCGTAGGAGATTCCCTTGGCGACGAGCGGCTTGGTGACCGGGCGCCCGAGCGTCCGGGCGGAGGCCACGGCGGCGTCTCGAATCTGCCGCAGCTGGCCCGTGATCTCGTCGGCGAGCATCTCCCGCAGCCCGATGCCGAAGAGATGCGGCGAGTCGCGGCTGTCGGGACGCGTCACGACGTCGCCGCCGTAGCCCGCGGCGCCGCGCGGACGGCCGTGGCAGCTCGCGCAGCTGTCGGACAGGCCGGCGCCGATCGCGAGCACCGTGTTCACGTCGCCGATGCCGTCGTCGACGCCGGGGCCCTGGAACTGCACGCGCGTGAACTTGCGCTGGAAGAGCTGTCTCCCGCGTCGGACCGCGCGAAACGGGTCCCGGTTGATGATGAACGCGGACGAGCCCGGGGTCATGACGTCGCCCCGGCCCGCACCCACCTCCTCGGCCAGCGACTTCGCGATGCCGTCGTTGGCGATGTTGGGCGCCTGGGTCCGGTCGATCATCTGAGCCGTCAGGCTCGCCGGGAGCGCGAGGCCGACGGCGAGCCACAGACTCGCGGACCGTGTGGCTTTACCGCGTTCCATTCTTCCTCCTTGCCGCCATGCGGCTCGAAAACGGAATGGTCGAGACGATGAAAGGCGGAACTCGATCGCGGGCGCCTGTCGCCGGCACGGAGATCTCATGACGTGCATGCGGTCTTTTCCCCATCCTCTAGAACGAAAAATCTCGGCGAGTCCGGTCACGGATCAGAGGTGGAACAGCTTGCTCATGAGCCCCGCCATCTGGCCCCTCGTGACGGGCGACCCGGGGCAGTAGCGGAGTGGGCTCGAAGAGCAGCCGCCCGTGATGCGCTCGGTGTAGAGCTGCTCGATCCAGTCGGTGAACGGTCCCGGGCACGCCACGTCGGAGAAGACTCCCGCACACGCCGGAGGCGTGTAAGAAGAGCCGTGCTCGGTCTTGAGGAGAAAGACCGCCATCTGCTGGCGCGTGACCGGATCGTTCGGGCAATAGAGGCCGCCGCCGCAGCCTCCGGTGATGCCTTCGGCGGCCAGCACCTCGATCCAGTCGGCGAACGTCGAGGGACAAGGCTCGTCGGCGAACACCCCCGTGCACGCGGGCGGCACGTAGGAGTGCCCGCCGTGCTCGGCCTTCACCAGGAACACGGCCATCTGTGCGCGCGTGACCGCGGAATCGCGGCAGTAGTTTCCGCCCCCGCAGCCGCCGGTCAGGCCGTAGCGAAAGATCCCCTCGACGCCCGTGTGGAAGATGTCGGACTGCGGGACGTCCAGGAAGTCGGAGAACCAGGCCGACCGCGCGATGCTCATGGATCCGTCGGGCCGCACGATCTTCAGATCGTTGAGCGTCCCCGCGGGCAGCGGCGGGACGGTCGGGATGATCCGCGTCGAACCGACCCACGCGTACCCCGCCCCGACGCCGCCGACCGAGACGGAGCTGCCCGCCACGAGGTCGAAGCCCGAGGCCAGCGCGACGTGCTCTTCGCCCGGCGTGCCCGACCCCGGCATCAGCGTCGTCCCCGGCGGCGTGATCCGGCGCAGCTGCGAGCCGAACTCCGTCATCCAGACGTTCCCGTCGGGGCCGACCGTGAGCTCCATCGGATTCGCGGCCGGATACGTCGTGATGGACCCGGAGGTCGAGAGGCGCGCAACGCCGCCCGTCGCGGCGAACCACAGGTTCCCGTCGGGTCCCGCGGTGAGCCCGCGGGGGCTGCCCTCCGCCGGGAACTCGGAGATCGAGCCGTCGCCGTTCACGCGCCCGACCCGGTTGCCCTGATACTCGGTGAACCAGAGGTGTCCGTCCGGCCCGCTGGCGATCCCGTACGGCCGCGAACCCGGCGTCGGAACCGGAAACTCCGTGATCGACCCGTCTCCGTTCACGCGACCGAGCCTGTTACCCGCGTCCTCGGTAAACCAGAGCATGCCGTCCGGCCCCGTCGTGATCGACCCGGGCAGCGAGCCGGCCGTCGGAATCGGGAACTCGGTCACCGTTCCAGTGGAAAGGTCGTAGCGACCGACGACGTTGCCGGAGTACTCCGTGTACCAGATGTTCCCGTCCGGTCCCGTGGTAATTCCGTCCGGTTCTCCGTCGGCGTCGAACTCCGTGATCGTCGAGTCGGAGTTGACGCGCGCGAGCTTGTTCCCGTTCTCGTCCGCGCCCCACAGGTGCCCGTCCGCCCCCGCGGTGAGGCCCCAGGGCGTCCCGGCCAGAGGAAACTCCGAGATCGAACCGTCGAAGTTCAGGCGGCCGAGCCGGTCGTCGACGTATTCCGCGAACCAGATGTGGCCGTCCGGGGCCGTCGTGATCCCCTCGAGCCAGTACGTTGCGTTCGGGACCGGAACGACGGCTTCGAGGACCGCGCGGCCCACCGCGTTGGCGCCGGCGGCGTACTCGGCGAACCAGAGGTTGAGATCCGGGCCGAGCACGATTCCCCGCAGCGTCGCGGCGTCGGTCGGCACCGGAAACTCCGAGATCGCTCCGTTCGAGCTCACGCGCCCGAGCCGGTTGCCTCCGTACTCCGTGAACCAGATGCTCCCGAAGGGACCGGAGGCGATGCCCCAGGGCTTCGAGTCCGCCGCCGGCAGGGCGAACTCCGTGATTCCGCCGTTCGTCGCGACTCGGCCGATCTGATTCCCGGCGAACTCGGTGAACCACATGTTGCCGTCGGCGCCGGCCGTGATCTGGAGAGGTTTCGCGCCGGGCGTCAGGACGGGGAACTCGGTCACCAGGCCCGAGGGAGTGATGCGTCCGACGTTGTTCCCGTCATACTCGGTGAACCAGACGTTGCCGTCGGGGCCCGCCGTGATCCCCTCCGGGTGGGCCCGGGCCGTCAGGACCGGGAACTCCACGACGTCTCCGGACGGCGTGATCCGGCCGATCTTGTTGGCGAGGTGTTCCGTGAACCAGAGGTTCCCGTCCGCGCCGGCGGTGATGGAGAGGGGCCACGAGCCGGCCGTCGGCACGGGGAACTCGGCCAGCGCGCCGTCGGGCGTGATCCTCCCGATCTTGGCCCCGCTCTGCTCGGCGAACCACAGGTTGCCGTCCGGGCCGAGGGTGATGCCCGCGGGGTTGGAGTGGTCCGTCGGAATCACGAACTCGGTCACGGAGTGATCGCCGTTCATCCGGGCGATCCGGTTGGCGAGGTACTCCGTGTACCAGACCCCGCGAGGGCCGCTCGCGAGCGCGTACGGGCCGGCCTGCGCCGTGGGCGTCGAGAACTCCGTGAACGTCGGGCCGTTGATGACCGCCGAAGCGGGCTGCACCACGCCGAGCGCCGCCGCGAAGGCGAGCGGCCGGCACAGGTCACGCGAACGAATGCTCCGTCTCGCAGTCATGGTCTCCATGGCGGCTCCTCCCGGGCGAGGCCGCACGCATCGCCTCCCCGAATCCAGAAACGGAAATGGGCGTGGCAATGCGACACGCCCGCGCCTACGGGTGGTAACCTCGGGGCGCTCCCGGAAACCGTCGTGGCGCCGACCATCGCGTCCCTCATCGCCTCCGCCGAGAGCGGCGACCCCTCCGCGGCCGACGCCCTCTTCAC
>Ga0070670_100001848_pt1 | contig 17257 bp, 15 predicted proteins | sample KBSS63metaG_FD_64665 | JGI IMG/M metagenome (GOLD analysis project Ga0070670, IMG submission 64665) | Switchgrass rhizosphere microbial communities from Kellogg Biological Station, Michigan, USA - KBS S6-3 metaG | ecosystem: Host-associated > Plants > Roots > Rhizosphere > Soil ... | reverse complement strand
GGGGACGTATTCACAATCGGTGACATTTCGAAGGCATACCGAACCAGGCCACCGGCATACGGCGTCTAAATCGTCAACAGCGCCGCTTCAGCGGAAACGGAGATAGATGGGTGTAAACAGGTTGAGGTCGAGGTGATGTGGCAAGGCCGGAGTAGGGAGCGAGGTGCGTGATTGCCACGCATCAGCGTGGCAAAATTGCCAGCTTTTCCCGCCGGTTCTCCTCCCCCTTGTTGCAGTGCTTCACAAAACACCTGTTTTTACGGTAAACTGTTGGGCTTAATACTGGCAATTTAATTGCATGATGCCCTGCACTTGCGGGGTAGCGGAGAAGGGAAGGAGCGGAATCATATGCATGTTCATAAGGCTCCCAGCGGGCAGATGAGCAAGGATCGGTATGCGGAGCTCACGCGGATTCTCGAAGAGCGCCGCCGGGAAATCATGGACCAGGTCCAGGAGAAGATCCGGGACGTCCGTTCGGAGAGCCCGAACAGCCCGACCCAGGGCGTGCTCGACGCGGCGGAGAGTTCCGAGGCGGATATCCAGGACGAGATAGAGTTCGCCCTCATTCAGATGAAGGCGGAGACGCTCCATAAAATCGAGGAAGCACTGCGGCGTCTCGAGGAAGGCACGTTCGGCTACTGCTTCGAGTGCGGCGACGAAATCTCGGAGCGCCGGCTCCGCGCACTGCCGTTCGCGGTCCGCTGCAAGGACTGTGAAGAGGCGCGCGAGACCGCGCAGCAGCGCGATCGGGCGATCGCGAATCGGCGCGGCGCCGCCTCGCTGTTCATCGACATGCAGGGGTAAACCTGACGGGTGTCCGGCATGCCTGGGCGGCATGCCGGAGGCCTCCTTCCTCGTCCTTTTCCGCGTATCATCACCTCGGCTCCCTGAGCCGATATAACGGATGCCACAGGAGGATCGCCGAATGAGCGATCGATCCGACCAGACGGATCAGTCCGAGCAGGAAGATCTCATCGTCTCCGGAGACCGGCCGCTGTCGATTCCCGGCGAGCTGCCCGTGCTGCCGCTGCGGGACACGGTGCTGTTCCCGAATTCGTTCATGCCGCTCGCCGTCGCGCGGGAAGCGTCCGTACGCCTCATCGAGGAAGCGACCACCATGGGCCGGATGATTGGGGTGTTCACGCAGCGCGATGCCTCGGTCGAGGAGCCGGCGCTGGAGGACATGTTCTCGATCGGGACGGCGACCCACATCCACAAGATGTTCAAGCTGCCCGACGGCAGCCTCCGGCTGATCGTCCAAGGGCTGGCGCGGGTGCGCCTCGAACGGATCGTGCAAACGCATCCCTACCTGCGCGGCGCGGTGACCGCGGCCGATGAAAGTCTGCGCGACGAAGATCACCTCGAGATCGACGCGCTGCAGCGCAACATCAAGAGCAACTTCCAGCAGGTCGTGTCGCTGTCGCCGGTCCTGTCCGACGACCTCCAGGCGCTCGCCGCCAACATCACCGATCCCGGCAAGCTGGCCGACTTCATCGCGTCGAGCCTGACGACGATCGGGACGCCGGTGAAGCAAGAGGTCCTCGACACGCTCGACATTCGCGCCCGGATGGACTCGCTGAACCGGATCCTCATCAAGGAGCTCGAGGTGCTCGAGCTCGGCTCGAAGATCCAATCGCAGGTGCAGTCCGAAGTCGGAAAGAACCAGCGCGAATACTTCCTGCGCGAACAGCTCAAGGCCATCCAGAAGGAGCTCGGCGAGGGCGACGAGCAGACGAAAGAGATCGACGAGCTGCGCACGAAGATCGACGGCGCCGGCATGCCCGAGGCGGTGAAGAAGGAAGCGCTGCGCGAACTGGATCGGCTGTCGAAGATGCCGGTCGCCGCCGCCGAGTACACGGTGTCGCGGACCTACATGGACTGGATCGTCGGGCTGCCGTGGTCCAAACGCACCGAGGACTCGATCGATCTCAAGAAGACGAAAGAGGTCCTCGACGCCGACCACTCGGGTCTGGAGAAAGTCAAGGATCGGGTCCTCGAGTATCTCGCGGTCCGCAAGCTCAATCCCGACGTCAAGGGACCGATCCTGTGCTTCCTCGGCCCGCCGGGCGTCGGCAAGACGTCGCTGGCGAAGTCGATTGCCACCTCGCTCGGCCGCAAGTTCGTTCGCGTCTCGCTCGGCGGCATGCGGGATGAGGCGGAGATCCGTGGGCACCGGCGCACCTACATCGGTGCGCTGCCGGGCCAGGTCATTCAGGGGCTGCGGCGCGCGGAGTCCAAGAACCCGGTCTTCATCCTCGACGAGATCGACAAGCTCGGCTCCGACTTTCGCGGCGATCCTGCCTCCGCGCTCCTCGAGGTCCTGGATCCCGAGCAGAACAACACCTTTCGCGACCATTACCTCGACGTGCCGTTCGACTTGTCGGAAGTGCTGTTCCTGACCACGGCAAACGTGCTCGATCCCATTCCACCGGCGCTTCGCGACCGCATGGAAGTGCTCGAGCTGGCCGGCTACACCGAGATCGAGAAGCTGAAGATTGCGCTGGAGCACCTCATCGCGAAGCAGATCGCGAATCATGGGCTGACGGCGGAACAAGTCGAATTCACCGAGCCCGCGATCCATGCGATTATCCGCGGCTACACTCGCGAAGCCGGGGTCCGTAACCTCGAGCGCGAGATCGGTGCGCTCTGCCGCAAGGTTGCCCGCCGCCGCGCCGAAGGCGACGAATCACGCGTCGTGATTACGCCGGAGGTGGTGGTCGACATGCTCGGCGCGCCCACGTTCCTCGACGAGGAGATCGAGAACCGCACCAAGGATCCCGGCGTCGCGGTCGGCCTGGCGTGGACACCCGCGGGCGGAGAAGTGCTGTTCGTCGAGGCGTCGAAGATGCAGGGAGGCGGCAGCCTGACGCTGACCGGCCACCTGGGCGACGTGATGAAGGAGTCGGCGCGGACCGCGCTCTCGTGGTTCCGTGCGCACGCGACCGCGTACAGCGTGAATCCCGAATTCTACAAGGACGCGGAGATCCACTTGCACGTCCCGTCGGGCGCGATTCCCAAGGACGGGCCGTCCGCCGGCGTGACCATGGTCACCGCGCTGGCGTCGGAGCTTACCGGACGGCCGGTGCGCGGCGACATCGCGATGACCGGCGAGATCACCCTGTCAGGACGCGTGCTGCCGGTCGGCGGCATCAAGGAAAAGGTGCTGGCGGCGCGCCGCCACGGCATTACCGAGGTGATCCTGCCGCGGCAGAACGAGAAGAACATCAAGGAAGACCTGACGGAGGAGCTCCGGCGCGACATGAAGGTCCACTACGTCTCGCACATCGAAGAGGTGACCGCGATTGCGCTGCAGCCGTCGGCGACGCAGACGCACACCGGACTTCCGATGGATGAAGAGATACGGCAGACGGTGCAGTAAACCGGGATCCGGGACCCGGGATCCGGGATCCGCTTTTCGGATCCCGCATCCCGCATCCCGGATCCCGATTCAGATCATCGCCAGCCCCGTCACCGTCTTCATATCCACGATCTCGCCGCGCCTGACCATCTCCCGCGCCTCGCGCAGCTCGTAGGTCTTCGCCTCGATGTCTTCGTCTTCGTCGGCCTCGGCGTCGTAGGTCGGATCTTCCAGATTCGAGAGGCGGAAAAACACCATCTCTTCATCGCAGTAGCCCGGCGTCGGATACATCGTCGCCAGCCGCACGACCGTCGCAGGCACCTTGCCGATCTCCTCGTGGCACTCCCGCACCGCCGCCTGCTCGGGCGTTTCTCCCTCGTCGACGCTGCCAGCCGGGAACTCCCACAGGAACCTGTTCACCGCGTAGCGGAACTGCTTGATCAGGACCACGTGTCCGGGCTCCGGGACGGGAATCAGTACCACCGAGCGGGGATGTCTGACGACGTCCACCGTCACCTCACGTCCGTTGGGCATGCGCACGCGATCGCGATCGACGTCGAACACCGTTCCGTCGTAGACGCGTTCGTGGGCAATTCGCTCGGCGTCAGCCATTGCTTTCCTTTCACTGTTGAATCCCTCATCGATCCGAAATCCCTGATCCGCGAAGCCGCAGAATCATTCAATCGCGCACTGGATTCGTGGCTCCATTGATTCAGTGATTCAAGGGTCCGACGATTCCGGATGAGGGATTCGCGATGAGGGATTAGGGATTCGAAATCGTCTCTTCTCGCATTTCGATGTCGTCGATGACGTGCTGCAGGTCCGGGGGCAGCGGCGAATCGAACTCCACCCGCCGGCCGTCCGCAGGGTGAGTAAAGGCAAGACGCGCTGAATGAAGAAAGGGGCGCTCGAGGCGCTGCACCGCGCGCAGGTTCGCGGGCGTGCGGCGGTGCAGGCCGCCATAGGTGGCGTCCCCCACAATCGGGTGCCCGATCGCGCTCAAGTGCACGCGGATCTGGTGCGTGCGTCCCGTCGCGATCGCGACCTTCAGCAGCGAGACGCCTTTGAAGTGGTTCGCGAACGTCACGCGGGTGACCGCATTGCGCGCTCGCCGGGCCCGCGTCGACATCTTCTGACGATCGGCGGGATCGCGGCCGATCGGGGCATCGATTCGGCGTCCTGCCTGCACCACCCCCCAGACCAGGGCGATGTACTCCTTCTCGATCTCCCGGTCGCTGAACTGCCGCGACAGTTCCTGGTGCGCGCGATCGGTTTTCGCAACCACCATCACGCCTGACGTGCCGCGATCCAGGCGATGCACGATGCCCGGCCGCGTTTCGCCGCCGATCCCGCTCAGGTCCTTCACGTGGTGGAGCAGCGCGTTGACGAGCGTGCCCCCGGAATGGCCAGCCGCCGGGTGCACGACCATGCCCGCCGGTTTGTCGAGCACGACCACGTGCTGGTCCTGGTAAATGATCCGGAGGGGAAGTTCTTCGGGTTCCGGAATCGCCGCGGCTGGCGGCGGAATGTCGATCGCGTAGGTCTGTCCCGTGCGTACCGCGGTGCTCGGCCGCAACGCGGCCGCGCCACTGCTCACGTGCCCGTCCCTGATCAAACGCTGGATATTGGAGCGCGATTGATCGGGCAGCAGCGCCGTCAGGAAGTGATCCAGGCGAACACCGTCGTAGTCCGCATCAACGGTCAGGGTGTGCGGCATGGCAATGGTCAATGCTGACTGGTGAATGATCAATGCTGAAAGAGAATGCTGGCTTTCATCATTCAGCATTCATCATTCGTGCATTATGCCGCCCGTGCGCGCCGCGCCGCGGCATGCGGCTTTGGCCCCGGAGCACGCCTGCCAAGCACCACGAGCATGACGATCGACAGCGGGACGACGATCAGCGACACGAACTGCGACGTCGAGAACATGCCGACGGTTCCCCGCGGATCGCCGCGATAGAACTCGATGATGAAGCGCGAGACCCCGTACAGGAACATGTAGGCCCAGAACGTGCGGCCGGGGAACGTGCGTCCGCGGCGCTCGGTGGCGAGCAACAGCACCAGGATCAGCAGCTCGGCGCCGGCTTCGTACAACTGCGTCGGGTGCAGGGGTATACCCAGCGGGGTGCCAACGTTCTGCGCGGCGTACTCGTTGTGAAATGTGATCGCCCAGGGGACGTCCGTCTGCCTGCCGAAGCAGCAGCCGGCAAACAAACAGCCCATCCGCCCGACGACGTGTCCGAGCGCGATACCGGGGGCGAACACGTCCGTCACCGTCCACATCGGCATCCGATGCCGGCGCAGATACCACAACGCGACCGCCACGGCCGCGATGAGCCCGCCATAGAAGACCCCCCCGGAGCGGAACAGATCGAGGAGCTCCGCAGGGTTCGTCGTGTACTTGTCGAACTCGACGATGAGGAGGAGCAGCTTCGCGCCCACCAGCGCGCTGATGATGATCCAGATCCCCAGATCCATCACCCGGTTCGGATCGAGTCCGCGCGTCCGTGCCCGCACCAACGCGAACTGCAGACCGAGCAGGTACGCCGCAGCGAGCAGAACGCCGTAGGTATAGACGGGGAAGCGCCCGATTTCAAACAGGATTGGGTGCATGTCGTCGCCCGATGCCGATCATATCGAGCAGGACCAGAATGGCCCCGATCGTGATCGCCGAGTCCGCCACATTGAAAGCCCAGAAATGCGTTGCGCCCCAGTACACGTCGACGAAGTCGACCACGTAGCCGGCGACCGCGCGATCGATCAGGTTGCCGAACGCGCCACCGAGGATGAGCGCGAGTCCGAACCGCGCCATCCGCTCGTGGAATCCCAGTTGCGTCGCATACGCGGCGATCGCCACGAGCGCCACGGCGGCGATTCCGATCATGACCGCCGGTTTATAGGGAAAATCGGCGGCGTTGAGCAGCCCGAACGCCGCTCCGGTGTTGTGAACGTGCGTCAGGTCGAGGAACTCCGGGATGATGCTCCGGCTATCGCCGAGCGGCAGCGTCCGACGGACGATCAGCTTCGTGACCTGATCGAGCGCGACGATGGTCGCCATCGTGCCGAGTTCCAGGGGGTGCGCATAGCGCGCCGGCGTGCGTGCCTGCGGCTCAGCGGCCGGCACCTGCGGCGCCGCCTGTTCCGGCATGTCCGGCGTCGCCATCAGGCCGCCACCGGGCCGGTCGTCCCCGGCAATGCCTGCACGCACCTTTCGCACAGTCCGGCGGTGGCGGCGGCTGACGACACCGCCTCGACCGTGCGCCAGCAGCGCGGACACTTCTCGCCGTCGGCGCGGACAACCTTCAGGCCGAGCGGAGCCTCGGCCGCACCCGGTTCCAGCTCGACCTGCGACACGATGAACAACATCGGAAGGTCGTCACGATACCTCTCGAGCAGGCGGGCATCGTCGCCGCCAGCTCGCACGATGACCTTGGCGCCGAGCGAGTTGCCAATCGTTTTCGCCTGCCGTTCGGCTTCGAGCGCGCGGTTCACCTCGTCGCGGATCCGCATGAGACGTTCCCATCGCGCGACGAGATCCGCATCGATGAATTTCTCGACACCGTCCGGAAACAGCGCCAGATGCACCGACGGCTCGGGCGATCCAGGAAGATGCCGCCACAGCTCGTCGGCGGTCATCGGCAGGATCGGTGCGAGCAGACGCGTCAAACCGTCGGCGATCACGAACAGCGCCGTCTGCGCCGATCGGCGCTCGGGCGATGCGGCGGCGAAGGTATACAGGCGATCCTTCGAGACGTCGGCGTAAAACGCGCTGAGGTCAACCGTCGTGAACTGATTGATCGCCTGGAAGATCGTCGGATAATCGTACTCCTCGTAGGCGCGTCGCACCGTTGTGGCGGCCGCCGCGTATCGCGCGAGCGCGAAACGGTCCACTTCCTCCATGCGATCCAGAGGCAAACGGTCTTTCACCGGGTCGAAATCGTACAGGTTGGAGAGAAGATACCGGAGCGTGTTGCGGATCTTGCGATAGGCCTCGACGACTCGCGCGAGGATCTGCTTGCTCATCCGCACTTCCTCGCGGTAATCGACCATCGAGACCCACAACCGGATAATCTCGGCGCCGCTGTCCCTGATGATGTCCTGCGGGTCGATGGCGTTCCCCAGCGACTTCGACATTTTGTGCCCGTCTTCGGTGACGATGAAGCCGTGCGTGACGACTTCGCGGAACGGCGGCTTGTTGCGGGTGCCCAGACCCACGAGCAGCGAGCTCTGGAACCAGCCGCGATGCTGATCGCTCCCCTCGAGGTACACGTCAGCCGGCCACGTCAGCTCTTTGCGGAACGGAATCACGGCCTCGTGGCTCGAGCCCGAGTCGAACCAGACGTCCAGGATGTCGCGTTCGCGTTCGAACTCCGCGCCGCCGCACTGCGGACACTTGAGGCCTTCCGGAATGAACTCGTCAATCGGCCGCTCATACCAGGCATCCGCGCCGTAGACGTCGAACACGGCGGCCGCGCGATCGACCAGCTCCGGGGTGAGCAGCGCTTCGCCGCATTTCGTGCAGTCGACGGCCGGGATCGGCACACCCCAGGCACGCTGGCGCGAGATGCACCAGTCGGGACGGTTCGCGATCATGTTGTAGATGCGATCGCGTCCCCATGACGGCACCCATTTCACGTCGCGGTCGATCGCCTCGAGCGCCGCGGCGCGCAGCGGCTTCGATCCGTTGGTTTCCCGGTCCATCGCGATGAACCACTGCGAGGTGGCCAGGAAGATCACCGGGTTGTGGCAGCGCCAGCAGTGCGGATACGCATGCTGGAACGGCTCCCGATGCCACAGGCGCCCGCGTTCGTGCAGGGCTTCCTCGATTCTCGGGTTGGCGTCGAAGACGCGCTGCCCGCCGAAGAGCTCCACGTTCTCGAGGAAATGCCCGCTCGGTCCGACCGGGGCATAGATGTCGAGCCCGTATTTCATCCCCGTGAGGAAGTCCTCGCTGCCGTGTCCCGGCGCCGTATGCACCGCGCCCGTGCCGGCCTCGAGCGTGACGTAATCGCCAAGCACGCCGACGGAATCGCGGGTGTAGAGCGGATGCCGGAAGCGAATCCCTTCGAGCTGTTCCCCCTTCATTCGAGCGATGGGAGCACCGAACGTGCGGCCGGTCGCCTGCGCGACCGCGCCAGCAAGCTGCTCGGCGACGACCACGGCGCGTCCGTCGACCTCATAGGCGGCGTAATCGAACTCCGGATGGAACGCGATCGCGAGGTTCGACGGGATCGTCCAGGGCGTCGTCGTCCAGATGAGGACCGATACGGCGCGACCCGCCAGCGCCGGAACCCGCGAGCCGAGCTCCTGCGCGCTTGCGTCGGCAAGCGGGAACTCGACGTAGATCGACGGCGACGAGTGATCCGCGTATTCGACTTCCGCTTCCGCCAGCGCGGTACGGCAGTGGATGCACCAGTGGACCGGCTTCTTCCCCTTGTAGACGAGGCCGCGCTCTACGAACTTGCCGAGTGTGCGCGCGATGGTCGCCTGATAGGGGAAGTCCATCGTCAGGTAGAGGTGCTCCCAGTCGCCGAATACCCCGAGTCGCTGGAACTCGACGTTCATGACGTCGATGAAGCGTGTCGCGTACGCGCGGCAGGCGCGGCGGAAGTCGGCGAGCGACATCTCACGCTTCCTGGGGCCCAGCTCGCGATCGACCTTGAGCTCGATCGGCAGCCCATGGCAGTCGTAGCCGAGGACGTACGGCGAGTCGAAACCCATCATCGTTCGCGACTTGACGACGAAGTCTTTCAGGGTCTTGTTCATGGCCGTGCCGAGATGGACGCGCCCGTTCGCGTAGGGCGGACCATCGTGCAGCACGAACTTCGGCCGCCCGGCGCAGCGTTCCCGAATCCGGTCGTACAAACGCATCTCTGACCAGCGCGCAAGCGCCTGGGGTTCTGCCGTTTGAAGGTTCGCCTTCATCGGGAAGTCGGTGCGTGGCAGGTTCAGCGTATCTTTCCACTCGGCCATGGATCCTTATATTTTAGTGCATGACAGAATGGTCCCGGCATGCAGGACCTGAAATCGCGCGCGGCCGCGATTCGCTGGTATCACACGATCGATCTCGGCGGCGGCGTCGTGACGCGAGGTATCGATGACACGCCGCAGCGCCTCGCACGCGTCCACTTACCCGCGTCATTACATGGGTTGACGGTCCTCGACATCGGCGCGTGGGATGGCTTCTTTTCGTTCGAGTGCGAGCGCCGCGGCGCCGCTCGCGTCGTCGCGGCGGACTACTATTCGTGGCACGGCTCTGGATGGGGTACGAAGGCCGGTTTCAATTTCGCCCGCGAAGCGCTCGGCTCACGCGTCGAGGACGTCGATATCGACGTGATGGATCTCTCGCCGGAGCGGGTCGGCACCTTCGACGTCGTGCTGTTTCTCGGGGTGCTGTATCACCTGCGCCACCCGCTGCTCGCGCTCGAACGGATCGCCCCGCTGGCCCGGCAGCGGCTCATCGTCGAGTCCGTGATCGATATGGTCGGCTTCGATCGTCCCGCGATGGCGTTTTATCCCTCGCGCGAGCTGAACAACGATCCAACCAACTGGTGGGGGCCGAACGTGCCGGCGATGCGAGGGATGCTCGAGAGTGTGGGGTTCGATCGAATCGAGACGGTCACCCGGACACGCGGCCCCGTCTACCGCGCGGCACGTGCCGCGTATCATCGATTCAGACGGAAGAACACGCTTGGCCCGGCGTTCCGACAGGACCGGGCTGTACTGCATGCGTTCAAGAACAATCCCTAATCCCTGATCCGCGAATCCTCGAATCGGATCTCCCGATTCGAGGATTCAGCGATTTTCGATTCCCGGTTAGGGATTCCCCGATCAGGGATCCCCTGATCAGGGATTAGGGATTCAGCACTTATCGGCGATTCTGCCGCGCAATATCCACGCGGAATTCGCCGACGTTGTCCTCGAAGCCGTCGTCGTTGATCCCGAGGAACAGCTGCCCTGCCGCGGGCATCGTGACCGGCACTCCCGTCCCGATCGGGAAAGGCGCACCGTTCGTCCCAACTCGTCCGATCAGCGCGCCGGCGAGAACGTTCGGCAGCGGCGAGCCGCTGGCCTTGCGGGTCGACTTCGCACCGTAGGGGCTGGCGACGTCGTTCGCATCGCCGCTCAGCTGGATTTCACCGGTGGCGTTGAAGTTGAGCGTCTCGCCTTTGCGCACCGTAATGCCGGTCGCTGTCCACGGAGACTTCGCCGACACCGAGATGCCATTGCCAGTCGGCGCCTGCAGATTTGCCGACCCGCTGGTTGCAACCGCGTTGGCGGGACGGGCGAGGACGATGCGGCCAACCTCACTCGATGAGAATTCGCGATCGCCGGACGCCGTCTTGAACGTAATCTTCAACGGCGAGGTGCCGCCGATATCGAAGAGCTGGCCGCTCACCGTCTCGCCACTCTTCAGCCACACGACTTGGCTGCCGCCCGACACCTTGTTCCAGTCGGCGTCGGTCATCGTTCCACCCGCGAAATCAATCACGGCGACATCGTTGGTGGGAATGTTACGTTCCGCTCCATTCACCTTGACCGTAAAGCCCACGCCGCCGAGGTCGACGAGCTGGCCGGTGACCTTGTCACCGTTGCGCAGCGTGAGCGTGGCATTCTCCTGCGCCGAGGCCACGCCGGTGAACGTCAGCGCTGCCACCGAAAGCGCGAGAATCGTACGCTTGAACATCTTGAATCCTCCCAAAAAAGTCGCTAGCTGAGCAGTCCGCGATTGCGGACATTGCATCCGTTTCCGTCGTCCCGATTGCAAGGTGAGGGCCACTCTGTAACCTCAGAAATTCGGCCCAAGCCAGCTCGGCAGTACGACACCGATTTGTGACAAAAACCCCTGTAAATCCGCCCTATATAATGGTCTCCATGCACCTGCCGGCAGCCCTTTCGCTTGCCGCTCCTGTCCGGTTCGAAACCCTCTCGAACGGTCTGAAAGTGATGGTGAGGGAGATCCACACGGCGCCACTTGTGTCCGTGTGGTGCTGGTATCGCGTCGGCTCACGCGATGAGGGTCCCGGGATGACCGGAGCGTCGCACTGGGTCGAGCACATGAATTTCAAAGGGACCGTCAACATCCCGCGCGAGCAGATGAAAGGCATTGTCGAGCGCTTCGGTGGGATGTGGAACGGCTACACGTGGATCGACCAGACGACCTATGTCGAGACCGCAGGGCGGGCGGCTCTCGATCAGATGCTGTTCATCGAAGCGGAACGGATGGCGCACGGGCTTTACGAGCCGGCCGACTGCGAGTCCGAACGTACGGTGGTCATCTCGGAGCTCCAGGGCGGTGAAAACGATCCGGAACAGCTGCTCGACGTCGAGGTGACGGCGATGGCGTTCCGCGCGCATCCATACCGCCACCCGACGATAGGCTGGCTGGACGATCTCCGGTCGATGACCCGGGACGACCTCTACGGCCATTACCGCCGGTTCTACGTTCCGACCAACGCCACGCTCGTCATTGTCGGTGACGTGGATGCGGACGACGTGTTCGGCCGCGCTGAGAAATACTTCGGGGCCATTCCGTCGGGGGCGGCGCCGGCACGTTCTCGGATCGTCGAACCGCCGCAGCTTGGTGAGCGCCGCGTCACGGTCGAACGTGAGGGGACGACCGGCTACGTCAAGCTGGCATTCCCTGCGCCGGCCGCCACCGACGACGATTTCTTTCCGATGCTCGCGCTCGATGCCGTGCTGACGGGAGCGAAGGGCGTCAACCTGTGGTCAAGTTTTCGGGTCGCGCCCCCCCAACGCAGGGCCCGGTTGTATACCGCGCTCGTGGAGCGAGGTCTTGCGTCGATGGTGTCCGGCGCCATCATGCCCACCACGGACCCCTTTCTGTATACGTTGTCGTTCACCACCATGGAAGGAACGCCGCTCGACACGGTGGAAGCTGCTGCCGTCGACGCGCTCGAGCGCGTGCGAATCGCAGGCATCGAGCCGGAGGAGCTCGCTCGCGCGAAACGTCAGCTGAGGGCGCGCCTGGTTTTCGAAACCGACAGTGTGACGAACATCGCGCACCAGATTGGGTATTTCGAGACCGTAGCCGGCGCAGACTATCTCGGTGGAATGCAGCCCCGCATCGACGCCGTGACGCGGGAGCAGGTTTGGGACGTCGCGAAACGCCGGCTTGGATCCAGTACACGCACGGTCGGCTGGTTCCGCCCGCTGGAGCCGCGGTGATGGTTCCCGTCGTCGGCACCGGGCTGATGCCCGTTCGGCAGTCGCTTGAAAGTGGCGCCGTCGTCATCGTGCAGGAAACCTCTGCAACGCCGGCCGTCGCGATCAATGCGACGTTCCTGGCGGGCGCCGGCGACGAGCCCGGCGATCAGCACGGCGTGGCGTACCTGATGGGGCGCGTCATCGACCGCGGGACGGAGCGACACTCCGCCGATCTGATCGCCGAAGCACTCGACGAGCGCGGCGTGTCGCTGCAGGTCGCGACCACCCGCCACACTACCGCGATCTCCTGCACGTGCCTCGCCGACGACTTCGACGAGCTCCTATCGATCATCGTCGATGTCGCGCGACGGCCGACGTTTCCCGAAGGGGAACTGGCGAAGCGCCGCGCGGAGTCCATCACGGCACTTCGCCAGGACGAGGACAATCCGGCCGTGCGGGCAAGTCAAGCGCTGTCCGCGTTGCTTTACGGCGATGAGCATCCGTACGGGCGAGCTCTCAAGGGGTCAGTGGAGACGCTCGAGCGGATTGAGCGGGAGGCGATTGCCGGCTTCCATGCGCGAAATATTCGTCCGGCGATGTTGTCGCTGGTCGTGGTCGGCGACGTCGACGCACAGCATGCCATCGATCGCGCCGACGAGGAGCTCAAAGGGTGGAACGGCCGTCCGGCCTCTCCGATCGTGGTTCCACCGCCTGCCGTGAATCCGGCCCGCCGCGAAAGCACGATCGTCATGCCGGGCAAGTCGCAGAGCGACATCGCCTATGGCTTCGTGACGATCAGCCGGCTCGATCCGCGGTTCTACGCGTACTGGTTGATGAACAACATCCTCGGTCAGTTCGGACTCGGGGGCCGGTTGGCCGACAACATTCGAGAGCGCCAGGGGATGGCGTACTACGCGTTCAGCTCCTTCGATCCGACGTTCGGAGAGAGCGCTCTCACCGTGCGCGCGGGTGTCGATCCGCGGAACGTGGAGCGCGCCGTCGACGCGATCGATATGGAAATCCGGCATCTTGGCGAAGGCGGACCGACGATGACGGAGGTCGACGAGACGCGGGCCTACCTGATCGGTTCAATCCCGCGGCTTCTCGAGACCAATGACAGCATCGCGGCCTTCCTGCAGAACTGCGAACGATTTGGCTTGGGCCTCGACTTCGATCGCCGGCTGCCCGCGCTGCTTCTGGCCGTGACGGTGGACGAAATCCGCAGCGCCGCGGCGGAGGTGCTCGTGCCTGAGCGCGCCGCGGTCGCCGTCGCCGGACCCGCAGTGCCCGATGAGGCGACGGCGTGACCGAGCCCGGTGTCCGCGCCGTGTTCTTCGACGTCGACTTCACGCTGATCTACCCGGGGCCGAGGTTTCAGGCGTCAGGCTACGAAGAGTTCTGCGCCCGCCACGGGATCACGGTGGACCCGTCCAGGTTCGCCCGCGCGGTTTCCGGCGCGGCGACCGGACTGGATGCACCCGACGACCTCTACGATGCCCAGCTCTACGTCGATTACACCAAGCGGATCATCGAAGGCATGGGAGGCAGCGGGCCGGCTGTCGACATCGCGGCACGCGAGATCTATGACGAATGGGCCGCGTGCCATCACTTCACGATGTACGAGGACGTACCCGCGGTGCTGCGCGAGATTCACGCGTCAGGCATCAGAATCGGGTTGATCTCGAACTCGCATCGCTGCCTCGCGTCGTTTCAGACGCATTTCGAGCTCGAAGGGCTGTTCCACGTGACGGTGTCGTCGGTGGAACACGGCTACATGAAGCCGCACCGCAGCATCTTCGAAGCCGCGCTCAGGGGTGTGCAGGTCGAGCCCGCCGCGGCGGTCATGGTGGGCGACAGCCTGACGCATGATGTCGATGGTGCCCGCCGCCTCGGCATGCGGGGCGTGCTCGTCGCGCGCTCGGGACCTCCCGTCGACGCGCCAGCCGACGTGCCGGTGATAGAGTCTCTCCGCGAGTTGCCGCCGCTGTTGTGGGGTTACACCCTCACCAGACGCTTCGGCGGTTGAGGGTTCGATCGGTCAATGTTGATTCGCCCCGTCACCACGGTCGAGGAATGCCGCAAGGTGGCGGCACTCGAGCGTCTCGTCTGGGGCTACCCCGACGCCGAAGACGTCGTCCCTCCCCCCGTCCTCATCGTCTCGATCAAACGAGGCGGACTTCTGCTTGGCGCGTTCGATGACACGGGTGACTTGAAGGGCTTTGTCTATTCCATCCCCGGATTGAAGGAAGGACGCCTGATCCACTGGTCGCACATGCTTGGCGTTGCTCCGGACGCTCGCGGCCTCGGGCTTGGCCTCGGGCTGAAACTCGCGCAGCGCGAGCATGCGCTCCGCATGGGCATCGAAATCATCGAGTGGACGTTCGATCCGCTCCAGGCGCAGAATGCGCATCTCAACTTCGGCCGCCTCGGCGTGATCGTCGAGGAGTACGAGGAAAATATCTATGGCGACTCGAGCAGCCCCCTCCACAAAGGGGCCCCGACTGACCGTTTCGTGGCGGAATGGCGGCTGACCTCACCCCATGTCGAGCGACGGCTGGCGGCACCGGCGAGCTCATTTCTGCGCGATAGTGCCGTGATGTCGGCGGTGCTGGTGAATCCGTCAATCGAATCGCATGGCCGCCTGGCGCCCGGCACCCCAGCCCTCGACAGCCTCGCTGAGCGGCTGTTGGTCGAGATCCCGACGGAGTTCAGCGATACACTCGCGCGCGATCCCGATCTCGCTGTCGAATGGCGAATGGCGATCCGCGCCATCTTCCGCACGTATTTCGGGCGTGGGTATCGGGTGGTCGACTTCTTTCTTTCACGTCAGACGGGGCGGGGGCAGTATCTGCTCGCGCCGAGGCCGAAATAGGGCTTCAAGGCTTCGGGGCTTAGCCGGGAGGCCACGTCATCTCCCTGCCACCGAGTACGTGCAGGTGAATGTGGAACACGGTCTGGCCAGCGTCCGCGTTGCAATTGAATACCGTGCGATAGCCTCCGTCGGCATGGCCGTTCTTTTTCGCGATGGCTGCCGCGGTCCTCACCAGTTCTCCGATCAACGCGTCGTCACCTTCTGTTAAGTCGTTGAGCGTCGCAATATGACGGCGCGGAAGAACGAGCACGTGCGTCGGCGCCTGCGGATTGATGTCCTTGAGCGCCACGATGCGATCGCTGGAGTGCACGACCGTGCCGGGAATCTGGCCCGCGATGATCTTGCAGAACAGACAGTCTGTCACGCCTACCTCCTGAAGCCCTGAAGCCCTGACGCCCTGAAGCCCTGACGCCCTGAAGCCCTTCTTACGCCCTGAGCCGTAACACCGCCACGCGCGGAATGCCCTGAAGATCGTCGCGCACGCGGGCGATTTCCCACCCCGACTCGGCGGCAGCCTCTCGAATCGCCGCCTCCTGGCCGAAGCCGAATTCAACAACGAGCCATCCCCGTTCCGCAAGGCGGCGCGGTGCCGCGGCAAACAAGCGCCGCAAGACGCCGAGGCCGTCCTCGCCGGCGTGCAGCGCCGCGGACGGCTCGTAGCGCGCAACCTCGGGCTGAAGCGCGTGGGCGTCGACGATTGCCAGGTAAGGGGGGTTCGACACAATGAGCTGCGCAGGTTCGTCAACGTCGTCGAGCAGATCGCATTGGATGAAGCTGATGCGGCCGCTGACATTGTGGCGATCGGCGTTTCGGGAGGCGACGTCGAGCGCGGCCGGGGAAATGTCCGTTGCGACCACGCGAGCGGAGGGGAACTCGATCGCCAGTGCCACGGCGAGGCAGCCGCTGCCGGTGCCCACATCGATGACCCGTCGCGTCAGCGTGCGCGACGCCAGCGTCATCGCCTCTTCGATGATCAGTTCCGTCTCGGGGCGCGGAATCAGGACGTCGCGCGTGACTTCGAAATCCAGCCCCCAGAACTCCCGGTGGCCGGTGATGTAGGCGACTGGCTCACGCGCGGCACGCCGCGCGATGAGCGGCTGATAGAGGCGGTCGAAGGCTGACGGGATGGCGTCGCGGCTGCGGGTGACGAGCGTCGCGCGGTCGCATTCGAGGACGTGCCTGGCCAAGACTTCCGCGTCGAGCGCCGCTTCGTGTTCAGGAATTCCCGCTCGAACCAGGCGCTGGCGCGCCTCGGTGAGCCGCTCGTGCAGCGACGCCATCACCGCGCCGTTTCGGCGGCGGTCGCCTCTTTCAACCTTTCCGACGTGAAGTAGGCGGTGGCCGCGTCGATGAGCTCCCCGAGATCGCCGTCGAGCGCCTGGGTCAGCTGGTGCATCGTGTGGCCGATGCGGTGATCCGTAATCCGGTTTTCGCGGAAGTTATAGGTGCGGATCTTCTCGGAGCGTTCGCCGGTGCCGACCTGCGTGCGCCGATCCTTGGCGATCGCTTCCTGCTGCTTGCGCATCTCTATTTCATAGAGACGCGAGCGCAGGACCTTCATCGCTTTCGCGCGGTTCTTGATTTGCGACTTCTCGTCCTGCTGCGAGACGACGAGGCCGGTGGGGAGGTGGGTAATCCGCACCGCCGAGTAGGTGGTATTGACGCTCTGGCCGCCCGGGCCGCTCGAACAGAAGGTGTCGATGCGCAGATCTTTCGCATCGATCTGCACGTCGACCTCCTCGGCCTCCGGCAGCACCGCGACGGTGGCGGTCGACGTGTGGATCCGCCCGCTGGCCTCGGTCGCCGGGACGCGCTGGACGCGATGCACGCCGCTCTCGTACTTGAGGCGGCTGTAGACG
>Ga0070670_100001846_pt1 | contig 17260 bp, 8 predicted proteins | sample KBSS63metaG_FD_64665 | JGI IMG/M metagenome (GOLD analysis project Ga0070670, IMG submission 64665) | Switchgrass rhizosphere microbial communities from Kellogg Biological Station, Michigan, USA - KBS S6-3 metaG | ecosystem: Host-associated > Plants > Roots > Rhizosphere > Soil ... | reverse complement strand
GCGATCGAGGCCGCGCTGGCCTCGGCGGCGAAGAAGCGCTATCCCGACCAGGACGTGCTGACGCGCGTCACCATCGACCACAAGGACGGCAACTACGAGACCTTCCGCCGTTGGGAAGTGGTGGCCGACGACGTGGTGATGGAATCGCCGGACCGGCAGATCCGCCTGATGGACGCGGTCGACGAGGCCGACGGCGTGGATGTCGGCGACTACATCGAAGAACAGATTGAGAACCCGGATTTCGGCCGCATCGCCGCGCAGGCCGCCAAGCAGGTGATCGTGCAGCGCGTGCGCGAGGCCGAGCGCCAGCAGGTCGTCGATGCGTGGAAGGATCGCGTCGGCGAACTGGTCACCGGCGTGGTCAAGCGCGCCGAGCGCGGCAATATCTACGTGGACCTGGGCGGCAACGCCGAGGCCTTCATCCCCAAGGACAAGGGCATCCCGCGCGACGTGCTGCGCGCCGGCGACCGCGTGCGCGGCTACCTGGCCGAAGTGCGTTCGGAACCGCGCGGCCCGCAGCTGTTCATCAGCCGCGCCGCGCCGGAATTCATGATCGAGCTGTTCAAGCTGGAAGTGCCGGAAGTGGGCCAGGGCCTGGTCGAGATCAAGGCCTGCGCGCGCGATCCGGGCGACCGCGCCAAGATCGCGGTGCTGGCGCATGACACCCGCACCGATCCGATCGGCGCCTGCATCGGCATGCGCGGTTCGCGCGTGCAGGCGGTGTCCAACGAGCTCAACGGCGAGCGCGTGGACATCGTGCTGTGGAACGACAACCCGGCCAACTTCGTCATCAACGCGATGGCGCCGGCCGAGGTGCAGTCGATCATCGTCGATGAAGAGAAGCACTCGATGGATCTGGCGGTGGCCGAAGACCGCCTGGCCCAGGCGATCGGCAAGGGCGGCCAGAACGTGCGCCTGGCCAGCCGCCTGACCGGCTGGCAACTCAACGTGATGACCGCCGAGCAGGTCGCGGCCAAGTCCGAGGCCGAGCAGGCCGTCGCCCGCCAACTGTTCATGGACAAGCTGGAAGTGGACGAGGAAATCGCCGCGATCCTGGTCGCCGAGGGCTTCAACTCGGTCGAGGAAATCGCCTACGTGCCGGTCGGCGAGCTGCTGGCGGTGGAGGGCTTCGACGAGGACATCGTCGAGGAACTGCGCGCCCGCGCCCGCGACGCGCTGCTCAACGAGGCGCTGGCCGCCGAGGAGAGCGACGGCGACGGCGTGCCGGCGGCGGACCTGCTGGCCCTGGACGGCATGGACGAAGCCACCGCCTATGCGCTGGCCGCCCATGGCGTGCGCACCAGCGAGGACCTGTCGGACCTGGCCGCCGACGAAATCCTCGAATTCGGCATCGAGGATCTGGACCAGGAACGCGCCGCGGCGCTCATCCTGGCCGCCCGTGCCGAGGAGATCGCCCGATTGGAACGCGGCGAATGAGTCAGCGATGAATGCCGCCCTGACCCGATCAGGGCTTAGAATCCGCGCTACCTTCGCACGCGGCGAGGGGGCGCCAACCAGATCATAGGATCCGAATGTCGCAGCAAACCACCATCCGCAAGCTGGCCGAACTGGTGAACACGCCGGTCGAGAAACTGCTGGTTCAACTGGCCGAGGCCGGGATGAAGTTCAGCGGTCCCGACCAGGTCGTGACCAGTACCGAAAAGATGAAGCTGCTCGGCTTCCTGCGCCGCACCCATGGCAAGACCGACAAGCCGGCCGAGGAAGAAGCCCAGGCCGCGCCGAAGAAGATCACCCTGAACCGGCGCAAGCTGCAGGAAGTGACGGTCAGCGCCGGGCGCAGCAAGACCACGGTCAACGTCGAGGTCCGGCAGAAGCGCACCTACGTGAAGTCGGCCGAGGATCTGGCCGCCGAGCGCGCGGGCACGCCGTCGGGCGGGCGGGTGGACGACGAGCGCGCCGAGATCCTGCGCAAGCTGGAGGAATCCAAGCAGCGCAATCTGGCCGAACAGCAGAAGCTGGCCGAGCAGGACCGTGCGCGCGCCGAGGAAATCGAGCGCAAGCGCAAGGCCGAGCAGGACGCGCGCGAGCGCGTCGAGGCCGAGCAGCGCGCGGCGCAGGCCGCGCTGGACGCCGAGTCGGCACCGCCGTCCGCGGCGCCGTCCGCGCCTGCCGCCGACCGCAATGCCGCCGACCGCAATGCCGCCGCCGCGCCGCGCCCGGCCCGTCCGGCGGTGGCGCCGCGTCCGGCCGGTGCCGCGCATCCGGCCAAGCCGGCCGCGCCGCGCAGCGACGACCGCAACAACGCCAACAACAAGCACAAGACCCGCGGCTCGCACGTGATGGTCGCCGGCGTCGAGGACGACGACAGCACCAGCCGCTTCGCCGGCCAGCTGCACCTGTCCGCGGCCGACCGCGCGCGCCGTTCCAATGTGCGCGGCAAGCCGCGCGGCGGCAGCCACAGCGGCGGCCGTCGCCAGGCCGAACCGTCGCGCAGCGGCGGCGGCGCGCATGGCTTCGAGCGTCCGACCGCACCGGTGGTGCGCGAAGTGGCGATCGGCGACACCATCACCGTGGCCGACCTGGCGCAGAAGCTCGCGCTGAAGGGCGGCGACGTGGTCAAGGCGCTGTTCAAGATGGGCGTGATGGCCACCATCACCCAGAGCATCGACCACGACACCGCCGCGTTGATCACCGAGGAACTCGGCCACAAGCCGATCCGCGCCGGCAGCGCCGACGCCGAGGACGCGCTGCTGGCGCACACCGAGGACGCGCAGGGCGAGAAGCTGCCGCGGCCGCCGGTGGTCACCATCATGGGCCACGTCGACCACGGCAAGACCTCGCTGCTGGACTACATCCGCCGCACCAAGGTCGCCTCGGGCGAAGCCGGCGGCATCACCCAGCACATCGGCGCGTACCACGTCGAGACCGACCGCGGCGTCATCAGCTTCCTGGACACCCCGGGCCATGCCGCGTTCACCTCGATGCGCGCGCGCGGCGCCAAGCTCACCGACATCGTGGTGCTGGTGGTCGCGGCCGACGACGGCGTGATGCCGCAGACGGTCGAGGCGGTCAAGCATGCGAAGGCGGCCGGCGTGCCGCTGATCGTGGCGGTCAACAAGATCGACAAGTCCGGCGCCGATCCGCTGCGGGTCAAGAACGAACTGCTCGCGCAGGACGTGGTCGCCGAAGAATTCGGTGGCGACACCCAGTTCGTCGAGCTCTCGGCCAAGACCGGCCAGGGCATCGACGTGCTGCTCGACGCGATCTCGCTGCAGGCCGAAGTGCTGGAACTGCGGGCGGTGGCCGACGGTCGCGCCAGCGGCGTGGTGATCGAGTCCTCGCTGGACAAGGGCCGCGGCCCGGTGGCGACGGTGCTGGTGCAGCAGGGCGCGCTGAAGAAGGGCGACTACCTGGTGTGCGGCATCCAGTACGGCCGCGTGCGCGCGCTGTTCGACGAGACCGGCAAGCAGCCCGATTCCGCCGGCCCGTCCATCCCGGTTCAGGTGCTGGGCCTGTCCGGCGTGCCGGATGCCGGCGACGACTTCGTGGTCGTCGACGACGAGCGCCTGGCCAAGGACGTGGCGCAACAGCGCGAGACCAAGCGCCGCGAGTCGCGCCTGGTGTCCTCGGCGGGCAGCCGCATGGAAGACATCATGTCGCAGCTCGGCAAGGGCGAGGGCCAGCTGTCGCTGAACCTGGTGATCAAGGCCGACGTGCAGGGTTCGGTGGAAGCGCTGAAGCAGTCGCTGACCGCGCTGTCCAACGAGCAGATCCGCATCAACGTGATCCACTCCGGCGTGGGCGGCATCACCGAGTCCGATGCGAATTCGGCGCTGGCCTCCAAGGCCACGGTGATCGGCTTCAACGTGCGTGCCGACGCCTCGGCGCGGCGCATCATCGAGACCAACGGCATCGACCTGCGCTACTTCTCGATCATCTACGACGTGATCGACCAGGTGAAGCAGGTGGCGTCCGGTCTGCTGGGCGTGGAGATCCGCGAGGAGATCATCGGTACCGCCGAAGTGCGCGACGTGTTCCGCAGCTCCAAGTTCGGCGCCGTCGCCGGCTGCATGGTCGTGGAGGGCGTGGTCAAGCGCAACAAGCCGATCCGCGTGCTGCGCGACAACACCGTGGTGTTCGAAGGCGAGCTGGAATCGCTGCGTCGCTTCAAGGAGAACGTCGACGAGGTGCGCAACGGCACCGAGTGCGGCATCGGCGTGAAGGCGTACAACGACGTCAAGCCGGGCGACCAGATCGAGTGCTTCGAGCGCATCGAAGTGCAGCGCACGCTTTAAGAGCCGGGATTCGGGAATCGGGATCGGGGAATGGGAAGAGCGGGGCGCTGCACGCGCGTCGCTCGCCCGGCTCCTTCCCGGTTCCTTTGTTCCGAACAGAGAGATTTTCGATATGCCCACCAAGTCCTTTCACCGTACCGATCGCGTGTCCGCGCAGATCCGGCGCGACCTCGGCACGATCGTGCATGCGGCCGTGCGCGATCACGGCCTGCCGTCGGTCAGCGTGTCCGACGTCGAAGTCACCCGCGATCTGGCCCATGCCAAGGTGTTCGTCACCGCGCTGATGCAGGAACGCTCGGCCGAGGCGGTCAAGGGCCTGAAGGAGCTGGCGCCGCAACTGCGCAGCGAGCTGGCGCGGGCGATGAAGCTGCGCCACGTGCCCGAGCTGCATTTCCACTACGACGATTCGGTCGATCGCGGCGAGCGCATCGACAATCTGCTGCGCGACATGCCGGAACTGCAACAACCTGAAGACGCCGGCGACGATGCCGACGGCAACGGCAGCCCGGTTCCGCCCAAGGGCTGAGCCATCCTGCAGCGGTGCGCGCATCGGTGCGTACCGCCGATCGCTTGCCTGCGCATTCGTGTCCTGGTGCCCGCACTTGCAGCCTGCGATCTGATTTCTGCTTTTCTTCCTGGCCTGCGCGGTTCGCCGGCTCCGCCGCGGATTCGCCAATCCCGAATCCCGACTCCCGACTCCCAGCCGCTCCGCCATGTCCCTGATCGGTCCCCGACTGCCGCGTATCGCCTTCCGCCGCCTCGACGGCATCGTGCTGCTCGACAAGCCGGCCGGGATGAGTTCCAACGCCGCGCTGCAGGCGGCACGGCGCCTGTTCCGGGCCGAGAAGGGCGGCCATACCGGCAGCCTGGACCCGCTCGCCACCGGGCTGCTGCCGCTGTGCTTCGGCGAGGCGACCAAGCTGGCGGGGTTGCTGCTGGGCTCGGCCAAGGCCTACGAGGCCGAGATCGTGCTCGGCACCACCACCGATAGCGACGACGCGGACGGCGCGGTCCTGCAGACCCGGCCGGTGCCGGTGATCGATGCGGCGACCCTGCAGGCGGCGCTGGCGCCGTTGCGCGGCCGCATCCGCCAGCGCGCGCCGATCTACTCCGCGCTCAAGCAGGGCGGCGAGCCGCTGTACGCCAAGGCGCGCCGCGGCGAGGCGATCGAGGCGCCGGAGCGCGAGGTCGAGGTGCATGCGATCGACGTGCTCGCGCACCAGGGCGAGCGTCTGCGCCTGCACGTGGCCTGCGGCTCCGGCACCTACATCCGCAGCCTGGCCCGCGATCTGGGCGAAGCGCTGGGCTGCGGCGCGCATATCGCCGCGCTGCGGCGGCTGTGGGTGGAACCGTTCCGGGCGCCGCAGATGGTCACCCTGGAGCGCCTGCAGCAGCTGGCCGCGCAGGATCCGGCGGCGCTGGAGGCGCTGGTGCTGCCGCTGGCCGCCGGTCTTGCCGATTTCCCGGCGTTGCGGCTGGAACCTGCTGTGGCGCAGCGTTTTCGCATGGGCCAACGGCTGCGCGATCCGGCCTGGACGCCGGGCCTGGCCGCGGTGTTCGACGTCGATGGCATCCCGCTGGGTCTGGGCCAGGTCGATGCCGGCGGGCTGCTGGCGCCGCAGCGCATGTTCAATCTGTGACCGGAGGCCGGCCGTCACGGGCCTCGCCGAGCGCCGGTCGGTCATGACGCCGTCTTAACGCCTTGTTCCCCAGGGCCGGGGCCGGTACAATTCCGCGGCCTTTCCGGCACGCTGCGCTCCGGCGCAATCCTTCGCAATCGGCGAGCCAGGCGGTGCGTCCTTCGCACGTTCCTGCCGGCCCCGCATCTCAGAGAAAACATCCCATGTCCATCGACACCCAGAAAGTCATCGAAGAAAACAAGCGCGGCGCCGCCGACACCGGTTCGCCGGAAGTGCAGGTCGCGCTGCTGACCGCCCGCATCGAACAGCTGACCGGCCACTTCAAGACCCACAAGAAGGACCACCACAGCCGCCGCGGCCTGCTGCAGATGGTCAACCGCCGCCGCAGCCTGCTCGACTATCTGAAGAAGAAGGATGGCGAGCGCTACAAGGCGCTGATCGAGAAGCTCGGCCTGCGTCGCTGAGGCAACGAACCCCACCGCGGCGCAGCGATGCGCCGCGGTTTTGTTTTGGGTAGTACCGTGACCCGGGGATCGCTCCGCGTCACCGGCCGGATCCTCCCGGCCACCCGCCAGCGGCATGGGCCGTCAGCGGTCCATTCGAAGACAGCATCATCCAAGGAAACCCCGTGGCAAAAATCACCAAAACCTTCCAGTACGGCAAGCACACCGTCACCCTCGAAACCGGCGAGATCGCCCGCCAGGCCGGCGGCGCCGTCATCGTCAAGATGGACGACACCGTACTGCTGGTCACCGCCGTCGCCGCCAAGAGCGCGCGCGAAGGTCAGGACTTCTTCCCGCTGACGGTCGACTATCAGGAGAAGTTCTACGCCGGCGGCCGCATCCCCGGCGGCTTCTTCAAGCGCGAGGGACGTGCGACCGAGAAGGAGACGCTGATTTCGCGTCTGATCGACCGTCCGATCCGTCCGCTGTTCCCGGAGGATTACAAGAACGAAGTGCAGATCATCGCCACGGTGATGTCGATGAACCCGGACATCGACGGCGACATCGCCGCGCTGATCGGCGCCTCGGCCGCGCTGTCGCTGGCCGGCACCCCGTTCAACGGCCCGATCGGCGCCGCCAAGGTCGGTTACAAGAACGGCGAATACATCCTCAACCCGACCGTGTCGGAGCTGAAGGACTCGCAGCTGGAGCTGGTCGTCGCCGGTACCGCCAACGCGGTGCTGATGGTCGAGTCCGAAGCCGCGCTGCTGTCGGAAGACGTGATGCTGGGCGCGGTCACCTTCGGTCATCGCGAGATGCAGAAGGTCATCAACATCATCAACGAGCTGACCGTCGAAGCCGGCACCAAGCCGTCCGACTGGGTCGCCCCGGCCAAGAACGAGGCCATGATCGCCGCGCTGAAGGAAGCGGTTGGCGATCAGCTGGCGTCGGCGTTCCAGGTGCGCGACAAGCTGCAGCGCCGCGATGCGATCTCGGCGATCAAGAAGGACGTGCTCGCGCAGCTGGCGCCGCGCGCCGCCGCCGAGGGCTGGGTCGCCGCCGACCTGTCCAAGGAGTTCGGCGAGCTGGAGTACCAGACCATGCGCGGTTCGGTGCTGAGCACCAAGGTGCGCATCGACGGCCGTGCGCTGGACACCGTGCGCCCGATCAGCGTGAAGGCCGGCGTGCTGCCGCGCACCCACGGCTCGGCGCTGTTCACCCGCGGCGAGACCCAGGCGATCGTGGTCACCACGCTGGGCACCGCCCGCGATGGCCAGGTGATCGACGCGGTCTCCGGCGAGTACAAGGAAAACTTCCTGTTCCACTACAACTTCCCTCCGTATTCGGTGGGCGAGTGTGGCCGCTTCGGCGCGCCCAAGCGTCGCGAAATCGGCCACGGCCGCCTCGCCAAGCGCGGCGTGCTGGCGGTGATGCCGACCATGGAGGAGTTCCCGTACACCATCCGCGTGGTCTCGGAAATCACCGAATCCAACGGTTCCTCGTCGATGGCCTCGGTCTGCGGTTCGTCGCTGGCGCTGATGGACGCCGGCGTGCCGGTGAAGGCGCCGGTGGCCGGTATCGCCATGGGCCTGGTGAAGGAAGGCGACGACTTCGTGGTGCTGTCGGACATCCTGGGCGATGAGGATCACCTGGGCGACATGGACTTCAAGGTCGCCGGTACCGCCGACGGCGTGTCCGCGCTGCAGATGGACATCAAGATCGAAGGCATCACCGAGGAGATCATGAAGCAGGCCCTGGCCCAGGCCAAGGCCGGCCGCCTGCATATCCTCGGCGAGATGGCCAGCGCGCTGACCACCCCGCGCGCGGAGCTGAGCGACTACGCGCCGCGCCTGCTGACGATCAAGATCCACCCGGACAAGATCCGCGAAGTGATCGGCAAGGGCGGTTCGACCATCCAGGCGATCACCAAGGAAACCGGCACCCAGATCGACATCCAGGACGACGGCACCATCGTCATCGCCTCGGTCAACGCCATCGCCGCGCAGGCCGCCAAGGCGCGCATCGAGCAGATCACCTCGGACGTGGAGCCGGGCCGCATCTACGAAGGCAAGGTCGCCAAGATCATGGACTTCGGCGCGTTCGTGACCATCCTGCCGGGCAAGGACGGCCTGGTGCACGTCTCGCAGATCTCCAGCGAGCGCGTGGAGAAGGTCGGCGACAAGCTGAAGGAAGGCGACGTGGTCAAGGTCAAGGTGCTGGAAGTGGACAAGCAGGGCCGCATCCGCCTGTCGATGAAGGCCGTGGAAGAAGGCGAGGGCGTGTCGGCCGAATAAGCCGCAGGTCTCCAGCGCGATTCCGGGAAAAAGCGGGCTTCGGCCCGCTTTTTTCATGGGCGACGCGGGAGCGGATCGACGTTGGCGTGCAGGAGCGGCTTCAGCCGCGACAGGGCGGCACCAGTTCGGTTCTGTCGCGGCTGAAGCCGCTCCTACACGGAATGCGGCGGGCGCGCTCGGGCGCGCGGGGAGACTAGCCGATGCCGTCCTCGATCGCCGGATAGCGCGCCAGGTGCGCCGCCAGCGGCCCCGGGTGCGCGAGCTGGTAACCCTGTCCGTAGCGCACGCCCAATGCCTGCAGCGTCGCCAGTTCGCTTTCGGTCTCGATCCCTTCCACGATCACGCTGGCGTTGGTTTCGGCGGCGAAGGACAGGATCGCCAGCGCCAGCCGCTGGCGCCGCGGTTCGGCATCGATGCCGCGGGTCAGGGTCAGGTCCAGCTTGATGATGTCCGGCGCCAGGTGCAGCAGGTGGCGCAGGCTGGCGAAGCCGGTGCCGGCATCGTCCAGCGCGATGCGCAGGCCTTGCCGCTGCAGCGCGGCGATGCGCTCGGACAGGCGCGGGTAGTCCGGCGGCTGCAACTGCTCGGTGATCTCCAGCACCACCCGCGACAGCGGATGGCCCTGCAGCAGCGCGTCCAGTTGCGGGTGCAGCAGGGTCTGCGCGGAGACGTTGATCGCCAGGTACAGCGGCGCCGGCAGCTGCGGCAGCAGGTCCAGCGCCTTGCGCGCGGCGGCCAGTTCCAGTTCCACCGCCAGCCCGACCTTGCCCGCTTCGTCGAACCAGCGCAGCGGCGGCAACGTGGGGTTGGACGGAAACCGCGACAGCGCCTCGACCCCGACGATGCGTTGCGGGGCCAGCGCCAGCACCGGCTGGGTCACGATCTGCAGGCGTTCGTTGGCGACCACCTCGCGGATACGCGTGGCGATCGCCGCCTTCTCGCGGAACGCGTGCTTTTCCGCGTTCTGGCGGCGCGCCACGTCGGTCTGCAGCGCGGCGCGGTCCATCGCCAGCGCCAGGGTCGCGCCGACCAGGGTCGCCAGCATCTCCAGCGTGCGCACGTCCTGCGGCGTGTAGCCGTTGCGGTACGGCGACATCACCTTGAGCACGCCGATGCCGCGGTCGCCGTAGCGCAGCGGCACCACCAGCATCGAGCGCAGGCCGACCTTGCGGCAGGCGTCGCGATTGACCCGCGGGTCTTCTTCCGAGTCGTCGCATTGCAGCACCTGGCCGCTGCGCATGCATAGGCCGGACAGGCTGCCGTCGCTGGGCAGGCGCAGGCCCAGGTGCTGCTCGGCGGTGCCGCTGGCCGACCAGTACAGCATGTCGTTGCCGTCGCGCATTTCCACCACCGCGCCGGTGGAGCGGGTCAATTCCTGCGCACGGCGGGTCACCACGTCGACCACCTGCAACGGATCGCTGCCGGCCGCGGCGATCTCGCCCTGGGCGAGGATGATGCGCGACAGCAGCACGGCGTCCTCGCTCATCGGCGAGGCGAAGGGAGCGCGCCTGTCGGCGGGATCGGCGGCTTGCTCGACCTGGTCCGAAACGTCGGGTTGCTTGGTCATGTCTGGATCATGCGCCCGTGGGGCGACGCAGGGCAATCGCGGAGCGCCCGCGGGCGGTCAGCCGGCCGCGCGTGCGCTGCGCGCGCCGCCGAGCGGCGGCGCGGCGGACACGGCAGCGCTCATTCGGCGGCGCCGTTCCTGCGCGGCTTGCCGTACAGGCTGCGCAATTCGTCCTTGGCCTGCTCCAGCACTTCGCGGCGCTGCGCCGGCAACTGCTTGCCGGCACGGTTGATGTAGAAGGTCAGCATCGACATCGCCGAACGATAGGGGCCGGTACGGCGGCGTGCGCTCTGGTCGGCGGAATGCTTGAGCGAACGGGCGATGGACACCGGATCGTCGCGTTCGAACACGCTGGGCGTGAGATCCAGCGCATCGCTGCTGTCGTTGACGCGTTGGACCCAGTGGGCGGTGGAAGCGTTCGGGCTGCTTTGTGCCATTGACGATGCTCCTTGCGGGTAACGGAATGGAATGAGGAAAGCCGGGATCCGGCTAGCGCCGGTTGCAGCAGCGCCGCACGCATCGCGCCAACGCCTACGGACCAGCACGTGCGCATCGCTGCGGGCGGCAGGTGCGATCCGGCGTGGCCAGCGCACCTGCCGGACCGAGGCCGACATGCCGGCGATTGCGGTACAGGCGACGCTGCCGTCCGATCATGCTGCAATGCCGCATGCATGCCTCCCCCGAGCGAGTGTCAGGTCGCGTTCGCTGCCGTGCAGGCCGAGGCAAACGTGACGAGTGCCAACATAACCGCGCAATGCGGGGACTGTGGTAGACAGTGCATTTCCCGATGAATGATTAACCGTCAAAACATCGTGAAAACAGGCGCGCCGCCGGCGTGCGCTTGATCCGCGGCGGCGGCGTCGCCATCTCCAACCGTATCGCCGCCGTCGCGATTGTCGCGTGAGACACGCGTGAGACAATCGCGACGTTCCGCTTCCGTCGGCCGCGCGCCGCGCGCGCCGCAGGAGACCGCATGTCGCTGCTGCAAGACCGCTTCCATCCCGCCGTCGCTCGCTGGTTCGAGCGGCGTTTCGCCGCGCCGACGCCGGCGCAGGCCGCCGCCTGGCCGGCGATCCTGGACGGGCGGCATACGCTGGTGGCGGCGCCGACCGGCTCCGGCAAGACGCTGACGGCGTTTCTCGCCGCGCTCGATGCGCTGCTGCGTGAAGGCCTGCGCGACGGCGCGCTCGCCGATCGCACCCAGGTGCTGTACGTGTCGCCGCTGAAGGCCTTGTCCAACGACATCCAGCTCAATCTCGAGGCGCCCTTGGCCGGCATCCGCGCCGAACTGGCCGCGCTCGGCCTGCCCGACGTGGAGATCCGCACCGCGGTGCGCACCGGCGACACCCCGCAGCGCGAGCGCGCGCAGGCGCGGCGGCGGCCGCCGCACGTGCTGGTGACCACGCCCGAATCGCTGTACGTGCTGCTCGGTTCGGCATCGGGGCGGGAGGCGTTGCGCCACGTGCGCACGGTGATCGTCGACGAGATCCATGCGCTGGCCGCGAACAAGCGCGGCAGCCACCTGGCGCTGTCGCTGCAGCGCCTGCAGCAGTTGTGCGCGACGCCGCCGCTGCGCATCGGCCTGTCGGCGACGCAGAAGCCGATCGACGCGGTCGCGCGCTTCCTGGTCGGCAGCGCCGCGGTGCGCGACGGCGCGCCCGATTGCGCGATCGTCGACATCGGGTATGCGCGCGCCCGCGATCTGGCGCTGGAGCTGCCGCCGACGCCGCTCGGCGCGAGCATGTCCAACGACCAGTGGCAGCAGGTGTACACGCGCCTGGCCGAGCTGGTGCGCGCGCATCGCACCACGCTGGTGTTCGTCAACACGCGGCGCATGGCCGAACGCGCCGCGCGGCATCTGGGCGAACTGCTCGGCAACGCGGCGGTGGCGGCGCATCACGGCAGCCTGGCGCGCGAGGCGCGGCTGCTCGCCGAGCAGCGCCTCAAGGCGGGCGAGCTGCAGGTGCTGGTCGCCACCGCCTCGCTGGAACTGGGATTGGACATCGGCGAGGTGGACCTGGTGTGCCAGCTCGGCTCGTCGCGTTCGATCGCCAGCTTCCTGCAGCGCGCCGGACGCTCCGGCCACGCGGTCGGCGCGACGCCGAAGGCGCGGCTGTTCCCGCAGTCGCGCGACGATCTGGTCGAGTGCGCGGCGCTGCTGGACTGCGTGCGCCGTGGCGAGCTGGATGCGCTGCACATGCTCGACGCGCCGCTGGACGTGTTGGCGCAGCAACTGGTCGCCGAGGTGGCGTGCCAGGAGTGGGAGGAGGATGCGCTGTTCGCGCTGGTGCGCGGCGCCTGGCCGTACGCGAACCTGCCGCGCGAACGCTTCGACGCGGTGTTGCGGATGCTCAGCGACGGCTTCAGCACCCGGCTCGGCCCGCGCGCCGGCTACCTGCATCGCGACGCGGTGCATCGCCGCGTGCGCGAACGCCGCGGCGCGCGCATGGCCGCGCTGACCTCCGGCGGCACCATCCCGGAGACCGGCGATTACAGCGTGTTGCTGGAGCCGCAGGCCGAGACCATCGGCACGGTCAACGAGGATTTCGCGGTCGAAAGCCTCAGCGGCGACGTGTTCCAGCTCGGCAACGCCAGCTACCGCATCCTGCGCGTGGAGCCGGGGCGGGTGCGGGTGGAGGACGCGCGCGGCGCGCCGCCCAACATCCCGTTCTGGCTGGGCGAGGCGCCGGGGCGCAGCGACGAACTGTCGGCCGGCGTGTCGCGGCTGCGCGCGCAGGTGGAGCGCTGCCTGGAGCAGGGTGGGGCGGCGCAGGCGCTGGCCTGGCTGGGCGGGGAGCTGGCGCTGGACGCGGCCGCGGCGCAGCAACTGGTCGATTATCTCGGCCGCGCCCATGCCGCGCTCGGCGCGCTGCCGACGCAGGGCTGCATCGTGCTGGAGCGCTTCTTCGACGACAGCGGCGGCACCCAACTGGTGATCCACAGCGTGTACGGCAGCCGCATCAACCGCGCCTGGGGCCTGGCCCTGCGCAAGCGCTTCTGCCGCACCTTCAATTTCGAACTGCAGGCGGCCGCCACCGAGGACGCGATCGTGCTGTCGCTGTCCACGCGGCACAGCTTCGCGCTGGAGGAGGTGCTGCGCTATCTGCACACGTCCTCGGCGCTGGACGTGCTGGTGCAGGCCTTGCTGGAGGCGCCGCTGTTCGGCGTGCGCTGGCGCTGGAACGCCACCAACGCGCTGGCCTTGCCGCGCTTCGCCGGCGGCCGCAAGGTCGCCCCGCAACTGCAGCGGATGAAGTCCGAGGATCTGCTGGCCACGGTGTTCCCGGATCAGGTCGCCTGCGCCGAGAACCTGGTCGGCGAGCGCGAGATCCCGGAACACCCGCTGGTCGCGCAGACGCTGCACGATTGCCTGCACGAGGCGATGGATAGCGATGGCTGGCTGCGGCTGCTGCGCGGCATCGAGGACGGCGGCGTGCGTGCGCTGGCGCGCGACCTGGCCGCGCCGTCGCCGCTGGCGGCCGAGGCGCTGGACGCGCGGCCGTACGCCTTCCTCGACGACGCGCCGCTGGAGGAGCGCCGTACCCAGGCCGTGCACAGCCGCCGCTACCAGGATCCGGAGAGCGCCGACGATCTGGGCCGGCTCGATCCGCAGGCGATCGCCGCGGTGCGCGAGGAAGCCTGGCCGCAACCGCGCAGCCGCGACGAAATGCACGAGGCGCTGCTCGCGCTCGGCGCGCTGGAGGCGGCCGAAGCCGCGGCGCAGGCCGCATGGCCGGCCTGGCTGGCGGAACTGGCGGCCGACGCGCGCGCCACCCTGCTGCAGGACAGCGACGGCGCCGGTGCCGCGCTGTGGGTGGCGGCCGAGGCGCTGGCGCTGGTCGCGCCGCTGTATCCGCGGGCCGTCGCGCAGCCGCGCATCGCCGTGCCCGACGGCTATGCGATCGACGCCTGGCAGCGCGAGGAGGCCGTACGCGAGCTGCTGCGCGCGCGCCTGGGCGCGCTGAGCCCGACCACCGCGGCCGCCCTGGCGGCGCCGCTGCGGCTGCCGCTGCGCGAGGTGCAGGCGGCCTTGCTGGCGCTGCAAGGCGACGGCTACGTGCTGCCTGGCCGCTTCAGCCCCGAGACCGACACCGACGAATGGTGCGAACGCCATCTGCTGGCGCGCATCCATCGCTACACGCTCGGCCGCCTGCGGCGCGAGATCGAACCGGTGGCGCCGCGCGATTACGCGCGCTTCCTGTTCCGCTGGCAGCACCTGGACGGCGAGGGCCGCGTCGCCGGCGCCGAAGCGCTGGCCAGCGTGCTGGCGCAACTGGAGGGCTTCGAGGCGCCGGCGGCGCTGTGGGAAAGCGAGCTGCTGCCGGCGCGGGTGCGCGATTACGCCCCGGCCTGGCTGGACGAGCTGTGCAGCGCCGGACGCACGCTGTGGACGCGGTTGCGCCCGCCGGCGGCGACCGCGGCGGGCGGCGCGGGGTCGCTGCGCAGCACGCCGATCCTGTTGCTGCCGCGGCGCAGCGCCGCGCAGTGGGCGCGGCTGCTGCCGAGCGCGGCCGCGCCGGCGGCGCTGGGGTCGCGCGCGCAGAAGGTCGCCACGTACCTGGACGCGCACGGCGCCTCGTTCTTCGACGAGATCGCCGACGCCACGCGGCTGCTGTCCACCGAACTGGAGGAGGCGCTGGCGGAACTGGTGGCGGTCGGCCGCATCCACTGCGACAGCTACGCCGGGCTGCGCGCCTTGCTGGTGCCGGCTTCCAAGCGGCCATCGGCGCTGTCGCGGCGGCGCCGGCGGGTGCCGCTGTCCGGCATCCAGGACGCGGGCCGCTGGGCGTTGCTGCGCGCGGCCGGCGACGGCGGCGATGCGGCCGCGCGCGGCGCCGCCATCGAACATGTGGCGCGCACCCTGCTGCGCCGTTACGGCGTGGTGTGCTGGCGCCTGCTCGAGCGCGAGGCGGCGTGGCTGCCGCCATGGCGCGAGTTGCTGCGCGTCTATCACCGGCTGGAGGCGCGCGGGGAGATCCGCGGCGGGCGCTTCATCGGCGGGCTGTCCGGTGAGCAGTTCGCGCTGCCGGACGCGATCGGCCTGCTGCGCCAGATCCGTCGCCAGCCGCACGACGGCGCCTGGCTGTGCGTCGCCGCCGCCGATCCGGCCAACCTGCTCGGCAGCGTGCTGCCGGGGACGCGGGTGCCGCGCGTGCCGGGTGCGCGGGTGCTGTACCGCGACGGCTTGCCGATGGCGACGTGGGCGGCGGAGCGTTTCGAGCCGCTGCAGGACATGCCTGCAGACGAGGCCGCCATTGCGCGGCAACGCCTCGCCGAGTCGGCGCCGTCGGGCGCGCGCGAGGCCATCGCCGCGATGCTCGCAGGACTGCAGTGACGCGTGCCGCGTCGCCGACGCGCCTGTTCATCAATTTAGTTCGTTCAGACGTCGTGGCCGTGGGGCTTGGTGATGCAAATTTTCACGCGTTGTCTACAAATAAATTAGGTTCTCATCCCAAAAATTTTGGGGTCGCGTACTGCGCGATTTCGCTTACAGAACAACTCCTGCACGCACATTGCACGGACGTTACCGCGTACCGTTTCCCGCAATGATGCGCCGCAAAAGGCGCGATGCGTATTCATCGATAGTGTGAAAACTCCCGGGTGTATGCCGAATTCCGCAGCGCCCGCGCCGATTAAAGACGGCTTCTCCGAGCGCCGATAGCGTTCAGGCAACGGGCGATCACCAGCAAGGCAATCGCAACCGCACGCACGTTGACGGCCGTTCCCGATTCCACCGAATCGCAAGGGGAGCAACCGTCGAGACCGCTCCTGGTCGGCGCGGTCGCGAACACACAATCGGGGAAACATCATGTTGGGCAATATGAAGATCGGTCTCAGGCTTACCTGCGCGTTCCTGATCGTGGCGGCCATCGGCGCCTGCATCGGCGCCATCGGCATCCGCAATTCGGGGCGCCTCAACGATTACGCCACGCAGTTGTACGAGCGCGAGCTGCTCGGCCTGTCCCACATCAAGGAAGCCAACATCAACCTGATCAACGCCGGCCGTTCGCGTGCCAACCTGCAACTGGCCACCACCCCGGAGGAGCGCGCCAAGCACCTGGCCAGCCTCGACAAGTACACCGCCAACGTGGTCGATTCCATCGCCAAGTCGCGCGGCTCGTTCACCAGCCAGGAGTCCAAGGCCAAACTGGCGCGCTTCGACGAGGTGTGGAAGCAGTACCTGGTGCTTCGCGGCGAATTCGTCGAGAAGGTCGCGCGCGAGCCGCTCCAGCATGCCAATCCGGAACTGGGCGCGCTGTCGGCCAAAGTGCGCGGCGCGTCCGACGAACTCGACGGGTTGATGAGCGAACTGGCCGCGATCAAGGAAACCCGCGCCGCCGAGGCGAGCGCGGAAACCCGCGCGATCCATGTCAGCGGTGCCAGGATGCTGACCACCATCATCATCGTCGGCGTGCTGCTCGGCGTCGCCCTGGGCATGTTCATCAGCCGCAGCGTCACCAAGCCGATCGGCAAGGCGGTGGAGGTGGCCAATGCGCTGGCCGAGGGCGACCTGAGCGTGGTGATCGAGAGCACGTCGAAGGACGAGGCGGGCCAGTTGCTGCTGGCGATGCAGCGCATGGTCGACCGGCTGCAGCAGGTGGTCGGCGAGGTCAACGCCAGCGCGCAGACCCTGGCCGGCGCCTCCGAGGAGGTCAATGCGACGGCGCAGTCGCTGAGCCAGGCCTCGACCGAGCAGGCGGCCGGCGTGGAGGAAACCAGCGCCTCGCTGGAGCAAATGACCGCCTCGATCGGGCAGAACACCGACAACGCGCGCATCACCGACGGCATGGCCGCGCAGGCCGCGCGGGAAACGCTGGAAGGCGGCGAAGCGGTGGTGGCCACGGTCGCGGCGATGAAGCAGATCGCGCAGAAGATCGGCATCATCGACGACATCGCCTATCAGACCAATCTGCTGGCGCTGAACGCGGCGATCGAGGCGGCGCGCGCCGGCGAGCACGGCAAGGGCTTCGCCGTCGTCGCCGCGGAAGTGCGCAAGCTGGCCGAGCGCAGCCAGGTCGCCGCGCAGGAGATCGGCGAGGTCGCCGGTTCCAGCGTCGAA